>Ga0255048_10001185_pt1 | contig 18802 bp, 18 predicted proteins | sample JV7_2_2_MG_FD_183619 | JGI IMG/M metagenome (GOLD analysis project Ga0255048, IMG submission 183619) | Seawater microbial communities from Jervis Inlet, British Columbia, Canada - JV7_2_2 | ecosystem: Environmental > Aquatic > Marine > Inlet | place: Canada: British Columbia | collected 2016-10-06
CAGATGCCTCGGATCGGCGATCCGGCCTGCAAGCGCCGAAGCCGCAACAGTCGCCGGGGAACCGAGATAGATCTCGGCGTCTGCGCTCCCCATCCTCCCGATGAAGTTGCGGTTGTGTGTGCCGATGCAGCGCTCACCCGCGCCAAGGAGCCCTCCATGTCCACCGAAACATGGCCCACAACCGGGAGGAAGGACTGATGCGCCGGCGTCGACAAGAGTCGCGATCACACCGGAGTCCATGGCTTCCTTGAGTACCGCTCGTGACGCAGGAACGACGAGCAGACGGACGCCTGATGCAATGTGCTGCCCCTTGAGCACGTCGGCCGCGGCCCGCAGGTCCTCGATCCTGCCATTCGTGCACGACCCGATGAACGCCTGATCAATACTGATACCCTCAGCGTCAGCTACCGGTCCGACGTGATCAACCTCGTGGGGCATAGCGACCTGGGGCACCAAACCGGACAACGAGACCTCATGAACGGACTCATACGTCGCATCGGGATCCGGGGCGAAGGGTCCGGTCCCCGCTCCTCCACGGTCTCTGAGATACATGTCCGTGATGTCATCAGCAGCGAACAGGCCGAACTTGGCTCCCATCTCAACCGCCATGTTCGACACGGTCAGCCTGCTCGACATATCGGCGTTCTCAGCGGCCGGACCGCCGAATTCCATCGCACGGTACTGCGCAGCATCAGCGCCGAACCGCCCGGCAAGATGCAGGATGACGTCCTTCCAGCTGACTCCCTGCTGAAGGTCTCCGCTCAGCTCGAATCGAATCGTCTCGGGCACGCGGAACCAGAGTCTGCCGGTGGCAAGGGCGTACACCATGTCAGAGGTGCCGATGCCTGTACCGCCCGCGCCGAGCGCCCCGTAGGTCGTCGTATGGGAATCCGTCCCGACGATGAGCATCCCCGGACGGACGTGCCCTCTCTCGGGAAGCAACTGATGGCAGATTCCCTCGCCTGCGTCGTAGAACGTATCAATCCCGAGCCGCGAAACGTGTCCCCTGATGCGTTGATGCAACGCTGCTGCCTCCGCTGACGGGGCCGGAACGAGGTGGTCTATGACAACCACCGTCTTGTCGGGGTTGAAGATTCGATCCACGCCCACCTCGCCGAGCATGTCGAATACCTGCGCTGCGAAAATGTCGTGCAGTAGTGCGAGATCGATGTCCGCGACGACGAACTCGCCGGCCGCCACCTCGTCCTTTCCTGCCGCTGTGGCAAAGATTCGTTCCGCGAGCGTCATGGCCATGGTGTCTGTGCCTCCCTCAACTTGCCCCCAAGCTACGCCCACCACAGACATACAGGGTTTGGCCTGTCACATAGGAGGATTCATCCGCTGCCAGGAAGAGCGCTGCGTTGCCTATGTCTCCAGGAGTGCCGATGCGTCGAGCCGGGATCGTCTTGATCAGCCGTTCCTGGACCTCGTCCTTCAGTCCTCTGAAGAGGGGCGTATCCACGAGGGCAGGCGCAATCGCGTTTGCGGTGACGCCGTACCTGGCCATTTCGAGCGCCAGGGTACGTGTCAGACTGATCACTGCCCCCTTCGATGCCGCATAGTTGGCCTGACCGGGTCCGCCGAGCCACGCCCGCGATGAGATGTTGATGATGCGGCCGTAGTTCTGATCCATCATGTGCGGTGCAACGGCGCGGCACATGAGGAACTGTGACTTGAGGTTCACCGTCAGGACGGTGTCCCAATCCTCCTCGCTCATCTTGGCAAGCCAACCGTCCCTGGCCATACCGACGTTGTTCACCAGGATGTCGATGTGGCCGTAGGCCCCGATCGCGGCGGCGACGAGGCCCTCTGCGCCCTCAGCCGATGCGACATCGCACGCGTGGCCGATGCACTCGTACCCGGCTTCCTCGAACCCGGCGACGACCTCGTCGACTCTCTCGGGAACGAGGTCGTTGACCACGACCTTCGCTCCTGCCGCTGCCAGCACGCGCGCAATGCCCTCGCCGATTCCCTGGCCCGAACCGGTGACGATCACAACTCTGTCCTTCACATTCACGTTCGCTACCTCCTGGGTGCTCACACCTTCCTTGAAGGCTTCATCTTCCTTTGAACTGCGGTGGGCGCTTCTCCACGAATGCCTTGATCCCTTCGTCGCGGTCCTCGCTTGCGCGCAGCACCGCGTGACTGGTCGATTCGAGTTCGAGACCTGTTTCGAGATCCGTTTCGGTGGCCCTGTTGACAAGCGCCTTGACTCGATCGTGGGAGAGCGGTGCACGGCTGGCGATGCGTTTCGCCAGTTTCATCGTTTCTTCCATCATGTCGGCGTCCGGCACGACACGGTTGATGAGTCCCATGCGGAGGGCATCGTCGGCACCGATGTGGTCTGCGGTGAACATCAGTTCCTTGGTGAAGCCCGGCCCGATCAGACGGGTCGCCCGCTGCGTGCCCCCTGCACCGGGCAAGCTTCCGACCTTTGCTTCGGGGAAGCCGAGCCTCGCCCCCTCCCCTGCGACTCTGATGTCACCAGCAAGGGCAAGTTCGAGACCGCCACCGAGGGCGTAGCCACTGATGGCGACGATCACAGGCACATGCAGGTTCTCGAGGCGGCCGAACACGCTTCGCACGAGGAGGCCAAGGGGGTCGTGGATGAGACCGGCCTCGAACTCCTTGCCACGGCTCTTGAGATCCGCACCGACACAGAATGCCTTGTCCCCCGCCCCTGTCAGGACGAGGACCCTTGTGTCTGGATCGGTCTCGATGTCGTCAAGACGATCACCGATCGTCTCCAACATCGCCACGGTCATCGAGTTGAGCGCATTTGGACGGTTGAGCGTCAGAACGCCAACGGCTCCGTCACGCTCATACAGCACGGGACTCTCTTCAACATGCTCTACCTCTTCTTGGCTCACAGCAACCTCCTCCTCATGTTTCTTTCTTGTCCGAGCCGATGACAACACCACTGTCCATCAACTCTCCAATCTCCTCATCTGTGAATCCGCGCTCGCTGAGGATGACGGCCGAATGTTCGCCCGGTATCGCGGGCGGCGGTCCCGTCGCGTTCCCGCCCGTATCTGAGAAGCGACCGGGCAGAGCGGGTGCCCGGATCTCCCCCATTACGGGGTGTTCGACCGTCACGAGGGAACCGCTCTCTAGCACATGGTTCTCGGCAACTAGCTCCGGGTAGGCGAGAAGTGGACCACAGAGCACATCGGCGTCATCGAGGACACCGATCCATTCGTCGGTCGTGCGTCCCGCGAAGAGAGGCTCGAGGGTTGCACGCAACCCTACGCGGCCGCGGACCCGCTTATCGTTCGTGTCGAACCGGGGGTCGGTTGCGAGCTCTGGATGACCAAGCGCAGCACACAGCGCCGGCCACCGCTTCTCCGTGTAGGCAGCGACCATGACATAGCCGTCCCCGGTCTCGAAGGCCTCGTTCGGTGCTGCGTATGGTGCAGCGCTCCCGAGGCGTTGGGGTGATTCGTTGCTGGCAAGGAACATCGACAGCGGCACGACCTGGAACGAGAGGAGCGAATCAAGCAGCGAGACATCAACACGCTGGCCGCGCCCGGTTCGCTCACGGGCGAACAGCGCAGCAAGGATCGCCTGGGATGCGTATACACCGCCGGCCATATCAGCGGCAGGCACACCCACTTTGACCGGAGGGCCATCAGCAGTCCCTGTGACGCTCATGATCCCGCCCATTGCCTGGGCTACGCCGTCAACGCCGGGGCGGTCGCGCCATGGACCGCTCTGGCCGAATGCCGAGATCGCTGCGTAGATCAATCGTGGATTGCGGGCACTCATCGCTTCGAAGCCGACACCGAGACGGTCTGCGACACCTGGTCGGAAGCTCTCGATGGCGACATCACAGTGTCCGGCAAGACGAAGAACAACCTCCGCCCCACCAGCCTTCTTCAGATCGATGACCGTGCTGCGCTTGTTCCTGTTCATTCCGAGGAAGGCCGCGGCGACGCCACCGACGAATGGCGGCCCGAGTCCCCTGCCCCACTCCCCACCGGGTGGCTCAACCTTGAGGACGTCAGCGCCCATGTCTCCAAGGTGCATGGCGCACGTGGGACCCGCTGCGCCCTGGGAGAGGTCGAGCACCTGGACACCTTGGAGCGGCCCGCTCACCGATCACCCCCGAAAGCCGAAGGCATAGAAGCACCACGTACGGCGAATTCGGCAAACTCGTGTGCGATCTCCTCGGGGCTGTACGCACCACCCGGCCTGTACCAGCGCACAACCGAGTTGCACATCCCGAGCACCGCCTTGACCGCAATGCCGACATCCTGCTCGACGAACTCACCGGACCCGATGCCCTCCTCGAACAGGCGTCTGAACACCTGCTCGTACGCATCCCTGTTCGCAACGTGGGTCGCCATGAAATCAGGCGCGAGGTATCGGCCCTCCTCGATGAAACATGCAATGGCGTGCTGATCACGGATCGCTTCGACAGTGTGGAGGACGAGGGCTCTTCGCAACCGTTTCGCGGCGGACAGCTCTGAGTCGGCAACTTCTTGCACGAGGGGAGTCACCCGCTTAACCGTCAGCTCGATGATCTCAGAGAGCAGCGCCTGTTTGGAGGGGAAGTGGTGGTAAAGGCTTGACTTCGTGATTCCGACTGCGCTTGCGAGTTCGGCCATGGACGTTCCGTTGAATCCGTATTCGGAGAAGAGCGCCGCCGCCTCGGACCGAATACGTTCCCTCGTTGTGCGGGTATCGATCACGGCAGACCGCCGGCCAGTTGCATCCCTGCAGCCAAGGCATCGAGATTCATGTTCCTGTGTCGGGCCGGCACCCGCGCCGCAACGGCCTGTTCGAGGGCGTCGGCATCAACGACTCCCGTGTGTGCCTGCAACACACCGAGTGCGACCACACCCGTCGCGAGGTGGCCACCAGACACGGCACGAGCAGTATCCACGACCGGGTACAGGGCGGCATTGCCATTGAGGGGGTCGGGAGCGCATCTGGAATCGATGATGAGGCTGGCGTCGGCACCAAGTTCTGGCTCGTATTTCGTATACGCCTCTGCGGAAAGCACGATGAGCAGGTCGATGCTGTCCGCGAGCGGGAATCCGATGGTTTCTGTGGAAATCACCACATCCGAGCGGCTCGCGCCACCACGGGACTGCGGGCCGTACACCTGGCTGTGGGTCGCTTCGCTTCCCGACAGGATCGCGGCCTCAGCGAGGATCCGACCTGCGGTGACGACTCCCTGGCCACCGGCGCCTGCAATCCTAATCTCGCTACGACTCATGATCGTCCGCTCGTCTCACACCTGCGTACACCTGCCGTACCTCGCGTTGGAGGATGCCCGTCCTCAGAGCAGGTGCAGGAACCGTCGCCGTCACGTTGCTCACGAAACGCTTCTCAGAGAGCGGACCGGCAACCCCTTCGTCACGCACGGCCATCCAGTTCAGCATCTCTGCGCCGCCACCGATCCTGTTGTACCTGCCGAAGTACTCGGGACAATCGCTCACGACCTCGATGAAGGAGAAACCCGCGTGGTTGAGACCGTCTGCCATCACCTTGGTCATCTCGATCGGGTTCGCTGCGAACACTCTTCCAACGAAGGAGGCACCCGCTCCCATAAGGAGCTTGCATGCGTCGAAGTTCGGTTCGGTGTTCCCCATCGGAGTCGTCGAGGCGACCGCACCCTCAGGAGTCGTCGGAGCAGCCTGGCCACCGGTCATCCCGTAGATCGAGTTGTTGAGCATCAGGACGGTGATGTCGATGTTGCGGCGTGCAGCATGAATCAGGTGATTCCCGCCGATTGCTAGGCCGTCACCGTCACCTGTGATGACCACAACATCGAGATCGGGCCTGGCGAGCTTCAACCCGGTGGCGAAGGCGGGAGCCCTTCCGTGGGTTCCGTGCAGCGTGCAGAAGTCGACGTAGCCGATCAGCCTTGAGCTGCATCCGATGCCTGCAACCATGGCAACCTTGTCCTGGTCGAGCTGTAACTGGTCAACGGCCTCGAGGAAGGATCTCAGCACGATCCCGTGAGCACAACCAGGACAAAGAACGTGAGGCATGGCCCAATCCCGAAGGTAGGTCCTGACATCTGTCGTGCGTTCCGAGACGTCTGTCATGCGTTCGCTCCCTCGAACTTCGCAAGCACGTCGCGCAGCGCAGTGGGCGTGATCGGTTCTCCATCTGCGCGCAGGTGACCGACGATTTCGGCCTGCCCACCTGCCGCACGCTCAACCTCGCCGATGAGCTGGCCCAGGTTCATCTCTGCAACAACGATCGTGTCGACCTGCCTCGCTGCTGAGGCGACCTGGGCATCGGGAAACGGCCAGAGCGTCAGAGGCCTGATGAGCCCTACCTTGATACCGTCTGCCCTGGCCCGATCGACCGCTGCTCTGGCCGACCGGCCGACGATGCCGTATGCGAAGATTGCGATCTCGGCATCGTCCATCATGTGCGTCTCAATCTCGGTGATCTCGTCTGTGTGCTCCTCGATCTTGCCGTGCAGGCGGGCGATCAGCGCCTCAGCCACGGACGAATCGTCCGTCGGGAACCCGCGGGCGTCGTGTGCAAGACCCGTGATGTGGAAACGATACCCATCACCGAAGGCGGCCATCTCCGGCACGCCGTCGGGAGCGGCCTTCTTGGGCCAGAAGTCCTCCGTTGCTGTCTCGGGACGCACCCTGTCGACCACCGTGACGGAATCGGGCAACACAACGCTCTCCCTCGTGTGGCCGATGATCTCGTCGTAGAGAAGGATCACTGGCGTGCGGAATCGCTCGGCGAGGTTGAAGGCCTTCACCGTGAGATCGAACACCTCTCCGACCGATGAGGGGGCGAGCACGATTGCGGGATGGTCGCCATGGGTCCCCCATCTTGCCTGCATGACGTCTCCCTGGGACGGAGACGTTGGCATCCCTGTGCTGGGACCACCGCGCATGACGTTCACGACCACACAGGGAACCTCGGCCATGGCGGCAAAACCGATGTGCTCCTGCATGAGGGAGAAACCGGGACCGCTCGTTGCCGTCATTGCCTTTGATCCTGCAACGGAGGCTCCCACGACAGCCGCGAGGGATGCGATCTCGTCCTCCATCTGGATGAAGACGCCACCGACTTCCGGCATCGCCCTGACCATGTGTTCCGCTATCTCAGAAGAGGGTGTGATGGGGTACCCGCCGTAGAAGCTGCATCCGGCAGCGAGGGCTCCCTTGACACACGCTTCGTTTCCCTGGATGAGTTGGGCTGCGCTCATCGTGCTCTTCCCCCGACGACTGCACGTTCGGGAGCCGTCGCCGGCTGTTGTGGCGGCCGGATCGTGATGGCGAAATCGGGGCACAACATCTCACACAACCTGCAGCCGGTACAGGCATCCGGGTTCGTGATCGTCAGCTCTCCGTCGGTGTTCACAGCGAGGCAGTATTCGGGACAGACACGCGAGCAGATGTCACACCCCTTGCACCACTCGTGTCTGATGTCGATCTGATGCGGCCCCGAGAAACCTTCCGGATCTGATGAAGGAAGCGGAATCCGAGCCATGGGGACCTCACGTCCGGCTCTGAATGCCGCGAGGTTCACCTCCTGGGTGCCCTTCGGGACGAGCTGGGTGATCGCAGCCTCCCAGTGGACGTCGTCTATGTCGAGGAACGCAGCGACGGAACCGAGGATCACGCTGTTGGCTGCCCTTGCGTTGCCGAGTTCGGCTGCGGTGGCCGACGCATCGATGAGACGGGTCTTGAGACGGCGGTCGCTGAACAGATCCGCTTCGATTGCCGGATATCTCGTCAGCCAGGCCCGCCTGTCTGTGCACGCACCGGGGGGAACGATCGTTCGGACGTCGGCAACGACCGCTCCACCATCGCGGACGTACTCGACCCAACGGATTGCTTCTGCCCATTCGAAGGCCGCAAGCACCTCAGCACTGCCCTTCTCCACAAGGGGGCTGTCGACATTCGTTCCCCACCGGATGTGGCTGAACACGGAGCCTCCACGCTGGGCCATGCCGTGAACTTCGCTCTGCTTGACGTCGTGGCCGGCCCTCACGAGGGCATCGGCAACGATCATGCTGGCAAGGATCACACCCTGCCCACCTACTCCTGCTAGGAGGAGACCGCGCGAGTTCTCAGCCACCGTTCAACTCCTCCCCCGCTTGCACGGGAACGATCGCGAGCGGTGGGCAGAGCTGGGCGCACAACGTGCAACCAGTGCAGGTTGTCGGATCGATGACGACTTTGCGCCTGCCCTCGAAGGTCTCGTCCGACCAGATGATGGAGGGGCATCCAGCGGTCATGCATGCCTGGCAAGCCGTGCACGCGTCCGAAACAACCTCGTACGGTGTGTCCCTGACCTTTGTCGGTGCCTCGACACAGGGACGGTTCGTGATCACAACGGACGGGCCGACGTGGGCAATGGCTCCCTCGATGGAACTGAACGTGGCTCCCATGTCGTAGGGATCGATGACGCGGATGTCTCTCACACCAAGGGACTCGCACAGGCCAACAAGGTCGACAGGCGTGGCCTCTGTCCCCTGCAGGGTGGTGCCCGTGCCCGGGTGTTCCTGGCCGCCGGTCATCGCCGTCGTCCCGTTGTCGAGAATGAGCACGGTGATGTTCGCCTGGCTGTATACGGCATCCGCAAGACCGGGAACTCCACCGTGCAGGAATGTCGAATCACCGATGGTCGCGACAACGGGGCCAGCGGCGCCGCCGGAAGCAGCCATGCCGACCGCCATCCCGATGCTGCTGCCCATTGCGATGCAGGTATCCATTGAAGAAAGGGGCTCAAGGGCGGCGAGTGTGTAGCAGCCGATGTCGCCTGTGACGACGGCGCCGAGACGTTTGAGGGCGAGAAATGGCGGAGTATGAGGGCACCCGGGGCACAGGAGCGGCGGCCTGGCAACAGTTGAGGGTGCGGACTCAATCGGGATCTGTTTGGGAACAAGCCCTGCCCTCGAGAATCCGTCTCGCACGGCGTCAGGGCTCAGCTCACCTATCCGTGTGAAGAATGCCTTGCCCTCGGCATCGATACCTGCGGCAAGGAGATCGTTCTCCACGAGGGGGTCGAGTTCCTCAACGACGAAGAGCCTCTCAACGGACGCAGAAAACTCCCTGATCCGTTCGAGGGGGAGCGGGTGACTCATGCCGAGCTTGAGAATCCTGCACTCGGGAAGCACTTCTCTCACATAGTGGTGGGCTATGCCTGAGGTCACGACACCGAACTCATCTCCGCTTCCTGATTCAACAGATAGCGGAGTCGACTCGACGTATTTCGAGAGGCGCTTGAGGCGGTCGAGGAACAAGGGGCGCCGTCCGCGGGCGTGGCCGGGGATCATGACGTATTTCTGCGGGTTGCGATCGAAGCCCGTAACCGGCCGCTCGACCCGAGGACCAAGTTCGACGACACCGCGATTGTGCGAAACACGGGTTGTCGTGCGAACAAGCACCGGAGTGTCGAACTCCTCTGAGATCTCGAACGCAAGCGTCGTGTACGTCTTCGCCTCTGCACTGTCGCTCGGCTCGAGCAGCGGCACGCCGGCCATCCGTGCGTACGCCCTTGTGTCCTGTTCGTTCTGGGAACTGTGCATGCCGGGATCGTCTGCAACCACGATCACGAGACCCGCTCCAACCCCCGTGTATGCAGCGGTCATGAAGGTGTCCGCTGCAACATTGAGGCCAACATGTTTCATCGTCGCAAGAACCCTGACGCCCCCGAGGGAGGCTCCGAGCGCCACGTCGAGCGCCACTTTCTCATTCGTCGACCAGCGCACATCCATGTCGTCACGGTCGGCAATCGATTCGAGGATCTCGGTGCTCGGCGTGCCGGGGTAGCCGACTGCGACAAGCGCCCCGGCTTCCACCGCTCCGCGGGCTACCGCCTCGTTGCCGGAAAGAAGAACACTCCTCCGGTGCTCCACACGAGGCTCTACGTCGAGTGTCACAGCGAGTGGGAGGTACTCAGCAGTTCGAGGATCTCGTCCTCGCGCAGAACATGGTCTGATGCCTTCGCCGCGGCCAAGATCTTTTCGATCGTGGGTTCGTCACACGTATGGCCTCGCTTGTCCAGCCAGGCAACCGCGTTGGCCTTGCCACTCATGGGTCCAACGGATATCTCTTGTTCACGGCCGAGATCGTCGGCAGGAACACCGCTGTAGATGCGGTTCGCCAACCATGAATCACCGGTGCGCAGAGCCTTGAGAACGGCAGCGGCGTGGACACCTGTGCTCGTCTCGAATGCATCCTTGCCGATGACAGGGGAGTTGTTCGGTATGGGTGTGTCCGTCGCCTTTGAGATCGCTTCGCAGTATCCGGGCAGACCCACCAGATCTGTGTCGATCCAGCCGAGCAGCTTCAGGTTCACGAGTAGCGTCTCCATCGGTGTGTTCCCGACGCGCTCGCCGATCCCGAGGCCGCATCCGTGCACGCGGTGCGCACCGGCCGAAAGCGCCGCAAGTGAGTTGATCACGCTGAGATTTCGGTCGCGATGACCGTGCCAGTCGATCTTCACGTCTTCGCCGGAATCCGCAACGATCTCGCTGGCAAGCGTCACCAGCGCCCGGACACCCCACGGTGTAGCGTGGCCGACAGTGTCCGCGAGACAGATGCGACGTGCCCCGGCTTCGATGGCGGCTGTATACACCCGCTTCAGAACCTCTGGTCGAGCCCTGGTCGTGTCCTCGGTGACGTACATGACCTCGAGTCCCTCGTCGCGGGCGAGCGTGACGGCGTCGACAGTCGTCCGTACCAGGAAGTCGGCATCCCAACCCTCAACGAACTGGCGGATCGGACTCGAGCCGAGGAACACGGCTGCTTCGATGGCCACGCCTGAGCGTTGTTGCGCCTCTGCAATGGGCAGGATGTCGGATGCGTGCGTGCGACCGGCGCAGTTCGGTTCGATATCGAACCCTTCGCTCGTGATCTCCTCCGCGAGCGCTACGACATGGTCGAGCACCACGGGATCGGCGCCCGGGTAACCGAGGTCTGCGGCGCCGATGCCGAGCCCTGCCATCCGATGGAGGATGTCGAGCTTCTCGTCGAGGTTCGGTTGGCGAACGGAAGGGCTCTGCAAGCCGTCACGCAGCGTCTCGTCGTCGATTTCCACAGTGCCCGGTGCAGCAATGCTTCCCTCTCCGATCGTGTTCCAGTCGTACAGGAGTTCCCGTTCCTTGTTACTGTCCTCGTCGCCTTGCACCACGTCATCACCTCCATGGAGTTCGAGCCGTCCGGCCGGTCGGTTGGCTGATGACAGAATCCCAGTGCTTCGCCCTACTGACAATCCGGCTCCTGTGTCATTTTCATGATGCGAATACATCACTCAGCGACATGATTCGCCGTATCCAGGACACCAATTCACAGCGTCTGCCATCTCGTGTGGGTTCTTTGCATCACACAAATGGAGCCAGTAGCCCATTGACGCGGCCATGCCCAGCGGTGGAGACTCGACCCAGACGACCGAACGGCCGGACGGTTCGCGCACTCTCCTGCGTGCGTTGACCGTGAACCCCTGCCCGTGAAGGAGGAACATTGACCATCACCGCGATTTCGGAGTCGTTCCGACCCGGTGAGCTCGAGGTACGACCCGATGGGTCGGGCAACCTGATCGGCAGCGAATGCCAATCCTGCGGCGCACACTTCTTCCCGATACGTGAGGCCTGCTCAGGGTGCCTCAGCCAGGACCTCGAAGACGTCGCATTCTCGACCGAGGGGACGCTGTACACCTACACGGTGGTGCGGCAGTCGACGCCCGCCTTCGAAGTTCCCTACGCCCTCGGCTACGTCGACTTCCCCGAAGACGTTCGCATCATGGGCCAGATCGCCGGTCTCGAGTTCGATGAGATCACGATCGGCATGCCGATGACCATGACCCTCGAACCCTTCGGAGAGGACGAGGATGGGAACACGCTCACCGGCTACCGATTCCGACCCACGGAGACAGACCATGACTGATGTCCATGTGGTAGGCGTTGGCATGACCCGCTTCGGAAAGCACCCAGAGAGCGACGCAACCGATCTCGGAGCTGCCGCCATGCTCGAAGCGGTCGCCGATGCCGGAATCGACCCCCGGATCATCGAGGCTGCCTACGTCGGCCATGTGTTCCAGGGCATGGTCACGGGACAACGGATCCTTGCACAGGTTGGGCTGGCAGGCCTCCCGCTCTCCAACGTGGAGAATGCATGTAGCAGCGGTGCAACAGCGATCAGGGAGGCTTCCCTCGCCATTCGTGCCGGCGAGAACGATGTCGTCATCGCGATCGGCACCGAACACCTCACGAGCAGGTTCTCAGGCGCCCTCACCCCCGACCCGAGCGATCCTGAGGCCGCCGTCGGGGCAACAATGCCCGGGGTGTATGCCATGCGAGCAACTCGATACATGGAGGACCACGGCATGACGAGGGACCAGCTCGCCCTGATCCCCGTCAAGAACAAGTCGAACGCCGCCGCCAACCCCCTCGCCCACTTCCGCAAGGAAATCACCGTGGCCGACGTCCTCGAGTCGCGCCCGATCGCCGATCCCCTCCGGTTGCACGACTGCTCACCGGTTACTGACGGTGCAGCGGCAGTGATCGTGATGAGCGACTCGGCGGCAAAGAAGCACGCCAACGGACGCGGTGTCCGGCTCGCGGCCTCAACCCTGCGATCCGGCTCGGTGGACGTCACTCCGACGCCAATGACGTTCGAACCCCTCACCTGGGCAACGGCCGAAGAAGCCTACGAGAAGGCCGGTATCGGCCCGAAAGAGGTGGATTTCGCGGAGGTTCACGACTGCTTCAGCATCGCAGAGGTGCTCAGGGTCGAAGGCCTGGGACTCTTCGAGCAGGGGAGCTATCCGGAGGCAGTTGAACGAGGCGAGGCGAACATCGATGGAAGGCTGCCGATCAACCCGAGTGGTGGCCTGCTCGGAAAGGGCCATCCGCTGGGAGGCACGGGCGTCGCCCAGGTTGTGGAGCTCGTACGGCAACTGCGAGGCGAAGCAGGCGATCGCCAGATCGAAGGCGCACGAGTGGGCCTTGCCCACTGTCGGGGAGGCAAAGCCGTCGGCATCGAAGGAGCTGCGTGCACGGTACAGATCTTGGTTCGCTGACAGCAGCGACAAAGGAGCAGATATCGCTTCCCTTCGTGTTGATGCGCGGCGGGACGAGCAAGGCAGTATTCCTGCGCGGGGACACACTCCCTCACGACGGGGAACAGCGAGACGCACTGATCCTCTCCCTGTTCGGCAGCCCGGATCCACGCCAGATCGACGGTCTCGGCGGGGCCGACCTACTCACAAGCAAGCTGGCGATCATCGATGCACCCAGCCGACCGGATGCAGACCTCGACTACACGTTTGCCCAGGTAAGCATCAACGAACCCGAGGTCGACTACGACATCAACTGCGGCAACATCTCAGCAGCGGTGGGAGCCTACGCAATAGACGAAGGGCTGGTACCAGTCGAAGGAACAACCACAACGGTCCGGATCCACAACACCAACACGGGCCGCATTCTCCTGGCGAAGACGCCGATCGTGGACGGTTTCGCCGGAGTTGAGGGAACCCATGCGGTGCACGGAGTGCCGGGCACAGGCGCCCCGATCTCCCTCGATTTCGCCAAAACCGCGGGCGGTATCACAGGGTCGCTGCTACCAACAGGCAACGAGGTCGATGTGCTCGACACTTCACACGGCCCAATCCAAGCCACGATCGTCGATCTTGCAAACCTCACGGTCTTCTTCCATGCCCAGTCGGTCGGTATGTCTGGGATCGAAGGGCCGGAGGAGTTCAGCGATGCTCACCTTGCGGCTGTTGTCGCCGTCAAGGACGCGGCGGCGCAACTGCTTGGGATGCCGTCAGGCGGACTCACGCCGGTTCCTGCGATCGTTTCGAGCCCGGCGAGCTATGTCAGTTTCGCGACGGGACAGGAGGTCGCATCTGATGATGTCGACCTCGTCGCACGAGTGGTCGGTGGGCGCCCGGCCGTGCTCCACAAGGCCTACCCGGGAACGCTTGCTGCATGCACGGGCGTTGCCGCACTGATGGACGGCACGACGATACACACTGTCACACGCCAGGACCGGAAGGCTCCCGACGAGATCGTCATCGGACACACCTCAGGCGTGATGCCTGTCTCTGTGGGTGTGAGCCGCCAGGGCGAGACGTGGACCGTTGAGGAGGCAACGTACCAACGGACTGCACGTCGACTCGCCGAGGGGACGGCATACGTTCGCAGCAGTGCTTTCACATCGCGAACCGATACGCAATGACAGACCAGATACGCGACAATGCCTGACGAGCATTTGCGATAGGGGAACTGATGGAGCAGCGCATCGGCAGGTACGCCTGGCGGCTGGTGGAACCCGGCGAACCGCTCGAGCGTGTCGAGGAAGCCGGGCGACCGCCGGAGGCGGGCGAGGTTCTCATAGAGATCGCAGGGTGTGGTCTGTGCCATACCGACCTCGGATTCCTCGACGGTACGGTCAAGACACGAGCCCGACTCCCCCTCGTCCTCGGTCATGAGATCAGCGGTCGGGTTGTGGGCGCAGGAGAGGGTGCAGAGGCGTGGGCCGGAAAGAAGGTCCTTGTTCCCGCGGTCATCCCATGCGGGGACTGCGACGTCTGCTCGGCAGGTAGGGGCAACGTGTGCACACGTCAGAAGATGCCGGGGAACGATCTCGACGGTGGTTTCGCCACCCACGTAACCGTGCCGATCACCGGATTGTCCGTCATCGAGAACCTGCCGGATGGGTATGAGCTCGCGGACTTCTCTGTGATCGCCGACGCTGTGACGACACCACTCCAAGCCATCCGGCGTGCCGAAGTAACCGACGGAGACTTCATTGTCGTGATCGGAACCGGCGGAGTCGGTACGTACGCCGTGCAGATCGCCGCAGCAAGCGGAGCAATCGTGATCGCTGTCGACATCGACGACGATCGGCTCTCCCTCCTCCGTGACCATGGTGCCGCTGCGACCGTCAACGCAAGGGACCTCTCATCGCGCGATGTTCGGGATCAGGTTCGCGAACATGCAGGCTCACTCGACATGCCAGGGACAGGATGGAAGATCTTCGAATGCTCAGGAACCGCTTCGGGCCAGGAAACCGCCTACGGCATGCTCGGCCCCCAGGGAACCCTTGCCGTGGTTGGATTCACCATGGAGAAGGTATCCATCAGGCTCTCGAACCTGATGGCATTCGACGCCACGGCGTTCGGCAGCTGGGGCTGCCCACCCGAGAAGTACCCCGAAGCGGTCGAACTGGTCACGGCAGGCGTCCTTGACCTGAAGCCATTCATTCGCAAGGTCCCGATGGTCGACATCCAACAAGTTCTCGATGACGCACACGGGCGCAGCGACGCCAGACGAACAATTCTCATCCCATGAAAGGCGCAACACAGTGAAGTTCGCAGACCACAATCTCGTTCCCGACCACGAGTACTCGGAGATTCTCTACGAGGAACGACGCATCCTCGACAACACAGGCGCGACGGTTGATGGGTTGCACGCCGTATGGATCACGTTGGACAACCCCGAGCAATTGAACTCCTATACAACCGAGTCTGTGAAGGAGGTCATCCTCGCGTTCCGTCGTGCATCGGCTGATCGCGCTGCGGTGGCCGTTGTCTTCACCGGAACGGGCGATCGATCGTTCTGCACCGGCGGAAACACGGCTGAGTACTCGGAGTACTACGCCGGCAGACCTGGCGAGTATCGCCAGTACATGCGTCTGTTCAACGACATGGTCTCTGCGATTCTCGCCTGTGACAAACCGGTGATCAACAGGGTCAACGGCATGCGAATCGGAGGTGGCCAGGAGATCGGGATGGCATGTGACTTCACGCTCGCCTCAGATCTTGCCAGGTTCGGACAGGCAGGGCCGAAACATGGTTCGGCGCCGGATGGAGGATCAACAGACTTCCTCCACCTGTACGTTGGATGGAGCGAAGCGATGGCAAGTTGCGTCCTCTGTGATCCATGGAGCGCCCATGAAGCACTGCGCCTCGGTTTGGTCAACGACATATTCCCCGTGCTCAGGGTCGACGGAGAATTCGTCGCCAACCCCCTTGTGGTGACAGATCGCTACCTGGACGAATGGGGCAAGATCGTCCACGGGAAATCCAAAGAGGGAGAGGATCTCGTTGCTGGAAAGGCGATCCTCAAGTCGGGGACGACGGACTTCTCGCTGCTCGACGGCGGTGTCGATGCAATGGTGACCAAGATCCTGTACACGATGCCCGACTGCACGCTGAAGACGACGGAGTCCGTCCGTAAGAAGAAACTCGAACACTGGGACAAGAACAAGGAATCGAACAGGGCATGGTTATCGCTCAATATGATGACCGAGGCCAAGGCGGGCTTTCAGGCCTTCCACCAGGGTTCCCGCGAGGTTGGCAGAGAGGTCGACTTCATCGACCTGCGGCGGAGGCTCGCTCAGGGTGAGACGTGGGGCGATGAACTCATCGAGGCGGTTTCACCGCAGTACCCGTCGGACGCATGACCATCACCTGGGTCCATCACGGAACCTCACGAGATGGGGCGGTTCATACGGTCACCTTCGACAAGGCTCCGGGAAACGTTGTCGACATCGCCTTGTGTGACCAGCTTCTCGATGCCATCGATTCTGCTGCGGAGGCGGACGATGGCAAGGTTCTCGTTCTTCGCGGGGCGGGGAAACACTTCTCCTTCGGTGCAAGCGTCGAGGAGCACCTACCTGAGAAGGCCCCCGAGATGATCGCTGCACTCGGTGCGGTGATCCGCGCCCTGATCGCTTTCCCCTACCCGACTGTGGTCGGGGTCCAGGGCAGCTGCCTGGGTGGAGGACTCGAGCTCGCACTCGCCTGCGGCATCGTGATCGCAGAAGAGGGAGCGACGCTGGCCTGCCCAGAGATCCAGCTCGGGGTGCTACCCCCTGCGGCCTCAGCCCTCCTTGTAGGCAGAGCCGCTGAAGACGTACTCCTCACCGGGCGCACGCTCGACGCGGAGGAGGCGCAGCAGATCGGCATCGTCAACTCGATCACTCCTACAGGCGGACTCGATGAAGCCGTTGATGCATACGTGACGACACATTTCGTTCCTCGTTCAGCGCTGTCGCTGCGTATGGCGACCAGAGCGATCAGAGAACTCGGACGCGCCGAGATCGAGCAGCGCCTGAACGAAGCAGAGCGACTCTATGTCGAGGAACTCCTCCCAACACACGACGGCGTCGAAGGCATCAAGGCGTTCTTGGAGAAACGCTCGCCTGAGTGGAAGGACGCATAACGCAACGAACTTGGCCTGTCGCTCCGGCTGTATCGTGAGGACGAGACTCTGACCGTCTATCGATCGAGTTCCCAGGCGCCTTTCTGGGCGCTCACAGCTGGAGAAGGAGGATGGAAGCCATGAGCATCAATACAGGACTCATTGAGTCAGACCGAGAGAACGTCGCGTCGGAACTGTCCCGTTTGCTTGCCGACAGCTACACGCTCTACCTCAAGAGCCACTACTACCACTGGAACGTGACCGGCCCGATGTTCCAGACCCTCCACTTGATGTTCGAGCAGCACTACCTGGAGCTGGCGCTGGCCGTGGACGAGATCGCGGAACGCATCAGGGCCATCGGCCACACTGCCCAAGCCACCCATGGCGACTTCGCCCGACTGTCGTCCATCCCTGAGGATGCTTCGCCGCCGGAGGCGCTCCAAATGGTGAGAAACCTGGTCGACGCTCATGGGTGTGTCATCGCCACGGCAAGGTCCGTCCTAGCTGTGGCTGAGCCGACGAATGACGCTGCTACAGCCGATCTCGCCACGCGGCGCCTCGATGTGCACGAAAAGACCTCGTGGATGCTTCGAAGCCTTCTCGAGTAGAGACGCTCGTAGCCTCACTCCCTGGCAGGGAACAGGTTCCCGGGCCAAGGGGGGTTCGGGTTCAGCCAGCTGGGGGTTTGCGGGTGAAGAGGGCGACATAGGTCGAACATGCGGTGACCGCGCAGGTCGTGCATGCCTCTCCGAAGCTCGACGGGTCGAGTCCCGTCGTCATCGTCTCGAACCCGAGATCCTCATAGAGATCGACGAGTTCGTCCATCCGCTGCGGATCGGTAACTGTGCGGCGATTCCACCCTTCATCAACGAGAACAGGAGCTCGAAGGATCTGGATTCCCTCAGAGCAATACACAGGCTCGGTTTCCTGCGTCACATTCACGCCGGAACCGCAGCATCGAGACCAGCCTCAGCGTCGAGGATCTCCAACCGTCGACGGGCCAGGATCGCACATCCAAGCGCAGACACGTATTGAACCATCTCTCCTTTTGGCACATTGACCTCGGCTTCGAGCATCTGGCTGACTGACCGACCCATCGTTTCGAATCTGAGGATCCCCCCGATGAGCGTGTACTCGGGTTCGGCCCTCACCCGCTTCATGAGCTGCACAGAGCGGCCTGTGAGCGACTCGATGGCGCCCTGCATGATGTCTGCCGGCGATGTCCCGATCGAGAGATGGTTGATCACCTCAGACTCGGCAAAAACAGCACACACACCCGAGATGGGAACTGGGTCCTTCGACGTTGTCATCAGCGCGCCGATCTCCTGGGTGCTGTAGCCCATATATCGCGCCGTCTTCTCCAGAAAGGCGCCCGTGCCGGCAGCACATTTGTCGTTGAGCCTGAATGACTGGACCTGTGCAGATTCATCCACTCTGCTCGCCTTCATCGTCTGGCCGCCGATGTCGAGGATCGTGCGTGTGCCGGGGAAGAGGAAGCAGGCGCCTCGTGCGCTCGCCGTGAGGTCTGTTACATGCAGGTCCTTGAAGTCGACCTGGTGACGTCCCGCACCGGTGGCGATTACATAGTCGACGTCCCGTTCGTCGACACCTGCATTCTCGAGTGCCTCGTTGTGGATCGTGTGCGCAACCTGGCGGAGTCGG
>Ga0255048_10001186_pt1 | contig 18796 bp, 15 predicted proteins | sample JV7_2_2_MG_FD_183619 | JGI IMG/M metagenome (GOLD analysis project Ga0255048, IMG submission 183619) | Seawater microbial communities from Jervis Inlet, British Columbia, Canada - JV7_2_2 | ecosystem: Environmental > Aquatic > Marine > Inlet | place: Canada: British Columbia | collected 2016-10-06
AGGACCACGTCCTTGGGATCATCACGGAGGGCGACTTCCTCGCTGTCGAAGTTGATCGGGCCGTGTCGGGCACAGTGCCAGAGCTTGTCCGCGATGTCATGTCCCATTCGGTGCTCAGCGTTCCGGCCGATCTGGAGGTTCTGGAGGCTGCACGCTTCATGCAGAGTCACGAAGTGAAGCGAGTTGTCGTCATCGAGGATGCGAGGATGGTTGGCGTGCTTTCCCGTTTCGACATCGTTGCCGCGTTCACCCGTCCCGACGATGTCATCGAGGACGAGATCAGGGAGGACCTGATCCGCAGGGTTCTCTTCGTTGATCCCGAAACCGTGAACGTGACCGTCGCCAACGGCATCGTTCGTTTCGTTGGGAGCATCGGGACAAGGACAGAGGCGCGTCTTGTCGAGGAGCTTGCCCGGAGGCTTGACGGTGTCGTTGATGTACAGAACGACCTCACCTGGCGTCTCGACGACACAGAGGGAGTCGGTCCCGCCAGTGGTTGAGCGGGCGGACACGACACAAATCGCGACGACCGCAGGTGGCAGGGGAGCGTCGGACGTTCTGTTCGTTCATGCAACGGGCTTCTGCAAGGAGGTCTGGAACCCCGTGATCGATCGGCTGGTTTCTGAAGCCTTCTCGTGGCTGTCGATGGATCAACGAGGACATGGCGACAGCGACCCAGGAACGCCTCCGAACGACTGGGATCTCCTTGCCCAGGATGTGATCGGGGTTCTCGGGGACAGGGTCGATGTGATCGGTGTCGGTCACTCCTCCGGTGGCGGTGTGATCGCCAGGGCAGAGTCGTTTCGTCCCGGATCTTTCAGCCATCTTGTTCTCATCGAGCCGATCATCTTCCCCCCGCCCTTCCAACGGATGGACGGGCCCATGTCCGAGGGCACGAGACGGAGGCGGAGGACGTTTCCGTCGCGTGACGATGCGTTCGAGCGGTTCGCTTCCGGCCCGTTCGGCTCCTGGGCTCCCGCTGCTCTCACCGCCTACATCGATCATGGCTTCCGCATGTCGAACGGCGGGTGGGAGCTCAAGTGTGATCCTGAGGTTGAGGCAGACTTCTACGCCGAGGGACTGAACCACGACACATGGGATCGTGTCGAGACGATGGATGTACCCGTCACACTCGTTGCGGGCGAGCATTCGAACACGCATCCGAGACCGTATCTCGATGCGCTTGCATCACAATTCCGCGACGTTGATGTGGCTGTTGTGCCCGGAGCGGGCCACCTCGTCCCCATGGAGGATCCAGGCTCGATCGCTCGGATCGTTGAGCGCGTCATGGCTGGAACCTGATCTACCATCTCACCGATGTTCCTGCTTGCACCAGAGGAAATCGATGAGTTGCGCGCTGATCTGACGGCCCAGTCAGGGTTGCGGATCGCGTCGATCGACGTCGACTTCGACGCGTTCGACTTCGCCCGAACCGGTGAGAGCCTTGTCGACCGTGCAGTCGCGTACTCGATGCCGAACGGTGACCGTCTTGTCGGAATCGGCACTGCGTGGAGCGCATCAGGATCGGGCGAAAGCCGCTTCACCGACATCGCGGACAGGCTTGCGGCGCTCGGCCGACCGGATCTCAAGGCCTTTGTGGGGTTCTCCTTCCTCAGGGACGGCCCAGAGACGGATGTGTGGCACGGCTACCCACCGGCGGAGGTCTTCCTCCCTCGGATCGGGATCGAGCAGTCCGGAGGCAACACAAGACTGACTGTGATCATCCCCGCGGCGGATCAGATCTCACCAACCCTCGATCTGCTCGGTTCGATACGTCATCCTGAGTGGATTCAGGTCCTGGATCCTGGTGATCACGCCATCGAATCGCACCCGCCGGTTTCGGAATGGGCAGCATCGGTTGCCGACGCCGTCGATGTGATCCGCCGCGGTGCCCTCGACAAGGTTGTGCTTGCGCGGTCGGTCGTCGTGCGCTCGACTGAGCCCGTCGCGATCCTGCGTGTGTTCAGGGAACTTGTTGGCCAGTATCCGCAGTGCTACAACTTCGCCTGGAAATCGGACGATGCAGTGCTCATGGGGGCAAGCCCCGAGTTGCTGGCCGATGTCAAGGGACGTAACTTGCATTCGAATCCTCTTGCGGGATCGGCGCCTCGCGGAGAAGGCGAGGACGATGACAGGCTCATCGCTCAGAGGCTGATGAACTCGTCCAAGGATCGAGAGGAACATGCACTTGTCGTCGACGACCTGGCGAAACGCCTGACACCTCTGACCACCGCCCTTGGTTTTCCCGCAACGCCTTCACTCAAGCAGATGGCGACCGTGCAACATCTCTCGACGGAGATCGAAGGGGAGCTTTCAGAAGGTATCGGAATCCTCGACGTGATCGACGCAACCCACCCGACACCTGCGGTCGGCGGGGTCGAGCGTGAAGCGGCAGTTGCCTACATACACGATGCCGAGGAGATCGACCGCGGCTGGTACACCGGTGGTGTCGGATGGGTCAACGGCGCCGGCGAAGGCGCCATCTGTATCGCGCTGCGGTGTGGACTGATCAGGGGGTCCACGACGCATCTCTATGCGGGCGCAGGCATCGTTGCCGACTCCAGACCGGACGCAGAACTCACGGAGACGAGGCTGAAGCTGACGCCCCTGCTGAATGTTCTCACGAGGCACTAGTGCCCTGTCCACTAACCTTTGCACTGTTCTGCCGGCCAGGAACACCGCTCGCGGCGTCCTCGTCCTCAACGCAGTCCAGACTGCGCCTTCGTCCTGCGTCCTTGCGACCAGCGCCCCTGACTCGACATCGACACCCCGAACGCTAGTGGACAGGGCACTAGCCGTCAGCCATGGGCCGTCGGCCATCAGTTCCCCGGTTGCCCTTCACATCCACGGCCTGGCGGGGCATGATGGGAGCGACGTCGAAAGGGGACACGTATGAGTCACGACAGTGGGTTCCGGCGCAGCGACCACGATTCGACCCACCGGCCACGATTGCGTCGGCAGAAGGGCTCCAAGGCGTCGCGAGCCTACGAGGAGCGATTGACCCGACGCCACAGGGAGCACGAAGAGGCGCGAAGGGCCGACCAGGAGGTGGAGCAGGAATCTGCCGGCACCGAGGAGTAGCGAATCGGTTGTCGGCTGTCAGACGGAAGAGCGGACAGCTTCTCTGATCGCGGTGTGGTGATCAACATTCTGGGTGCGATCTGTGAGCAACTCGATGAGACCCGGTCCCGTGATCGGCTCGCGCAGCGCTGCAACATAGTCCTCGAGCGTGTCGATGCGCACAGCTCCGAGACCCATTGCTTCGGCGATTCGCTGCAGCGAGAGACCATGCGAAGTCCCCCAATGGCGCTCATAGGTCCTGGCATCGATGACATCGGATGAGGCCTGGGGCAGGAAGGAGAAGATACCGCCACCGTTGTTGTTCACAACAACCACCCGAAGCCCTGCGCCGAGTCGAGCGGCCTCCGCCAAAGCGGTTGCATCGTGGAGCGCAGCGACATCACCGATGAGGAGCGTCACGGGTGTACCGGCAAGCGCTGCCCCGAGCGCGGACGAGATCGTGCCATCGATACCGTTGACGCCCCGGTTGGCGAGGACGGAGATGTCCGAGCGTGGAACCGCAAACCTATCAACGTCTCGGATCGGCATCGAGGATGCGACGTACAGGGAGCTCCCCCTTCGAATACATGCAGCGAGAGTACGAGCGATCTCAGGCTCACTCGGGAAGGGCAGCTCATCAAGGGCCCTCTCTGTCGCAGACCGGGCCGCCTCATCGATTTCGAGCCATGTGCCCAGGAACACCCCATCACTTGCCGTGTCTGGTGTGTTTTCGGCGAGGAATGCGGTCGGATCGCTGTCGATGATGGTTGCCGCACTGGCGAGCGGGTCCTCGAGGCGAGACCTGTTCACCAGGATCTGTTCGACGCCTGAGTGCTCGAGCCAGATCCACAATGGCTTCGACGTCGGGATCGGGCCGAGTCTCAGGACGACGTCCGGGCGACCGACATCGAATGCATCGGTGCTCCCCGCAAGCAGATCGGCGTTGCCCACCGTGTTCGGCCCGCTGACCCAGCACTGCGGGTCAGACATCACCGGAGCACCGAGGGTCACTGCGACATCATTCACAGCTTCACAGAATCCCTCCTGCTGGGGACCACCAGCCACGATGAGCACCTTCCTGCCCACGAGATGGGCGAGTCCGGTTCCCCTGTGTGCGCTGGAGTCATCGGGAGCAATCCATTCCTGTGGGTCGCTCGGTAGGGGAAGCACGTCGGGTACGAGCGGTTCGTCGAAAGCGACGTTGACATGTATGGGGCCGGCGGGAAGGGTAGATGCTGTCGTCGCGATCAGGCGCCCTTGGTCCCGCCCCGAGGGATCGGTTGTGTCGAGGTCCATGAACCACTTGACGTGAGACCCGTACAGGCCGATCTGGTTCATCGTCTGGGGCGCCCCTGTACCTCTGAGCCGAGCGGGTCGATCTGCGGTGAGTACGACGAGTGGCGATCCGGCCTGGTTTGCCTCCACGACGGAGGGGAAGTAGTGGGCTGCCGCTGAGCCGGACGTACACACAGCAGCGGCAGGTCTACCCGTCGCCTTTCCATACCCCAGTGCGACGAATCCCGCCGACCGTTCATCACGAATCGAGATGTCCCGCACCCTCGGTTCGGCCGCAAATGCGAGCGTCAACGGTGTATTGCGCGATCCCGGTGAGATGAACACAGCGTCGACACCTGCATCCGCGAGGCCAGAGACAAGGTCGGCGCAGTAGAGGGCGGTTGTGTCTGGGATGGTCACCGGAAGGAAGCCTACTTAGAAGACGAGCGCCAGCGAAAGCAGCAACGCAACGAAGAGCTGCAGTTGCGCTGTGCCTTTCAGCACCGAGATGAGCGGCGGCCCCTCCGTTTCGGAGAAGATCGTCCTGACCAGCGGTATGCCCAGTGGGGCAACGACGAGCGTGATGATTGCCATTGGGGGGAACCATCCAACAGCCGAACTGAGGATGATCCAAAGGAATGACGCTGCGATCGTTGCTGCGAAGAGTCGGCGGGCCCAGGTTCGACCCACGACCACGGCCAGCGTGCGCTTCCCCGCTTCGCGGTCGGTGTCGATGTCACGGATGTTGTTGGCCTCGAGGATCGCAGAGGCGAGCAGGCCCATCACGACGCCCCCCGCCCATGCCGAGGCCGGAACGGGGCTCCCGAAGACGTACCGGGTGCCGACGGTTGCTACCAGTCCGAAGAAGACGAAGACGAAGAGCTCTCCGAGCCCGTAGTACCCGTAGGGAACCGGACCGTTCGTGTACCCGAGCGCAGCGAGGACTGACACGACACCGATCACGAAGATGGGCCATCCTGCATACCAGATGAGATAGAGCCCAAGAATACCAGCTAGGCCGAAGGCGACCGCGGTACCCCGTTTCATGTCCCGGACAGAGATCACGCCCGATGCGACCGCTCGTTGGGGACCGATGCGCGTTGCGCTGTCGGCGCCCCTGAGGGCATCAGCGAGGTCATTGGCATAGTTGACACCCACCTGGATGGCGAGGACGGCAAACAGGACGATCAGGAATGGAAGGAACGCGAAAACACCGTCATGCCACGCAATGGCACTGCCGATCAATACAGGAGCGATACCCGCTGGCAGTGTTGCAGGCCGCGCAGCCATGATCCATGGATGCGTCGGCCTGGGCATCTCCTAGAACTGCCAGGGAGAGTCGGAGTAGTCCGGGTCCCGTTTCTCGAGGAAGGCGTCCCTGCCCTCCTTGGCCTCATCGGTTCCATAGGCGAGTCTGGTCGCCTCACCTGCGAAGAGCTGCTGGCCGACCAATCCGTCGTCGGGCAGATTGAATGCGAACTTCAACATCTTCTGGGCAGTGGGGCTCTTCGTGGTGATTTCGGTGGCCCACTCGAGAGCAGTTGGCTCGAGTTCTGCGTGGGGTATCACGGCGTTCACCATGCCCATGTCGAAGGCCTCCCTGGCCGAGTAGTCGCGCCCGAGGAAGAAGACCTCCCTGGCCCGCTTCTGTCCAACCTGTCTGGCGAGGAGCGCAGACCCGTATCCTCCGTCGAAGCTGGCTACGTCGGCATCCGTCTGTTTGAACATGGCGTGTTCCTCTGACGCGATCGTGAGATCGCACACGACGTGAAGGCTGTGCCCACCGCCGACCGCCCAACCAGGGACGACGGCGACAACGATCTTCGGCATGAATCTGATGAGGCGTTGTACTTCGAGGATGTGAAGCCGCCCGAGGCGAGCGGCGTCGAGGCCCTCGGCACCCTCGTACTTGTAGCCATCCCTGCCGCGGATCCTCTGGTCGCCGCCTGAACAGAACGCCCATCCGCCGTCCTTGGGGGAGGGGCCATTGCCCGTGAGCAGCACACATCCGACGTCTGGCGTCATACGGGCGTGGTCGAGAACCCCGTAGAGCTCGTCGACCGTGTGTGGACGGAAGGCGTTGCGTACCTCTGGCCTGTCGAACGCAACGCGTACGGCGTCGACATCCTTTGCTCGGTGGTAGGTGATATCGGTGAGCTCGAAGCCGGGTACCGGGTCCCATGCAGATGGGTCGAAGATGTCAGAAACCACGGTTCCTCCATTGGGCGTTTCGTCTAGATGGCCTATGCGGTTGTATGTGTGCAGTCTGAATGGTCTCCCGGCGATACTGTAGTGACCGATGACAGCCGACACTCCATACCAGTGGCTCTCCCATGTCGTCGCTGCCGATCCACAGCGTTCGTGTCTCGTCGATGGTGCAAACGTCTTGAGCTACGCCGATGTGCGCACCCGCGTGGATGCGAGGGCCGCTGCGATCAGGGGCGGCATCGAGGCATGGAGGATCGTGCCCGTCGAGGTAGCCATCGATGTTGACTCGGTCATCGAGATCCTTGCGATCCAGAAGGCCGGCGGCGTACCGTTTCCGTACATCGAACGCGTACCGAAGATCCCGACCCTTTCCGCCCCCGATGTCGCTGTGTGCGTCGAGACGTCAGGGAGCAGCGGAACACGCAAGATCGTGCCACTGACGTTTGAGAACCTGCGAGCTTCGGTTGACGCTTCACGTCGACGGCTTGGCACCGGTGAGGATGATCGGTGGCTCGTGTGCCTGCCTCTCGACCATGTGGGCGGGCTTTCGATCATCTGGCGGACGCTCGACGCCGGAGGGACCGCAATCGTCGTACCGTTCGATCCGGGCGGAGCAGACATCGAACGTCTCGAGCCAACCATTGCGTCGATGGTGCCAACCATGGTGCACAGGCTCATGGGCAACAACCCTGGTGCGCTCGCGTCCATCGGGGCGGTGCTCGTCGGGGGAGCCGCTCTCGGGCTGCCCCTGAGGGAGAGATGTGTCGGTGCGGGCGTGCAGCTCGTGCCGACCTACGGGCTCACGGAGGCAGGCTCACAGGTCGCGACGGCTGCTCGCGGGATGTCCAAGACGTCAGAAGGATGGGTCGGTACCGCTCTCGACACGATGGAGGTTCTCATCGTCGGCTTCGACCATGAACCCGTCCGGTCGGGCCACACGGGGTTGATAGCGATCGAGGGTCCAGCCGTGTTCAACGGCTACCTCGGCGAGGAGCACAGGCAACGGCGGTTCGTCACGAGCGACCTCGGCCGACTCGACACCGAAGGAAGCCTCTATGTTGAGGGCCGTATCGATGATGTGATTCTCTCCGGTGGGGAGAACGTGTCGCTCGGGAGAGTGGCAGAGTTCATCAAAGGCCTGGACGGGGTCGATGATGTCTGCGTCGTTGGAGTCGAAGACGCCGAGTGGGGAACGGTTGGCGCCGTCATGGTGGTTTGCGATGGCGGGTTGGAGTCGATCGAAGCGATGGTGGAGAGGAACCTGAGGGGGTTCGAGAGGCCGAAGCGGTGGCTTCAACGTGAGACGATCCCGAGGCTGACGAATGGAAAACACGATCTGGTCGCAGTGCGGGCAGCGTTCGAGGAGGAATCATGGACCTAGGACTTGAAGGCAAGGTTGCGCTTGTGGCCGCGGCATCGCGAGGACTCGGAGCAGCGATTGCCGGCACGCTCGCCGAAGAGGGTTGCACGGTTGAGATCTGCTCGAGGGATCTGGAGCGGGCGAAGCACACCGCAGACACGATTGCATCGAACGCGGACAGATCGGTCATCGGGTCCGCTGTGGACGTGACCGATGCCGAGGCCATAGTCGAGTGGGTGGACGCCGCGGCGGAGCGACACGGACACCTCGACATCGTGGTCCCGAATGCAGGAGGACCGTCGGCTGGTTCTTTTGCAGACACAGGCCCGTTCGACTGGGACGCCGGTTATGCCTTGACGTTGCGCTCCGCCATGTCGTTTGCCCAAGCTGCGAAGCCCCATCTCGCCAGCGAAGGTGCGATGCTGTTTCTCACGTCATCGTCGGTGAGGGAGCCGATTGCGCCGCTGGCGATGTCGAACATCTTTCGCGCCGGTGTTGCGGCACTTGCAAAGACGCTCGCATCGGACTGGGCGGTGGACGGTATTCGCGTGAATCATCTCATTCCCGGCAGGATCGCAACGGAGCGTCTCGATGAACTGGACACATACGTGGCAGACATGCGCGGCGCAACCGTCGATCAGGTGCGATCCCAGATACAGGGCGGTATTCCTCTCGGTCGGTACGGGGAGCCGGAGGAATTCGCGGCCGCGGCCGCTTTCCTGGTGTCGCCGGCAGCGTCCTACATCACCGGAGCGACCCTCCAGGTGGACGGCGGAGCACTGAAATCGGTGATGTGAGCACTGATCGCGGCGCACCCTGAACCGCTCTCCGCCTGCTGACCGCAAACCGTAGAACGGCTGATCTGTGATATGTCAACCGCCGAAAGCGGGCCCCACCACGACCGTCACGGGCAGATGGTTCGCCCCGATGTCCGGGCCAGTCGACAGCTCCAGAGGGGTGATCTCCTCAGTCATGAGCACGACATCGATCGGTATGCCCATCCACCCGCCGATCACGGGAATGCCGGAGACGGGTGCCGTTGAGAGGTAGCCGGATCCCTCGGTTGCGTCCCTGACTCCGCTGGTGTCGCGCATCGTCCGCATTCCATGGGTCCATCGTGTGGCGCCCAGGTTCCCGATCACGACGACGGGATGTGTCGATGAGGCAACCGCGGTCGAGATCGTGTCGAGCCTGGCAGCAAGCCGATCAGCGTGCTTCTGGTTCGAGCTCAGGTCTCCCCATGACGTCACGACGTTGATGGTCTGCCCGTTCGCACCGACGGTGATACGGTAGACGGGCTCGGGGTCGACGGCAGCTTCGGCATTGATGTGGGTCACCTCGACGGGCCAATCCTCCGTACCCAGGATGACGATGCCCGGATCGGCGGGGACATCGGGTTCGGCGATGATCGTGTAAGGGAATCCGTCATCTGTCAGCGGCTCCATCCGGTCGGCCGTCGTTCCTGTGACAAGGATGAGGTCGGCTTCGGTGTCAAGGAGCCAGCCGAGGAAGAATTCCATGTTCGCGACACCGGGATAGATGTCTGCGTGGACGACTCGCACGCCGTTCTCGCCTGTCCCCGCTGGCTGATCCCCCAACCAGAGGGGGACGATCAACCACGCGTTCAGCAGCGCTGCGGCGAGAAACACGATCGATGCGATGCCGCGAGCAACGAGCGTGTAGATGATGGCTGCCGCGAGCAGTGCCCACATCAGCTGCCATCGGTAGTTGGCTGCGAAGTCGAAGACCCACCAGGTGTCACCGAAGAAGGCTGCGATGCTCACAGCGACCGCGACACCACCCCCGATGAAGAGCATGATGATCAGTGCGGTGCGCAAGCCCGCAAGTACCCCCGTCTCGTTGTAGCTGATCACGAGCCGAAAGCGTACATGAATCCATCCCGGGAACCAACGAAGATGGTCCCGTTCCAGATGGCAGGGGTTGCTTCGATGCATCCTCCCGTTGCGAGCGGCCTCGTCCAGAGCTCCCGCGGAGCGAGCGGATCTGTGATGTCGTAGGCCCTCAGACCGGATTGGTCTGTGAAACAGTCGACGGCGATCACAAGCGTGTCATCGACGATGGCTGGGGACGACCACGCATTGACGCCAATGGAATCCGACCAGACGGTGACTCCGGTGTCGGTGTCGATTGCCAGCAGGTCGCCGCTGTCGGTCGCGACGAACAGGAATCCTTCGCGATGCAGCGCCGGAGTGGCCCAGGCGCCCGTGTCCTGACCCCTGGCAGCAGGGATCTCGACTCTCCACACAATCGGAGTGACACTCGTCAGAGCGTCACCAACCTCAATGGAGGTGTCGAGCTTGACGAGTTGCCCTACCTCCCTGACCCTGCGTGCTGCGGTGTTGTTCGTCTTTTCATGGTCGGCATGGGCTACGACGTAGACGTAACCTTCCTGGTCGATCGTGATGGTCGAGTCGATGTCGTCGCCCATCCACCAATCGAAGAACACATCGGCGTTTCCGTTCTCGATGTCGGTGAGGTCGACTCCAACCACCCGACCGCCGCTCGTCGCAAAGTAGGCCTTCTGCTCGAAGATGGCTGTCGAGTTCTCAACCGAGTGCTGACGACCCAGCAGATCGTAGAGTACGTCGGTCCACGCCGGCATCTGATACACGATCTCAGGGTCGACCGTGACCATGCCCTGATCGTCGTACGAGCGGTTCAGCTTGATGGCGAACCACCACGAGTTCTCCCCGCCCACGTACAACATGTCATCGACCACCACAGGATTCGAGTCCCAGTCGTCGTTCCACATGCCCTCCACAGCCTTTGCATGGAGCGACCAGACCTCGCGGACAACGTCACCGTCAAGAGCGAGGATGCGGAAGCGGGGGTCGCGGGACCCTGCGTAGATCAGTGGGTACCCGTCCGGGTCGAGGGTGACGGTTCCCTTGATGATGTCGCCCATATCGAAGGGAGGACGGAGCCGCTCAGCGGTGTCGGCATCGAGGAAGTGGATCTGTTTGTCGTAGGCGCCGAAGATGAGTTCGGTCTTTCCATCCTCTCGGACGTGAACGAGTGGCTGACCCGTCCATCCGGTCCCCGACCATGTCTTTGGTTCCCTGCCAACGGGGGACTGGCCCGACATCGGGCTTTCCGGGTATCGCCAGAGGCGATCAGGCGTGGTTGCCGGTACGGGTCCCGTCCCGAAGAACGTGCGCGTCGGATTGCCGCGGAACATGGTGAGTCCGTTCACCGAACCCCACTGTTCAAACACGGTTTCCGGTGTGACGATGCCCTCGGGCCTCCGCGGCGCCGTGGTGGTCGTCGTCTCGGGAGGTAGCGTCGTCCCAGTGGATTCGTTGATGTCCACGCTGGTGCTCGAAGATAGAGGCGGAAGCGTCGTGACGGAACCCTCCGGTGCCACCGATAACACGTTGTCGGTACCAGCGACGCACGCGCTCGTCAACATCGCCATGGCGAGGATCGAGGGAATCAGCTTTCGCATCGGGGCGAGTGTAGGAACGGGGTATTGATAGTCCACGTATCGCATCTTCGATTCCTAGGCTCGCAGCCATGCGGTCTATCATTGAGTTCGTGCAGGTCTGGTACCAGGATGCTGCTCCTGCACTCAGGCGAGCTGATCCGCTGCTCATGGGTGCCGCGTTTGCGTACAACTCCCTCTTTGCGGTTGTTCCGCTCGCCCTCGCATTCGTGTCGATGCTGACACTGCTCGACACCACCCAGGAGGTACTCGAAAGCACGTATCGATTCATCAACGAGACGCTTCCTGCTGATATCGCGATGTTCTTGGAACAGATCCTCAGGGAGTCTGTTGCGGCCGTCGAGAACAACAGGGCCGTCATCATCATCGTGACGCTTCTCGTGGCTCTGTGGTCAGGCTCACGGGCGGTCTACACGGTGCAAAAGGCGCTCAGGCTCGTCGAGGATTCCGAGGTCGAGGCTGGATATGTGCGGATGAGGGCAACGGGCATTTTGGTGACCGTGGGGGCAGGTCTTGCGGTGATGGCTGCCTACGCGTTGCTCATTGCGGGGAGCAACCTGTCGGGTTGGCTTGCACCAGTGCTCCCCGGAGAATTCCCCCTCGGGCAGATGGTCCTGGCAGGCGTCGCTGCTCTGTGGGTCTTCCTGTTGCTGTTCGCTGTCTATCGATGGGGTGCACCCCAGCCGATGCGTAGACCGGCGGTGCTCTCGGCTCTGGTGACCGCGGTGTTGGTTGTTGGCACGTGGGCGGCGGTCAATCTCGTGCCTTCGGGGACGGCTGCCTCTGTGGCCGTCTTCGGATCGATCGGGGTGATGCTCCTGTGGTTGTACGGCGTCGGCGTCGTCGTGGTAGCCGGACCGATCGCTGTTGGCTCATTGCTACGGGTTCTGGAGGAGAGGAAGAGCCGGTAGCCTGAGCGCGATGGTGAAGGAGCAATCCCGAATAGGGGATCTCAAGGTCGGAGTTGCACTCCTGTGGCGGGTGTTGATCAGCTATCGACGTATAGCAGCGATGTCCATTCTGGGTGCGCTGATCTGGATGTCGATGGTCGTGTCCATCCCGTATCTCGTCGGTCGCGTCATCGATTCAGTGGTCTCGGACGAGGGGATGTCTGGCGTGTGGTTGCTTCTCGGCCTCATCGTTCTTGCAGGTGCGATCCAGGCCATCGGCATCTCACTGCGCCGCTACTTCGGGTTCAAGGTCTCGTACAGGGCAGAGGCCGATCTTCGCAACGACATATTCACACACATACAGCGCATGGCCTTCTCGTTCCATGACGTCACGTCCACGGGCGAGCTCATGGCTCGTGCGTCATCAGATCTCAGCCAACTCCGGTTGATCCTCGCAATGGCGCCCATCACATTGGCGAACCTGGTCATGTTCTTCGTCGTCACCATCGTGCTTGTGGTGATCGACCCCGTACTCGGGCTCACGGCAGCTTTGATGGTTCCAGCGCTTCTCTACACGTCAGGGCGATTCGCCCGAAGAGTCGTCGGGTTCTCCTTCGATCTCCAGCAGAGACTGTCCGAGCTCTCCCATGTGGTCGAGGAGACGGTATCGGGGATCGAGGTCGTGAAGAGTTACGGTCAGGAGGCTCAACAACAGAAACGGCTCGATGACAAGGCCGAAACGATCTATGGCGCTGCCATCGGCATGGCGAAACAGCGGGCCATCCACCGGCCTCTCTTCGAGATCATCCCCGCCCTCGGCACAGTGGCGGTTCTGGCTGTTGGAGGGATACGAGTCGTTGATGGAGCGATGACCTTTGGGGAGTTCGTGTCGTTCACCCAGTACCTCGCGGTGATGGTCATGCCACTCCTGATCACCGGTTGGTTCTTCGCAAACCTGCCCAGGTCGGCCGCGGCGGCCTCTCGGATCGAGTCGTTGCTCGCCACCGCCCCTGAGATCTCCGAGCCTCGACGCGCCGAACGCCTCAAACCGGGCAAGGGAGAGGTCAGGTTTGACTCGGTATCCTTTTCGTATCCGGACGGCACGGTCGTTCTCGAGGACGTGAACATCGTCATCCCCGGAGGTACTTCCGTTGGTTTCGTGGGCGCCACAGGCTCGGGTAAGTCGACCATCGCCCACCTGATTCCCCGGTTCTACGACGTCACGGAGGGGTCGATCACAATCGATAGTGTCGATGTGCGTGATCTTCGGCTCGACGAGCTACGCTGCGAGGTCGCCGTGGTCTTCCAGGAATCGTATTTGTTCTCCGCTTCGATCGAGGAGAACATCAGAGTCGGCGACCCGATGGCCTCGGATGATCGTGTGCGTTCCGCCGCGAGGCTTGCGAAGGCTCACGAGTTCATCTGTGGCTTCGCTGAGGGTTACGCAACGGTGGTCGGTGAGCGGGGATCGACGCTGTCGGGGGGTCAGCGTCAGCGGGTGAGCCTGGCTCGTGGCGTTGTCCGCGATCCGAGAGTTCTCATACTCGACGATGCAACATCGTCGGTTGATGCGATCGTCGAAGCAGAGATACAAGAGGCGCTGAAACAGGTCATGGCCGGCCGGACAACCGTGATCATCGCCCATCGCACATCGACCCTCGCCCTCGTGGACAACGTGGTATTCATCGAGGAAGGTCGCGTGATCGCCTTTGGATCTCACGATGAGCTGCTCGACACGGTCCCTCGGTATGCGGAGGTACTCGCGGCAGAGAGCGCGGTGGGTGTATGAAATACATGTCCTCAGCAGGAGACTACGAAGTCCAGCGCCCAGGGCGACTCGTCGTCCGAGCAGGGCGCCTGGCTCCGGAGCTCAAGTGGCCCTTTGTGTGGACGATCGCTGTGACATTTGTTGCGACCATCGTGCGGCTGCTGGGCCCTCTGGTGATAAGGGGTGGCATCGATGAGGGCATCGCCGAAGGCGACACGCACGTGATCCTCATGGCTGCGGCGATCTATGTCGGCCTTCTTGGGATCCAGTACATCGCTGCGGCGATCTCACAGTGGAGTGTTGCCGTGGTGGGTGAGAGGTATCTCGTCCGTCTCAGGTCCGTCGTGTTCTCAAAGCTGCTGCGGTTCGATATGGGGTTCTTCTCTCGATCCAAGAGCGGCGTCCTCGTGTCCCGTATGACATCAGACATAGAGTCGCTCCAGGAGTTCGCTTCCGACGGCGCGGTCATGGCCCTCACCAATCTGCTCACGGTCGTCGGAGTCGCGGTCGCCCTTGCTCTTGTCGACTGGCAGATGGCTGCTGCGGTGTTTGCTGTCGTCGGCGTTCTTGCTGGAGTGTCGGTCATCTTCCAACGTCAGGCGAGGCGGGCGTACGACCAGGTTCGGGAACGCATCGGGCTCGTTCTCTCCACACTCCAGGAAGGCATCACCGGTGTGCGCGTTGTGCAGGCGTTCACACAGGAGGACGCACAGGCGTCAACGTTCGGAAGGGTCAACGAGAGGTACTTCGAGGCGAACATGGCGGCGGCGAGGGCCATCTCGTGGTACTTCCCCGTTGTTGCGCTCCTGCGAGTTGTTGCGCTCGCAGCCGCGCTCGGCATCGGCGCCAGTCGTGTCCTCGATGGCTCTCTGACGATCGGAACGCTGGTTGCGTTCCTTCTGTATCTCGACTGGTTCTTCCAACCGATCATCAACCTCTCACAGGTCTACAACTTGCTCCAGTCCGCGCTGGCTGCCCTGGCGAAGCTCTTCGGATTGATGGATGAACCGGTCGTGATCGATGATCGGCCGGGGGCCTACGACATCCCCGAACCGGTGAGTGGGATCGTGATGCTCAACGGTGTCTCGTTCTCCTACGAAGCCGGTACACCCGTACTCACGGACGTATCTGTGGCCGTAGTCGGCGGTGAACGTGTCGCGATCGTTGGAGAGACAGGGTCGGGCAAGTCGACGATCGCAAAGTTGATCATGCGGTTCCATGACCCGACCGCAGGCATGGTTTCGATCGATGGCAATGATCTGCGCGACATCACCGGGCGTTCCCGCTCTGATGTGCTTGCGCTGATTCCTCAGGATGGTTTCCTTTTCGCAGGCACTCTGCGCGAGAACATAGCCTATGCGGACTCGTCGGCCTCCGACGAAGCCATCTGGAACGTGCTTCGGGCAATGGGCATCGATGGCTGGGTTCAGTCTCTGCCTGACCGCCTCGATACCGAGGTGAGGGAGCGCGGCGCACGGTTCTCGGCTGGTGAGCGGCAACTCGTGGCACTGGCGAGAGCCTTCCTGTCGGACCCCTCCATCATCGTGCTCGATGAGGCGACGTCCAATCTCGATCCCGAGACGGAGATTCAGGTCGAGGGAGCATTGCGCGTGTTGCTCGCCGGTCGGACATCGGTAGTGATCGCCCACCGGCTCCGATCGGCCGAAGGCGCCGACAGGGTCGTGATGGTCGATGCCGGTCGCATCATCGCCGAGGGGACGCACCTCGAGCTGGTCGACCAGTCAGCGAAGTACCGCGAGCTTGTGGAGGTGTGGCGCCGAGGAACCAAGTAGACGGATATCATCTCGCTATGAGGTCTCCATCTGGACGAGCAACGGTGAAGCGTCTGCCCGAGCGAGGCGCGTACGACAGGGAGACCATCGACGGTGTTCTCGACGAGGCGCTGATCTGCCATCTCGCCTTCGAGACCGACCAGGGTCCGGTTGCCATCCCAACGATCCATGCGCGCATCGGGGATGTTCTCTATCTTCATGGCTCGCACGCCTCTCGGATGATGCGCACCACGGTTGGCGAACAGGTCTGTGTGACCGCAACGATCGTCGACGGAATCGTTGTGGCTCGGTCGGCATTCCACCACTCATTGAACTACCGAAGTGTCATGGTGTTCGGTGTGCCGCGGGTCGTTGACGATGCCGAAGAGCGAACTGCGGCATTCGCTGCGATCACGAACCATGTGTTGCCCGGCCGGTGGGGTGAGGCCCGTCAGCCGAGCGCAAAGGAAGACAAGGGCACGAAGCTCCTGGCGATCGATATCGACGAAGCATCCGCAAAGGTCCGCACGGGTCCGCCGGTCGACGACGAAGAGGACATGGCTCTCGGCATTTGGGCAGGCGTTATTCCGCTTGCGGTGACAGCGGGAACCCCCGAACTCGCACCGGACTTGGAAGCCGGCGTGGACCTGCCACCCTCCGTTATCGGCTATTCCTCCAGCTGAGTAATTCCCGAACCGGGCCCATGTCGAAGTCGGGTCCATTGAGGCCGATGGTGATCTCGTTGGCTCCCGCCGCCGTGTATTCGTCCGCTTTGTCGATCATCCTCGGGTCGATACCGATCGAACGATCGATCTGGGAGGGGTCGCGCCCGCTCTTGACACACCATTCGTCCAGTACCGACGACTTGTGCGTGAAGACTTCGGGCGTGCCGAATCCATGCCAGATGTCGGCGTGCTCCGACACGATGCGAAGCGTCACCTTCTCGCCACCGCCACCGATGAGGATCGGCAGCCTGCCTGCCGGTTGGGGGTCGAGCTTGGCGAGGCGGTCCTTGATGATGGGCATTGCGGCGTCGAGCGCCCTGAGTCTTCCGCCTGCGGTCCCGAATGGGTAGTCGTACTCGTCGTAGTCCTTCTCGAACCAGCCGCTTCCGATCCCGAGGATGAGACGCCCTTCGGAGATCACATCAACGGTGCGAGCCATGTCGGCGAGCAGTTGAGGGTTCCGATAGCTGTTGCAGGTGACGAGCGCACCGATCTTGATGTTCTCCGTCGCCTCAGCCCAGGCGCCGAGCATCGTCCAGCACTCGAAGTGCTTGCCGACGTTGGCATCGGGGTCACCGCCATAGAGGGGGTAGAAGTGGTCCCAGTTGTAGAGCACGTCTGCCCCAAGCTCCTCGGCTTCGCCGGCTGCTCTTCGGATGTCTGAGTATTCAGCATGCTGTGGATGAAGTTGGACGGCGACTCGTACGTCTGGCATGTTGGACTCCTCGTTTCGGGTCCCCCGACCCTACCCACAACGAGTAGCGCCGGTGACGGTGGGTAATCTGGTCGGATGGATTCGATCACCTTCAGACCCGTGACGGACGACGAGTATCCCGCGTTCGTGCGTGCTCTCATCGAGGGCTTTTCAGACGATGTCCCGGATGACGAGTTCGTGGGGCTCATCAAGGCAACGCTTCCACCCGAGAGGACGCTCGCTGCGTTCGAAGGCGATGAGATAGTCGGCACGTTTGGTGGATACCACCTCGATCTCACGATTCCTGGTGGTCATCTGCCCATGGAGGGCACAACCGTGGTGACCGTGTTCCCGACGCACCGTCGCATGGGTCTCATGAGCGAGATGATGGCACGACACCTCGACAACGCTGTGGCCAATGGGTATCCGGTTGCAGGTTTGTGGGCCTCTGGTTCCGGGATCTACGGACGTTACGGTTACGGGATCGCCTCATGGGCGCAATCCGTCACGATGCAGGGTCGCGACATCGTATTCAGAGACGGCGTCGAGATTGACAGGGTGAGAAGGATCAGCATCGAGGATGCGCACCTTGTCGTGCCTCCTGTCTTCGATCGTGTTCTCGGAGAGACGCCGGGGATGTTCGCTCGGTCGGCAGATTGGTGGAAGGCCGAGGTGCTGGCAGACGCCGACTGGATGAAGCGGGGGAGGACCTCCAAGCGCATCGTGGTCCATGACGGCCCGGATGAGTCCGATGGGTATGCGATATATCGACAGAAACACGGCGAGAGCGATGACGGACACGACAACGGCACCGTTCACGTGGTTGAGATCATTGCTTCCACCGAACGGGCCCATACGGCGCTGTGGTCGTATCTCACGAATATCGACGGTTGTCCGAACGTCAAGCGGTGGAATAGCAGGATCGACGACCCCCTCGCCATGAAGGTGGTGGAGCCGAGACGGATAAAGCAGGAGGCACGCTTCGATTCGCTTTGGATCGTGATCCTTGACGTCGTTGTAGCACTTGAGGCACGATCCTACGAGCAGGACGGCGCCGTCCGGTTCACGATCACCGATTCGTTCCGGCCAGACGTACAGGGGAGCTACGAGCTCGTCATCGAGAACGGCTCCGGATCATGTTCCCGGATCGATGACGATGGCGACTTCGAGATCGACATCGACGTGCTCGGTGCTCTCTATCTCGGTGGCGCTGACGCACACGCCTACGCCGCAGCCGCCCGCATCCGCGGCGATGTGGAGGCCATTCATCGCCTCCACGAGCTGTTCCACACCGCTCGAGCCCCGTGGTGCAATCAGGTCTTCTGACGCTCCCCCGTTCTTGCGTAGATATCAGTCGGCCTGTGCGATTGGAATCTACGCAAGAACGACTCTCGATTTTGTGACAGGTTTCACGAGTGATAGCGTCGCGGCTCCCAATGAAGGCCGGCGCATGGACGGATTTCCGCTCTACAACCCGTTGCAGCACCACGATTCCTGTGGTGTCGGGTTCATCGCGGACCGCAACACCGTTGCTTCGCACCGCATCGTCAGGCTCGGTGTGGACTGCCTTCACGCGCTTGA
>Ga0255048_10001187_pt1 | contig 18747 bp, 4 predicted proteins | sample JV7_2_2_MG_FD_183619 | JGI IMG/M metagenome (GOLD analysis project Ga0255048, IMG submission 183619) | Seawater microbial communities from Jervis Inlet, British Columbia, Canada - JV7_2_2 | ecosystem: Environmental > Aquatic > Marine > Inlet | place: Canada: British Columbia | collected 2016-10-06
AGGCCGTCTAATTACTTGTTTGATCATGGCGCGTTTACCATAGGAGTAAGCCAGATAGATAAGAAACAAGTCAGGTTGGTAGTTAGTAATTTATTTGAGTTTGATACGTTTACTGTCACCGTGTCAAGTAATGTAAAGAATGACGGCGGAGAGAGCGTAAGTTCCGGTGGTAATTCGGCAGTAGTCTCGATCACTAGGCCAACTATAGATAGTTCCTTTCTAGCAATATCATCCACAAATGGGCGTCTTAGATCTGGAGAACGAGCAATACAAGTAGCCAAAGGAAGTGACAAGTGGTACATTATGACTGAATCAGGGGTAGATATCATAAACAATGTTTCTTTGGCTAATGAGGGATTTATATTAGATGGGTATGGATTCAATACTATTTTCGTAGGATAATTTTCATATATGGTTGAAAGGATAATAGGGCATTGGACACTAGATGAGGCCTCTGGAACCGAAGCATCAGATAGCACATCCAATCAAAACACCGGAGTCGTTACTGGTACGGCCATTGAACCTGGAATACTTGGTAATGCCAGAGTGTTCTTTCCATCATCACAGGATAGAGTCGAGGTAGGCAATCTACCTTTATACAAATTTACGACAGCAGAGTTTACGCTTTCTGCGTGGATTCGATCAAACACACCATCAGCAACAGTTGGTATTATTACCAAGCGCGATGATACTAGCAGCAACAATTCATACTCCCTAACCATTAACAGCAGTGGCCAGCTGGACTTCTCAGCCAGTGCCGATGGCTCAGCCAATACCTCTCAGGTAACCAGCGCAGACTCCATAGCGGACAGCTCGTGGCACCTGGTTACGGTTACTCGCAGTGGGCAGAACTATAACCTGTATGTTGACGGCGCCCCAGTTGATACTACAGCGGCTGGAACAGCATCGATATTCAACTCGACAGCACCACTAACAATAGGAAACTTTAGTGCATCTACCAGTTGGGACAGTTCGTTCGATGGATATATAGACGACGTAAAGGTTTTCAACTATGAGTTAATTCCAGCAGAAGTAAGTGAGCTGTTCTTTAATACTCCGTTTGATGCCTTCCCACCAGCCTTTGATCCAGTAAGCCCAATAGATGGCGAGACCGGCGTTTTAGTAGGAGCCAATGTATCATTTGTTTACTCAGATGAAACGCCGCTGCTTGACACACTTAATTTATCATTTAACAATCAGCCAGTTCTGGTAAACGGAGAGCCTACTGATGGGTATCTGGTTACGTATGATATTTTCTCTGATGGATATTCAGATGGATACGATGGCTATTTGGTTACGATAGAAACCCTAACTGATCTGCCAGAAAGAACCGTAATTAATGTAGAGATAGATGCCGCAGATGCTTACGGTACATTTTCACTATTTACATATTCATTCAACACCGCCTCATCTATTGACCCAGCGCCAACATTTGTTAATTTCAATCCACTTCCAGATTCTTTTGGACACGGCACCAACGATGCTATCTTCTTCCAGTTTAATGACGGGTATGAGATTGGGGCAGATCTAACTACTGGCGCCGACACAGATACACTAAGTGTAATAATAGAGGGAGAGTCTGTTGTTGCTGGCGGAGTAATACAATCTGGATTCTCTGGTTCTATATCTGCAAATGGTTTTGACGGAGTAGACGTTACTCTAAATAAAGACGGCGGCTGGCGTGAGGGCCGAACACTGCACATAGCTCTATCTGGCGCTGACGGCAATGGAACCAACACCACGTTCAACTATCAGATAAAGATGGGCGGTGGGCCTGTAATAGAGAACGTCAGCCCAGGAGACGGCTACGTAGACATAGTATTAGATAGCGACGTAAGTTTCGAAATTGCCGATGCTATATTTGGAATTGATCAAGCCGACCTACAAGTAACTATAGACGGCGCCAATGCAGTAGTAAATGGCGCAGGGGCAAATGGACATCTTGTTGATTTTGAAGAGATAGAAGATGGTTATGTGGTAACTGTAAGCGGAACATCTTTGCCTAATTTCACTGAAGTTATTGTTTCTGTTACCGTAGATAATAGGGTAGGCGACACATCTATACTATCATTCTCATTCCAAACAGTAGATCTTGTTGGACCTGTCATAGTTCCAGTGGTTCCAACGTCCGGAGCAGATAGGGTAGATCCATTTGGACAGATACAAATTAGAGTCACCGACGTTGGGGTTAGGCCCGACGCATACTCACTAGATATAAGTTTGAATGAAAAGCCCATAGTAACAGACGGAATAGCTGATGACGGATACTTTGTAGAGTTTGATCCTATTGAAGATGGGTACTTGGTAAGGGTTGGCCCGAACACCGGTGAATTATCAGAGTTTACTGATTTCAATGTATTGGTTGAGATTTCTGATTTCAGCGGAAATCTCTCTGTGCTTTCATATTCATTTAAAACGGACGACAGAACCCCACCAGTAATAACGAGCAGGGTTCCCGATGACGGGGATGACGCTTTTGAGGCAGCAAATGTATCATTTAGCGTTCATGACTCTGGCGGTGTCGGCGTTAATCCAGATTCAATAGATGTAACAATTGATGCTGCTCCGGCTATAACAAATGGTGTCTTCCAAAGCGGATTTACTGGCTCTATAGTATCATCTACGGTAGCAGGTTTTGATGGGTACGATATAGATATCAATCCAGATAATGATTTCACTCTAACTGAAACTGTATTTGTTAGTATTGCGGTTAGTGATGAGTTTGATAATGAGTCTACATCAAATTATAGTTTTGTTATATCTGATTTAGTCCCGCCGGTAATAACTAATTTGGATCCAGAGCCTGGCGGAGTTACAACAAGGCTTAGACCATACATAAGGTTTAGTATTCACGATACCGGCGGCATAGGCGTTACTGGTGTTGATCTTCAAATGACATTGGATGGACTGCCAGCAATTGTAGATGGGCAGTTTGCACCAAACTTCTCCGGAGAAATAGAGCCAACAATCATAAATGGTTTTGATGGCTATAATGTATCTGTAAGGTTAAACGATTCGTTCCAGCCTGACTCAGAGCACTTCGTGGTAATAGATGGCTACGATGCCTATGGTAACCAATCTCCACTGTCATATAGTTTCTTCACGACTTCAGATTCTATTCCTCCGTTGTTTGAGAATTTTGATCCGGCTCCTGGGGAAACAGCGGTTCCACTAAATACAACAATATTTTTTGAATTTAATGATGCCGATGCCTATGGTACTTCCTCACTAGCTAACACACTAAACGTTTCAATAGATGAAAATATTGCTGTTGTATCTGGCGAAGCTGTTAATGACTACCAGGTAAGCGTAGTTGCAAACTCTTCGGATGGATATGGAATAACTATAACTCTTCCAAGTGATCTTCCAGAGTTTAATACTGTGTCCGTGCTGGTTGATGGATATGACTCAGCAGATAATTTTACATCGTTCAACTATTCGTTTAGAATGGCTGATGTAAGCGTTCCGTCCATAGATCCTATATTGCCGCTGCCAGGTGCAACTGGCATAGGTCCGCAGGATGATATAATATTTGAGGTTGCCGATGCTTACTCTGGGGTAGATCTTGATACACTAAATGTTACCGTATCCGGAACTGCTGCTATTACAAACGGTGTTTTGCAAGATGCCTATGGCTCGACTGTAACGCCCACTGCTAATGGAAGTATAATAGAGCTAATCAATAATGATTTCAATGAGCTTGAGGTTATTAATGTAAATATTTCTATTGAAGATGCAGAGGGTAACGCCAAGCAAATAGAGTATTCATTTACCACGAAAGATGTAACGGGCCCTGATTTTGAAGCAATACTTCCAGCCCCATTTAGTATAGATGTAAACAATCACACTGATATATCCTTTAACTACATTGACCCACTATCTGGGCCAGATCTTAGCACACTAAGTGTTACGGCAGGCGGGGTTCCATTCGTTGTTAATGGAGCCGCTCAGCCAGGCATCACCTTATCTTCAGCGGCAATCACTAATGGATTCTTCATAGAAGTTGATGAGATTATCATAAGTGAAGAGGAAGCTATAGAGATAGTTCTGGATGGTTATGATAACGCAGGTAACTTTGGGCAAACATCATACTTTATAACCGGTGCGTTCGTGCAGCCAACATTTACTCCAGTAAGCCCGGTAGCTGATGAGGTCCCTGTTCAGGTAGATGCCGATATAGTTTTTGACTTCACGGACGCTTACGGCGTTAACTTGAATCACTTGGAAGTGTTGTTCAACGATGCTCCGGCCGTTATTAGTGGAATAGCGTTAGATGGTTATAGCGTAGCGTTTGCAGAGATAACAGACGGGTACCAGGTTACCGTAACTAGAGACGACCCATTTAGTAGCGCCTTTACGGTTTCGGTAGATTTATTCGGAAGAGATAACAATGACGTAGATGGATCATTAGCATATACGTTTAAGACTGTTAGTACTCTTCCGCCCGACATTACAAATATCACCCCAGTTCCATCCTCAACTGATCAGAACGAAGAAGACAATATACAGTTCGATATAACAGATCCGGCATTAAATGGAATTGTTAAATCGTCAATAGATGTATTTATAAACTTTGCACCAGCGATAGTTGATGGTATTCCGACAGATGGATATTTCGCAGAGATAGATACGATAACTGATGGCTATCGAGTAACTCTAGAGCATGATATTTTTGAGGCGTTTAGTAGGGTATTTGTAGGAATATCTGTTAATAACATCGATGGTAATAATACGTTTTTGGAATATAGTTACGATGTCTCTGAGAAATCACATCCGATACTTGTTCCGATTGATCCAGTGGCTGGAGAGATTGATGTCTCGCGAAACACAGATATACAGTTTCAGCTAACTGATGTAAGTGGCGTTGAACTAGACAGCGTAGTCATACAAGTTAATGGAGTGACTGCTTTTAGAGATGCATCGTTTATATTCCCATTTGATGATACTAATAGTTCCGTACAATCTGTCGATGATCTATCACCATTTAGCTTTATTGGTGATCCAATATTTACTGCTGTTCCGATATTTGACCCTGTTTTAGATGGCTACGATGGCTACGACGGTTATATGTTAGATGGGTATGATGGCTACACGTTGGACGGTTACGATGGTTACGACGGATATATACCTGTAGCTAATATTGGTTTTGAGTTTATAATTGATGCGAGAGCAGATTTTAACTTTGGCGAAGTTGTTACGATATCTTCTAATGCAACCGATTTGCGTGGAAATAACGGGGATAGGAGCTATACCTTTACTACAATATCTGAGGCTGGGCCGCCAACGTTTGATAATGTAAGCCCATTCCCAGATGAAGAGGTAGTCCTTTTAGATGCAAATGTATCATTCGAGTTTAATGATACTGGGGGATCTGGCCCACTATTAAGCACTCTTAGCGCAACCATTGCTGGTAGAGCTGCAATTACCAGCGGAGTATTCCAAGACGGATATACTGGGTCTACGGTGTTCGATGGTGACGGCTACAGTGTAATAATTACTCCTGATGACGGCTGGCCTAATTTCTCGACAATAAGTGTATCTCTATCAGGATCTGATTCTGTCGGCAACTCTGCACTATTTGAGTATTCGTTCTTAACTATTGATGCCAGCGCACCTATATTTGACGCTGTATTCCCTCAGCCTAATGCTGTTGGCGTCCCCACTGATACGGCCATTAGATTTACATTTAATGACACAACACAATCTGGAACCAATATTAATTCACTGGGCGTTAGGATTCTGGGGTCGCTGGTTGTTATAGATGGAAACGCCCTAGATGGATATCAAATAGAAACCTCTCCCAATGCTAGTGATGGATATGATGTACAGTTATTCATAGATGGAAGTTTCCCAGAGTTCACCTCAATAGATATAGTCTTATTTGGTCAGGATAATAAGGGCAACTTTGGTGAATTCTCTTACTCGTGGACTACAGCTGATGAGACTGGGCCGGTATTCGATAGTCTGGATCCGTTTACTCCTGGCGCAAAACTGGCAACAGATGGGACAGTCTTTGCCGATATTCTAGACTTTGGATCAGGTGTCAACGTAGACTCTGTTGGCGTAACTATCGATGGCACCAGTATTATAGACAGTGGTATTACTCAAGCAACAGGTTTTGTTTCTAACCTCACACCTATAACTGATGGTTACAGGCTGTCAGTAGAAAATACTGGACCTCTGCCACATGTTGTTGATAGCGACACTGCTGCGCTGTGGCTAATGAACGATGCCACTACAGCTGTCGTTAATGAAACTGGGAATGCTGCGCTAGACGGAACAGCTATCGGGACCACAATAGTTGCAGGTAAGTTTGGATCGGCAAGAAGATACGATTTTATAGCAGATAGGATTCTAATATCTGCTGAGCCTGAGTTAGAGCTTCAGGATATGGCCATTGAGGCTTGGGTTAATCCGGCGTCATTCGTAGCAGATGGCGTAATATATACGTATAATCCACGTCAAACTTCAACACGGGCCAAGGGTATAGTATTTAGAGTTACGGCTGGCGGAGGCCTTGAGGTAAGCCTTGGAGATGGCGGAAGCCCATTTGTTGATGTGTCAACAGCTACCGGATTAATAGCTACTGGGTCGTATAGTCACATTGCTGCAATAATAAGCAAGTCTAATAACTCTGTAAAACTATTGGTCAACGGAGTAGTCCAGGCATCTAGCACTTTCCCGATAAGCTCTATAGACTATAGCGATGATGTTTCTGGTGCACCTACAGTTGGTACTGTTATCATTGGTAGCAGTGTTAACTCGTTTAGTGGCCGGCCGGTAAATCTGTTCTTTGGAGATATAGATGATGTAAGAATTACAGACGGGCCAAGATCAGTATCATCTGTTGTTAATTCATACAACAGGGGTCAAGCAACATCATACGCTGAATTTGTATCTATAGATGTTGATCTATTTGCACAAGACAATTCTGGCAACGACGGATACATTAGTTATACTTTCAATACTCTTGATGAATCAGCGCCCACATTCTCTAACTTTAGTCCAGCTCAAGGCGCCATAAGAGCCGATTTAAATAGCGACATATCATTTGACTTTACTGATACGCTATCTGGTCCAGACGTTGACTCACTAAGTGTAACCATAGATGGGCAGCTAGTTGTTGAGGATGGACTAGGATTAAACAATACATCTGTTGTGTCATCAGATATAGTTGATGGATATAATATCATTGTAGATCTGGACAATCCTCTGCCAGAGTTTAAAAACATTGTCGTTGTTCTTGACGGCTATGACATTGACCCAAATCAAACCGTAGTCACCTATCAGTTCTCAACCGATGATATTACTGCTCCAGAGATTCGCAACGCTCTGCCAGAGGATGGGTCTTCAGATGTAAATCCATTCTCCGATATAGTTTTCGACATACATGACTTCAACGGCTCGGGCGTCAACCTAGCAACACTGGATGTTCAGGTTGATGATATCGATGCAGTAATAAACGGTGTCCCGCAGGATGGATGGACCATTGATACCATTCCTACATTTGTTGATGGATACGATGGGTATAACGTATCAATAGTATCTTCCAGAAGGTTCTCTCTAGATAGCAATATTAGGGTATTGGTAGATGGTTATGATGCATACGGAAACCAGCTCATCACTGACTATGCGTTTACAACGTTTGCAGATGTAGAGGCGCCTCAAATAACAAATATTGATCCGGCTCCACTTGAATTAGACGTAGCCCTCAACAAAGACATAGGGTTTGATATAACCGATGGTTACGATGTAGATACAAGTAGGCTAGACGTTCACGTAGATAATATTCCGGCTATCTTGGATGGTGTTTTCCAGCCAGGGTTTACTGGACCAAGTAATGCAATAGCCGAGATAACAGATGGCTATAGAATTGTTATAGACCCTGACATTAACTTTGTATTCAATCAGCAGGTTACGGTTGCTGTAGATGGATACGACTTCTCCAATAATCAGGTGAGCCTGGTATACTTCTTTAATACTATAGATGATACCGACGGCCCAGTAGTAAGCAATAGGATCCCAGACAATAACGACGTCGAAGTTAGCATAGATTCTGACGTTGAATTCGATATAACGGATACTGGATCAGGCGTAGATATAGCGCTACTGGATGTTAGTATAGATAATATTCCCGCTATTGTAAATGGAGTTTTCCAGTCAGGATGGGATGGGCTATCTTCAGGGATTGAGGCTATCACTGATGGCTATCATGTTGTTATAGATCCTAATGGAATATTTGAGTTTGATTATAATCAGATTCATGTTGTGACTATTGATGGCTACGATTTTGCGTTTAACCAGGTTAATAATGTATATTCGTTTGCCACTGTAGCTGATCCGAATGAGCCTACATTGGGCAACTTTAATCCGCTGCCAAGCCAAGACGAAGCTCCTGTCGCCACCGATATAGTATTTGATATTACTGATATTGTGTCTGGCGTTGATATGACGAGATTGGACGTGGTGGTAAACGGTGTTCCAGCTATTACGGACGGAGAGATTAGAGCGCCGTTTGCCGACACTAATTCTGGTTTTACAACAATTACGGATGGTTATACGGTTACCCTAGATCTATTTGTCAACTTCGGATTCAATGAGCTTCAGACTGTAGTAATAGACGGCTATGACAATGCTGACAATCAGGTTCAATTAGAGTACACGTTTAGGACCAAGGTAGATGTTAATGGACCAACAATTACACCCATAGATCCTCTGGACTCTGTAGGAGATATATCAAGAACCACTGATATAGTGTTGCGTGTTACTGATACTGAAACCGGCGTTGATCTGGACACTATAGATATTTCAATTGACAATGTGTCGGTACTACAAGACGGAGTGTTTGCTGTAGCCTCAGGGTTCGACGGAGCATTCAGTCAGGTTGTACAATTACCAGACGGCTATGAGATTATACTGGACTCAACTGTAGCGTTCCCAGCCTCTCACACTGCTAGAGTTGTAGTAGATGGTTATGACTTTGCAAACAATCAAACTCACTTCGAATACATATTTACTACAATAGATGATGCTGGCCCAGAGGTATTTGATTTCCATCCTGTTCCAAACTCTGTTGATGCTGAGAACAATCCAGTTCATATTAGCTTCGGAATCAGAGACGTAGGTGATGGAGAGGTTGATCTATCTACACTAACAGTCGAAGTCGCAGAGGGGGCAGATGCAGCGTTCATTACACTATTTGAGCCTATAGAGGAATTCCAAAATGGATGGACTGGTGTGATAGATAATCAGCCCGACGCAGATGGATATGTAATAAATGCATTTAGAGCTGAGCAAGGCGCAAGCTTTGCGGTTTACACAGTGAGAGTTACTGCTGCAGACAATAATAGTAACTTTAGCACGACTGTCCTTGGTAAAGAGGGCGGAACGATAGATAGCGGTACTGGAACGATAACGGGTGGGTTTACCCTCGATGTAGGTGAATTCTTTATCAATTCAAACCAAATTGAAAATGGTGACCTGGCCCTTATAAAAGGTGTCGGCGCTCTAGTAGTTGACGGCTACACCACTAGCGAGATTGTATTTGATAGACAAATCGCTGCCGGTGGATCTGTCGAGTTCAGCATATTCCGTGGCACTTTTATGCTAGAGCGCCGCATCTTTAGACCACAAACCGCAGTAGCTACATCGTTTACTACTATTGACTTGACATATAGTGATCCGCCGCTGCTAACTGGCACTGTATTAGACGGATCTGCATATACAATTTCTGGCGCAGATTTCCCAATTAATATATCTAGTGTGGTGCAGTCTAGCAGCGATACGTTTACTTTAACTACTGATGTTCCTATTCAAGCGAGCCCAGTTGTTCAAACTGTTACAGTGGACTCGGTAAATATACTTAATGACTTTGGGTTCTCAATTGAAGATGGGTACGAGAGTGTTCAGTTCACAGGGCCATCCGATGTTACCGGCCCTAGAGTTCTATCTGCATCAAATGAGCCATTCAATATTAATGCGACTGTAGTGTTTAATGAATCAATGTTGCAGGATACTAACTTGACTAATCCTGGCAATTACATAATGAGTCATGGGGCATTTGTATCTGCTGTTGTTACTGATCCGTTAGAGCTTGATAGAGTAATCTTAACAGTTGAAAATCTGTCAGGACGCACTCAGTTTGATATATTTGTGAATGACATTGTGCAGGATGTTCACGGCAATCGACTGGATGTAGTATTTAATCATGCTGTACTTAATCTAGAGGTTACTGGTGCTGCTATCTCTGGCACAACTGGTGTGCTGAAGACCAAGAATGATGTTAATAGGTTGCACGAAGATAGTAACAATTGGTATATTTCTACCGGCGGCGGATTCGATGTTGTGTCGAAAGTTGATCTAACCAACACGGGATTCGTTCTCGATGGATATGGTTTTAACGCGATAGCAACTGACGCCGACGCAATTTACTTTGGTAGGAACGACGGATACCAGGCAGATGGATATGGAGTGCGACTGCTGTCATTTGATAATTTGAGTGGGAATAGTACGCTTAGGGTGTCGGGAGCCTTTAATGAGAACACGACTAACCCAGCAATACTATCTAATGAAGTAAATGATCTGTTTGCGATAACAAACGCATCTGATAAGTTATTAGTGGTTGGAACTATAAGAGGAACTACGGTAGTAAAGAATAGCGAGACAGCAGTTAACTTTAGCACTGGCAGCAATATCACTTCGGCTCAGATGGATTCGGGAGGAAGAACTCTATATATGGCTAATAATACGCTGGGCAGAATTGAGGTGTATTATAACATACCGACCACAACCACTGACCTGGATATTCCTGATGCGTATTATAGTGTTAGTTCATCTCCAGAAATATCCAGTGCTATAATCAATCAAATAAAGATCATTAATAATACCTCGATTATGGACTCTGGATCTAATACGATATATGTCGCCACGAATAATGGTTTGACAGTAATAAACACCGATGAGTCTGTTCCTGGAGTGAGTGAATCTGGCGGACTGAGCGTTACTTATGGCATAGAGGGATCTGGTGCCACTTTTGAGATTTTAGGCGGAGATGTAAATAGAGTTGAGGCGGTTGATGTAAATACCAAACAACTTCAGATATTTGTGGTGACCGATGACGATTCACACAAAGGTGGCCTTACAACGATTAATATAGCAAGCAATACTAGGTTCCAATTTGCCTCTAGCGAGATTGGCACCTTAATACACAACGATCTAAGGGATATAGTTGCTAAAAACTTATAATAATTTCACTATATTCGGGAGCTTATTTTTATGGTGACAGCGTTTGAAAGAGGTACTGCTACAAGCACTGCCGATTTGACAAAAAAACTATTCACATTTATCTCTACAAGTGTGCCTGGATGGCAGCTTTGGAGCAATTTGGATGGATACGTCACAGATACGACCAAGGGCTACGATATGGTCTATAGGTCCACAGGTTCGACTGGACGAAATGAGATCTTTATACGGCCTCGTATAGCTCCCATTGAGCCATTTTTAAAGGGAGCTGACTATTACGATTATAGTACTGGTGGCACTGGTGACACAGGATATATGACATTTGAGTCGTATGTTAATTTCCCATTTGGCGGAGATGGCTATTCTGGCTCATCAGATATAGGAAAGTTTGGTCCAAGGTTTATGATAATGACTGGCGCATCATCACTGGCTGTGTGGAAAACGGATATACTTAGTCAGGAAATCGGAGGCTCGTCGGATATAGCGGGAACTACAACAGCTGCATCCAGTACTATCTCCTTGGATCCTCACGGTGAAGAGCGTCTAAGGCATGCTAGGATGACCGTCGGCCCGGCGCAGAATTTTGGGATTACATTTACACCTCACACAACAGATGGGAAAAAAGATATATTTATTGGCAGTAATAATCTTACGGGGTTAAGGAGATATAGTATGGCTCGCGCCGGTGGGTTTTATAGCGGGAGCACTATTAGTACTACAACTACGCTAGCAACTCCGTCATATGTTGTTTTAAATCTAGTGTATGCCGAGGATAGATCTACCAAAATACCATATTTATATCTATCTGGTAGTGAGACTTCTGGCAGTCAAAAGTTCAACTTAATAACCAATACTCTGTCATCTGTAACGGCTCCATCTTGGCCCAGTCGTAGTGGTAATACTACAACTCAGAATAGCAGTGGTGTGTGTTGGGATGGGGGGAATTTCATATACAGATTGCGAGGATTTGCCGCAGCGAACACGTCAGATTGGGGTGTGTATAGTATAGCCACTAATACTTGGCGCACAACAACGGTGCCGTTCGATCCTGCTTTTCAAGATCTTCCGTTTACACCTGACACACAGACTGAAATTGCATTCTTAAACAAGGCAATTTCTGGACTTCAGTTTAATAGGCTGTATATATATGATGAGCCGCTCGCCGAAATTTACTACATGGAAGTTGATGACAACGGAGTGCCGCATACAGGTAGTCCATCTTGGGTTAGCCAGGGCGAACTAGACCAACAGATGATTTCAGCACAATTTGACTTTTTTAGAAGCGGCCGAGCTATAATAGGCCTAAACGCTTATGTTGGTAAAGTAAACAACAATAATGAGACTTTCAAAGAAACTCCGAGACGAAAGGTGTTATACGTAGAGAATCTAAAAACTTCTGGAAACTGGGCCCCACGCACAGCTGGGTCTACATATATTCCTCAGGGGTCAGGTGGCAAAAGAGGAGGAATGATAAATTATTTTGACGGATATATGGCTCGTGTAAGAGTATCTATAAATGATGATACCGAGTATGTATTTGTGGGAGATGAAGATAGGATTATAGTTGCTACAAAATCCAGGCAGGCCACTATAGTTACGTCTGGTGATACTCCGGTGTGGAACTTTACTTATGCGGGGGCATTTGATAGCAGTTATAGTTCAACGCCGTACGGAGAGCTTGTTGAAAGCGTAAATGCTGGGATATCTAAGACGATAAGACTGACCAATGTAGAGGGAACATTTCAGCCTCATACTAAATACACAATAATAAATACAACAGAGTCTGGTTCATTTACTAGAAAGCATAAATTCGAGGGAACTAACAGGACAGTATCTGCTTCTGAGATTATTACAATAACCAGTGTTAGTGGCAATACCGTTACAGCATCACTTAAACATACATATCCTGCGGGCTCAAAAATTGCTATCGACCCGCAGCCTGTTGGCCTTATGTTCGGAGAATTGGAAAAATTTCAAACGACCAACATAGCTACAAGACTTGAAGATGATTTGTCTGGCTCAGATGGTTCATCTTCACAAATGTATGCTATCTCTAAACCGGAGGACACCATTAATAACAGCTCAGTGGTTCAGACTACTTTGGGCCAGGGAACGCCGCTGTGGCCACTTTCTCTATCAAACGTAGAGGGAGAGGGAGTGTATAATTCCAGAGAAGTTCGCGGAACTCTTAAGGGAGTATTTGCAGTTGGCAATACTGTTGAGGTTGGGGAGAATACTACAATTGCAGTAGGAGGCCGGTCATATTTTGTTATAAACCCAGATAGATATCAATCGCTTATAGCAATAGGACCAATAAGAGAGGAATAATATGGCATTTGAAACTGGATCTGCGGCAAATGAATTCGAGCTGCAAGAAAAACTTAATTCATTCGTTCTGTCGATATCTGGGTGGAGCAAGGTGTCACAATCGGGTGATTTTGACTCCGTATACTTTTCTCAAGGGGAAGATGGATACAAAGATATATACATTAGGTCGGCCGGAGGACAAGTGGAACCGCCTTATTCTGGTAGTCAAAGGGATCTTGGAGATGGATATACCGGATACTTGAATTTCTTTACATATCAATTTTTTCCAGAGGGCGGCGATGGATACGATGGATACGGTGAAGCAGGCAAATTTGGCCCAATGTTGATATATGGGGTGGGGCGCTTTACAAATGCACTTTATTACCAGGCTTTCTCTCAGCAGGGATCCGGGTCATCCGATGCAAGAAGGTGGACGCGTTTAAGAAATATTAACGTTGATGTAGACGGAGTAAGTGTCGGCACCGATGTTTCACTTATTATGGATCCAGCGTGGGACGGCCGCGATAATTTATATTACACAACCGGCAACGTTGCCAGTTTCTCAAAATATAATTTTGGAGGCGAGTTTGCATCGGTATTGCAGTTCAACCCAGATATTAGCTCAGGAGATGCAATAGTGTACTACGAAGACAGGGTTACGAGAAAACGATATATCTATATGTTAGTAGGGGGAGCGCCAACGACAATTAGAGCCTCTACTGCAGAAGAGCAGATTTCTCCTGATTTTTCTGGACTACAGATGAGGAGATGGGACTTGGATGACGGCGTTTGGGAATTTGGAATAGAAGGAATCGAGTGGCCTAGCGTGAGTGGAAGTTTTGACTCATCACCCGGGCCATTTATATGGGATGGCATGGATAATTTATACCTTATTAGGGCGCGAAGTACCACTACGGATTGGGCCCGATATAACATTCCCACTGACTCATGGATAATCTTTACATCAGAGTCGCCACCAACTAATGCGCCTCATGCTGACTATAGATCACCAGCTCTGCCAGCGGTCGCGGTAACTAACCAGACTTTAGTTTGGCTAGATAAAAATATATCTGGATTTAGCAATCATAGATTATATACTTCTATAACGGCAGGGGCCGCGTCGGCAGTTTATTATGTGGATATAGACGGAGATACAAAGTTGCCAGTGGGGTCGTGGACATCGGCAGGATTAACACCCACCCCCTTAGTTGACGATGGGAATTTTTTGCTTCACAACAATCGCAATAGGTGGTATTTTTACAAAGGGTCTACTTTTACAGATCTTGAAGTGTACTCTGCTGATATGACTGACGGAACTTTGTCGTGGAGTTCAATTGATGCAGACTATTTACCAACCCCGGCGCCTGGAACTAATAGAACCTCTGCTATATATTCAGATGGTTACGCATCAAGAGTCAGAACATCGTTGTATGATTCTACAACATATTGGTTCTTTGGAAGCAAGGATCATATTACGGTTGTTACGAAATCTGATGACAAATATTCATTCTGCTACATGGGCGCAATATCCCCTCACGCAAGCACAAGCCCAGCAGCAAAAACAGTCACAGATATATTACCCGGCACCAATGAGGAGATACAGATAACTGACATTAGGGGCGAGTTTATAATTGGCCAGCGCATGTATATCTCTGATGTAGTAGACGGAGGCGGAGGAACAGAGACAGGAGATGTTGAAAATATTCCTCGTAATTTTATGCCAACGGAATTTTTCACCATAACAGATGTAAGCCCAGGCGTCAGTATTACGGTAGATCAAATTAACAATAGGTATTCAGCTGGATCCAGAATAGGTCTTGATCCGCAGCCTGTTGGAATAACAATGGATGGTTTTGATAAAATACAAATGCTGAATAGCATTAATACTTTTGATTCATCCGGCGGTTTTAGTATGGCCCTCAATATTGCTAAGTTGGAAACTGTAAAAGAATCAGTAGTTAATGCGAGCGGAGGAGATGCTAGAAGAAATCTGTATGCGCTGTGGCCAATAAACATACTTAATTCAGAAGCTAATGATACATCGTTATCAGGTGAAGAGGCCCGAGGGTCATTAATAGGCGTTTTTGCTACATCTGGAACTGGAACGCTGGTGACCGAGGATACTATATCTGTCGGAGAAAATACATATATAACATTTGACGTTTCCACATCTAAAAACTTTAGATATGTATTCGGCCCAACAAACTAAGGAGTAACAAGTGGTATTTAAAACTGGATTTGTTGCAAATTCTCATCATCTAACTGCGATCATACATGCGTCTATGCGCGACGCGGGTTGGTCCCTAATATCTGGAATAGAGTCTGATGGTACGGACAGTGTTCTCTATTCAGATGGAGAGGATGGGTACCAAGACATATATCTAAGAGTAGCGGCAAAACAAGCGGATCTTATCGCTACCGGTGATATACAATTTCCACACTCAGATGGATATAGGGACTACGTTAACTTTCTTGCATATCAGTTTTTCCCTAATGATGGTGCTGCATCCAGCGGCGTAGCTGAGATTGGTAGGCTTGGACCAACATTATATTTGAGAGATACTGATAGCGCGACTGCCTCAAGATTAAATATAGAGGAGTATAATTTCTATAGCTCTACTGCAGGATCAAGTAATCAAAGGGAGCTTACAGTTAATAGTATTACAAATGCTGGGGCTACATCTAATCTTTTTGATGGGCACAGGTATATGTGGCTTAATATAAGTAGTAATAATTTAACACGAGTTGATCTGGGCCAGTCTACCAAGAATATAGTAGCGTCAACCAGAAGCTCAACATTTTTTACTAGCGATGCCCTACGAGCTACAGCATTCTCTAAGATTAGCGCAACCGAGCCACTCTTATGGCTTTTGAAAACTTCTCCAAATAACGGGCTCGCCACATTTAATGTTGCAGACGATTCAGTTATAGACGTAGCGGCACCCAGCACTACATATGCACTGCCGCCGTGGGGGACCGCCGGCTCCGGCGCATGGGTAGTACAGGGATTACGTAGATCTAGAAATAAGTATCTATATGTAGCGAGGGGCGCCGGATCACTCACTTGGGCGAGGTACGATATTGATGATAATTCGTGGGTAACATTAGATGCGACTGGACGCGGATCGCTAAGTAGCGGTTCATATGGAATTATGATTCCAAAGGAAGTAACAGGGTACACAAACGACAGGATTTACGCTACTGCCGGCGGCAATACCACATTTTACTCAGTAGCAATAGATGATAGTGGAGATGTATCTGGAACGTGGACTACACACGCCGCATTGCCAGCTACATTTTCATCTGATGACTCTATATTTTATGTAGGTGGTGATAGAATATTTGCTACCTTTGGAACAGATGATGATTTGCATCATTGGGTGTTTCCAGGCACAGCAACTGACAATGGTAGTTGGGTGACAGATTCTGCTGCGTGGTTTGCAGAAAGCAATGTTGGTAATATTAGTGTTGGGACGCAGTACCATCTATCATGTCGTGTTAAAGTAGATGAACACCAACCTACAAAATATTGGCTGTTTGTTAACAAGGATAGGGTTATCGTTGTAACTGATAATGACGAGTCATCAAATTCTAGTGGAAAGCATATCTCGTATGCCGGGTTGTTCGAATCATACAGCTCCAATAAAAATAACACAACATTAGCTACAACGGTGGCAAGCTCTGCAACTACTTTGGAGGTAACTGATTCTAGTTTCTTTAAAATAGGATCCTCATACCGCATTGTAGATTTGGTTGCCGGGTCCAATTCTACTGGTTTCAACGGAGTGGTTAGGAGCATTAGTTCTGCTGAGATTATAACCGTTACAGATGTTAAGCAAAATAGTGTTTCCCCGGAGCAGATTGTTATATCTCCTGGCTTACAAAATGGTTATGCTGCCGGTGCCATAATAGGCGAAGACATTCAGCCTGTGTGCACATCTGTTGAGGGGATGGCTAAATTTCAGTCATTAAATACGGTTAATACATCTGCAACCACGATAAATGATGACCCCGCCTATCAGTGGTATGAGGCAAAGGCCCCTCAATTATCATTACAAACTCTTGGTGAAAGAAATGATACCACAACTGCGTGGCCCATTGTTTTAACTAACCCTGGCACAGCAGATACTGGGGCGATAACGTCGGCAGATACCAGAGGCCAACTTAAAGGCATGTTTATAACATCAAGCGCTATTGACGATGAATCAGAGGTTACCATATCGGGCCAAACATTTATTAAGTTTACGACATTTAATACGCCTATAATCACATCAGTTTTAATAGGCCCGGCGGAGTAATATTATGGCATTTCAAACGGGAACAATCACCAACTCACACGAGTTAGTGGACAAAATATTCGGATTTCTAATTGGAATAGGGTGGGAATCAATATCGACGCTGCAAACAAATGCGGACGGAGATGGGTATGATTTTGTATTCAAATCTTCATCCAATGGAAGAGATGTATATATAAGAGTCGCGGCAGGATTATCAGACGCAAGCAGAGTTTCTAGCGGAGATATACAGCATCCATACAGTGATGGATATACAGAATATGTTAATGGACTAGCATATCAGTACTTTCCTTCAGGCGGCACAGCTTCACAAGGACTAAACGAGCTTGGTGTGTATGGGCCTGTTTTATATTTTTCAGGAGATGGAAATGAACTAGAGGAGATAAATTTATGGAGAACTAGATCAGGAGATGGGAATATAAGTAGAACAATGATTACTACTGCATTCACCCCACAACCAGCTCAATCACTATTCGACGGGAGAAGGTTTGTTTATACAGGAAATGGTGTTAACGGGTCAACTAGAAACGCTGTTGATATTACGGACAACTCTATAACCACTGTTGCATCCTTGGGTACTACGGCAACATCCAACGGAACTTATATAAGGGACTCTCTGGGCAATGAGCACATATATATGCAGACTGGTGTGGTAGCGGATCAAAAATCTAAGTGGATAAGATATAATGCAACGGATAATACATGGCTGCCACTAGGAACTATTGACGGACCTCCATGGGCTAGTCCATCGGGGAATCAAAGAGGGTTTAATGTCATGACCATGCAAAGGAACAGGACTCAGATTGAGGACCTCGGTGACCCTGTAGATTTTTATAGGTTAATTATAGCCGCCGAGGGATTTGCAGAAACTACGATGGGTCTATTTAATACCGACCAGCAAACA
>Ga0255048_10001189_pt1 | contig 18726 bp, 14 predicted proteins | sample JV7_2_2_MG_FD_183619 | JGI IMG/M metagenome (GOLD analysis project Ga0255048, IMG submission 183619) | Seawater microbial communities from Jervis Inlet, British Columbia, Canada - JV7_2_2 | ecosystem: Environmental > Aquatic > Marine > Inlet | place: Canada: British Columbia | collected 2016-10-06
CGCAAAGCACCCGATGAGCACCCAAGGCCACAATCCACTGACCCGCACACAACGGCACTTGTGGGCGGCCCCGTCTGATAGGACGCATTGGTGCGGCTATGAGGCGTAGCTTGCGACGAGGGATATGGCAGTTGCTGGTCCGAGTAAAACGTGAAGACGAAGGTTTGGTGCAAATGAGACGGTTATTGATGTTGTCAGCTTGCCTGGTGCTGCTCTCTGTGGCAGTCGGAGCCTGCTCGATCGTCGGTGAACGGGGTTCCGGGGTTATGGCCACCGAAACGCGGAATGTGAGCGGCTTCGATGGAATCGACCTAAGCGGAAGTGGCAGAGTTTCGGTAGCCGTCACAGGTATTGAGTCGCTGACGGTCGAAGCCGAGGACAACATTCTTCCGTTGCTCACCACCGAAGTAACGAACGGAAGACTCGAACTCGGCTCGAAACAGAGCATTTCGCCGACAAGAGAAATCGTGTACACCATCACGGTGATCAGCCTCGAAGCCGTGGCAGTATCCGGTAGCGGATCAGTAACGGCGACACATATCGATGGCGACGCGTTCGATGTTGATATCAGCGGTTCCGGAACCGTTATACCCGCTGGGGTTTCGGAGAGCCTGGACCTGTCGATCAGCGGGTCGGGGATATTCGAGGGTGAAACCCTGGTGTCGGTGACAGGGACCATTGCGGTATCAGGTTCTGGTGAAGCCGTCGTAAACGTGACCGACGATCTGGACGTGAAGGTGAGCGGCTCTGGCAACGTTCAATACCTCGGCGACCCCGGAGTCTCCGTTTCGATATCCGGATCAGGCGACGTCTCCAAACGCTGAAACCACTTTCCAAGAACCGCGGATAACGGCACTTCTGAGCTTGTGATCAGCCGCACCAATGCCGGTTTCGTGCGGGGTCCGTCCTAGGTTCATTGGAACTTTGGATGCTTTTGTTTCAGGTGTGGTGGCTGGGTATGGGATCGCAATCCCGGTGGGTGCGATAGCTCTCCTCATCATCCAGGTAGGCATCAAGTGCGGATTTCGTTGCGGCTTTATGGCTGGAGCAGGAGCAGCAACGGCTGATCTCTTATATGCGGTCCTGGCGGTTCTCGGCGGTGCAGCGCTTGCTCAGGTCATTAACTCGGCAGGGAACATGTTCCAGCTTCTCAGCGGGATCGTTCTAGTTGTCATCGCACTCGTGGGCCTTCGGAAAGCCACCAGACGAGTAGAACATGTCGAGGTTGCTTTGCCGAACAGGTCCGAACTCGTCAAGACATACGCCCGGTTCTTGGGTCTCACGGTCATCAACCCCACAACAATCATCTACTTCGCTGCAGTAGTTGTTGGTCTTGGCCTAGCGTCGGACCTGACCGCTACTGGCGGAGTTATGTTCGCTGTCGGAGCGTTCCTGGCATCGCTTTCATGGCAGACACTCCTGGCGAGTGTCGGAGCAATAGCAGGGAAAGGCATGAGCCCACGGGTCCAACAGATAGCCATGGTTGGCGGCAATCTACTGATCCTTGGACTCGCCGCCGTGATCCTCCTCCGGTGACCCCGTACCCACGCACGTAACAGCACTTCATGTGTGATGTGACTTTGTCCTCTGGCGCCAGTTGCCGGTCTGTCGGATGGTGTCAATGGAGGTGCGCAATGTTTGTGACCACGCGAGTGCCTACACCGTCTAGCTGCCCCGAATGCGGATGTGCAGATGTTGAACGCATGGGGAAGGCCAGGAATGACTATCAGTTCCTCTGCATTGAAGGGCATAGATTCGAAGTCCCCCGTGGGCCTGGTCTCTTTGCTCGATGGCGAGAGAAGAGACGAACCCGCACATAGTCAGCCTTCAAGCCGAAAGGGGAGCGCTCCATAACCGGCATTATGTGCGTTTTCGGGAGTCGCGGAGAGCCGCTCCAATCCTGGGTATTGCGCGAATGATTCCGCCTTTGATATCCGAATCTGGGGAGGGGGCGTGAAGTGCCTTCCCGAAGTAACTGATCGTTCGCATGAACGAAGCCAGAAGAACATCCGGGCTTTTGCCAAAAAGCCATTCTCTGACTGGGTTTCTCGATTTCTTAGATTTCCGGTGCCTGGTGAGCCCTAAACAGCATCGAAATAATGTTGCCGCGCATGTGTTCCGTTGTTATCGAACAAGCTCAACTTTCAACCCAAGAACGGTGCGCGCGCTGTCGGCTCCTGACGCGAACACGGGGACGCCCGGAATATGGGGTGCGGTGGTGGCCTGTCGGTTGCCGGACGGCGTGGGCTGTGGTCTCGCCGTGTGGTTCAAACCGAGGAACTTCACCGGCTCTTCTGGGAGCAGACAGCCGAAGCGGCCCATCACGTCGACATGCAGAAATCCGAGAAGGGTTGGTGTGAAATATTGTTTCCGCGCAAGGGTTCGAGAATCCTCCGTTTGAAACATTGTTCCCGCGCAAGAGTTCGAGAAACCTCCGTCTGATAAATGTTCCCGCGCTGTTGTCTGAAGGAACTCGAACAAACCTCAAATGCAACTCGATGTGAGCGCGCGCCTATGCGTGGCTTCTGGCTGTCGGAAACAGAACATCGATGGCATCCGCGGCGGCTTCATCGATGCCTCTGAACAAATGCCCGTACACATCGAGAGTTGTGCGAATTGAGCTGTGGCCGAGTCGCTCTTGGATGAGCTTGGGATGTTGTCCCTGTTCGATCAGCATCGCCACGTGGGTGCGGCGAAGATCGTGATAACGGAGAGGTTCCCCGACCGTTGCTGCGACTGCTGGAGACCAAATTCGGCGTCGCCAGTTCCTTGGCCACAAGGGAGTTCCATTGGATGTTGTGAAGATCAGGCCGTCATGTCCTTTCACGCCAGTGGCGAGGTGTGCCTCAATTTCAGCAACTAGTCGCTTGGGAATCGTCAATGATCGCTTGCTTTTCGGAGTCTTTGGTGGTCCCAGGACCATCTGGCCCTCTACCTGCGTCAATGTGTGTGTCACGGTGATCCGGCGTCTCAGCAAATCTAGGGATTGCAGCCTCAACGCAGCGGTTTCTCCCCAACGAAGACCAGCGAGGGCACCGAAAAGGGTCATGCATCTGGCTTGTTGATTCATGCAATCCGTCAGGTTCAGAACCTCGTTCGGCGTCAGGACCCGCATTTCTCTTTGAGCATCTCGTGGGAGGCTTACGCCAACTGCAGGATTTCGAAGAAGCAAGCGATCGCGACACGCTGCCTCAAGCGAACTTCGAAGCAAATGGTGCACCGAACGGATTGTGGAAGGAGCAAGCCCCTTTGCCCCGAGCGCGGCAATCCAGTTGTCTATGTGGCTGGTATTTATTGAGGCAAGCCTCTTGTGTCCGAACTCTGGGAGGACATGGTTTCTAAGCAGTCCTTCTTGCGACGTTTTCGTTGAAGGTCGGATGTTTGAGCGGGCTTCGAACCATTGGGTTATCCATGGACCAGCCTTTTGGTTGGACGCCGATGGTTCGATCCATGTGCCGTCTGAGAGGTCAACTTCGACTTGAGCCCGATACCGAAGAGCTTCCGCTTTCCGTACGAACCATCGTTCCCGAGACCTACCAGTGTCGTCCCGATACCGAACGATCCACCTTCTATCCCCACCCTGGGTCTTAGTCGCAGTAATACTCGCCATGGATACTCCCTATCTAGGTGTCTACCTTTGGCCTCTGACAGAATCCCTCACGCTCTGCCTCGTGCCGCCTTCTCTGAATCTCACCTGCGCCGTATGTGCCTGTCCGACGGGCGATCGCGTCGAAGTCCACTTCAATAGCGATCCAGTTTCCGTCGGAGTTCTGTCGAGCAGCTTCGTGGCCCTGGAGTTTCCGCAATGCCCTTCTCACAGTGGTTGATGAAACACCGAGTGCGGCTGCGATCTCAACCACACGCATAGGTCCTTGGCAGGAAAGATGCTCGTGGATGAAGAGCGAGTTGAGCCCCAGTGCGCGATATCGAAAAGCGTCGTGTACATGGTCGATCATGGTTATGACATACACCTCAGGGGAGCAAGTGTGTCCGTATGTATCGATGCTGAACCACGTACTTGTGGGGGCTAGTGCCGCCTGGCTTCCTGACGACTGCAAGGACGCCTTGGTCGATGAGTCGATGGAGGGATCTTCCCGCTGTGTCTTTGGTGATCCCAGCTGCCTCGGCAATCTGACGCTGTGCCAAATCGACTTCGGATCTGCTCGAATCCAAGAGAATCAACCGAATAACTCGTGTTACCGCCTTGTCCGTCCGGCCCGCGTTTCCCGCCCATACCGGAGCTGTCAGAAGGGAGTCAAGAGCCAAGACTGCCAACCGTGTCGCTATAGGGAGCCGTCCTTCGGTGAAGTCGTTGGCCTTCCGCCAAGACCGTCGAAGCTCCGTTTCCTGTCGTCGATGCGACATCTCCTGGACTTTGCGTCCACCTTTGTGTTCGGGATTCAAGATGAGAGACGAGAAAAGCTCAAAGGTGCCGCCCGAACGCAGGACTCCAAGGGCAATTGCCTGGATGACTTCCGATCGAGAGTCGTATCCGTGCTTCTTCGGTGCATCGCAATTCATGACGAGGTTTTGGACCCGTCCGTTGAGAATCTCAATCCCTGACGAGTGATCGGTGAGAGGCAGCGGCTTTGAGCTCACTGGTGCTGGAGCCACCGCTGCTTCGTGATCATGAGCGCTGAGCAACTCTCCTGGAACTGACGCCAGGCCAAGGCTCAGAGTCTTCGTCTTCCAGCGGTAGTGAGCTCCGCTCGCATGGATACTCGGTGGAGCAACCACGTAGCCCCCGTCCGACTTGATGTCTATGCCTCGGAGAGTTCGGTTTACCGACCCAGCTGAAGGAGCCTGAAAGAAGAGATGATTGCCACCGCCTCCGGTCACACTGGTTAGCGTTTCGGGAAATGTCATCTCGTCTCGAAGGTCATCAAGGGAATCCTGGCCACCGTTTCTAGGGTCGATATCGAATACAAGGATTCCGCTTGCTGTTCCCGTGGCAATTCCGATATTGGCTTCCGGCCATCGGCCCCACCAGCTGCTCACGGCTCGTGAATCATCTGTCGCCGCATAGACGCCGCCTCTGGTGCGTGGGTGTTTTCCTGCAGCGGAGCCGCAGTTTCTTCCACAAGTGCAACCCTCAAACGTAGGTTCGTACAACGGGAGAATGTGGAAGCCCGCTTTTGCATAGACGCGCGCTGCTTCGGGGATAGATGAAGTTGGAAAGCGGGCGTTCAAGAGGATTCCCTGCAGTCGCCGAGCCAATCGACCACGTCTTCGGCTCGATAGCGGACTCTGTTTCCGAGTTTGTGGGCGACAGGTCCGAGTCCTTGCGTCCGCCAGTTCCGCAGCGTCTTTGGGGCAAGTCCGAGCAAGTCGGCGACTTGCCTGGTGGTCAGGAGTTTGGAGGGAGGTGGTGAGAATGGCATAGACGTATCGAATCATGGATCTGGTTAGAGCAAGTCACGAACCTTGACCACTTGGAGTGGTGAAGTTCGGCATCGTTCATTTGAAGGTTGGCCGAGCCGGAATCCTTCATACGAAGGCTTCGGATAACTCATTCGAAGCATCATCTGAGGTCACGCTAGGTGGCCGCTGAGCAAATCTTTCGCGGTCTCGTTAGACAAATCCTGCACAAACTTGGATTGAATTCCGAAAATCGCGCGCGCCCTCCCCGGGCGTCCTCTGCCAAGAACGGCCTTCGTGTGAGATAGACGGGGGGGATGGTTTACAGAAAACCAAGGTATACTGTATGACAAGATGACCACTCTGCGCGTTGCCGGTTATGTTCGCGTTTCAACCGAGGAACAGGTCCGATCAGGTCTTGGACTGGAAGCTCAGATCGAAGCAATCATGCGCCGCGCATCGTTCGAGGATTGGGATGTTGAGTGGTTCGAGGAGCGAGGGCTTTCGGCGGCGAGCTCGCGTCGACCGGCGCTAGACAAAGCATTGTCTGCTCTAGCAAGAGGCGACTTGTCAACCTTGGTTGTTGCCAAGCTCGATCGTCTATCACGATCTGTAGTCGATCTATCAAGCCTCCTGCTCCAGGCGAGGAATGAGGGATGGGGAATCGTGCTTCTCGACTTTGATCTAGACACGACGACCTCCACGGGAAAGCTCGTCGCCCATGTGGTCTCCGCCGTGGCTGAGTTCGAGCGAGATCGAATCCGCGAGAGGACGAGGGAGGCACTTCTCGTTGCAAAGGAGAATGGCGTTCAGCTTGGTAGGCCCCCGTCTCTTCCCGCCTCAGTAGTGGATCGAATACATTCGGAGCGCCAAGGTGGCGCCGCATTCGCCGCAATTGCAGAAGGTCTGAACCGTGACACGATTCCCACGGCCCATGGTGGGCGTCAGTGGTGGCCGTCAACCGTTAGATCGGTGATTCAGCGGGGGCGGTAGGTCGCCGCCCTGGAGGAGTTCGTTTCCCTTGCGTCTAAGCCACTCCCAAGCACAGGTGCTTGAGCATTCGCCAGGCTCCTAGACGCCCCGGACGTAGACTCGCCATCGGGATTCACACGTCGGAGGGTTTGAATGGCAGTGTCGTCGGTGCTCGACTCGATCCGCGAGCACAGCACTAGTGAACGAGACAAGGGAGACCGCTTCGAGCGCGTGGTCCAGGAAGCCCTTCGTATCGATCGCACCTATCGGGAGCGGTTCACGGACGTCTGGTTGTGGATGGAGTGGCCAGGACGAGGAAACGAACCCGACACGGGCATCGATCTTGTCGCCAAGAACCGAGATGGCGGATACACGGCCATCCAGTGCAAGCTGTATGCAGCTGATCACCAGCTTGTCAAAGCTGATATCGATTCCTTCTTCACGGCCTCGGGTCGTGACCCATTTACGGATCGGATAATCGTCGCCACGACCGATTTGTGGTCGCAGAACGCTGAGAGATCGCTGATCGGGCAGCAGATTCCGGTCACACGTATAGGAATTGATGACCTCGACGCGATGACGATCGACTGGAGTCGGTACGACGCCCATCGTCTCACGGCCCTGGTAGCGACCGAGAAGAAACGGCTACGAGTCCACCAGGAGATCGCCGTCGACAAGGTGCGGGCTGGTTTCGGTGAGTCCGATCGAGGCAAGCTGATCATGGCGTGTGGTACTGGTAAGACCTTCACCAGTCTCCGCATCGCCGAAGAGCACGCGGGCGCTGGAAAGGCAGTGCTGTTTCTTGCCCCGTCGATCGCGCTGGTCTCACAGTCGCTGAAGGAGTGGACCGCTGAAGCCAACTTGCCTATCCGTCCCTTTGCCGTGTGTTCCGACCCGACGGTGGGTAAGCCGATCGCCGGTGAGAACGCGAGCGCGTACGACTTGCCAATCCCGCCTACGACCGACGTACGGTCATTGATCGACGCCGGATTCGCCGATCTGCCAGAAGATGAGATGACGGTCGTGTTCTCGACCTATCAGTCGATCCAAGTGGTCGCCGACATGCTCACCGCTACTCAGGCCACGTTCGATCTAGTCGTGTCCGACGAGGCACACAGAACGACCGGGATGACTGGCTCTGAGGAGGAAGCCTCCGCGTTCGTCAAAGTCCATGACGACGGATTGATCCCTGCCAACAAACGTCTTTACATGACGGCGACACCAAGGATCTACAAACCGGCAGCCAAAGAGGATGCGGCCGAACAAGACGCGGTGCTGGCGTCCATGGACGACGAAGCGACATACGGGAAGGAGTTTCACAGGCTGGGTTTCGGGGAGTCCGTCGAGAGAGGCTTGCTCGCCGATTACAAGGTCCTGATTCTGAGCGTTGAGGAAGACGCCGTCAGCGAGTCGTTTCAGAGTCTCCTGTCCCAAGATGGAGACCTCAAACTCCCGGATGTCGCCAAGTTCATCGGTTGTTTGTCCGGTCTCGCCAAACTGCCCTCTTCCTCGGGTAAAGGAGGCTTCGATGGAGAGGAGCCTGCGATGCAGCGCGCAGTGGCTTTCTGGTCGAGCATCAAGGAGTCCGAACGGTTCGCAGCCCAATTCGACTTGGTTGCCGACCATTACAACCGACAGCGTGCTGTAGAAGCCGACCCGCGTGTCTCAACGACTCGACAGCTCTCGGTACCCACGCGTCATGTAGACGGCACTACAAAGATCAGCAGTCGCCGCTCTGACATTCGCTGGCTGAAAGAGACACCCCCCGAAGGCGAGTGTCGAGTCCTCACGAACGCTAAGTGCCTCACTGAAGGGGTCGACGTACCAGCTCTCGACGCGGTGATGTTCCTGAAGCCGAAACGCTCCAAAATCGACATCGTTCAAGCGGTCGGGCGGGTCATGCGGAAGCCCCCTGGCAAGTCCACCGGATACATAATCCTCCCAATCGCAATACCAGCAGGCCAGGACGTCGCGACTGCCCTGGACAAGAACACGGACTACGACGTCGTGTGGGATGTTCTTCAAGCCCTCCGATCCCACGACGAACGTTTCAACGCCTACATCAACCGACTCGCGCTCTCATCGCAGGAACCCGGGGATGACGCTGAGGGGCACATCGAGATCATCGACGCCACACCCGTAGCCGACGACGAAACCGAAGACACCGGGCAGCAAGGTGACGATGCCGGAGTACAGAGCGCCCTATTCACCTTCGAGGATTGGACCGATGCGATTTACACCAAGATCGTCAAGAAGGTCGGTACCCGCACCTACTGGGAAGACTGGGCAAGAGACGTCGCAGTAATCGCGGGGCGTCACAGCAGTCGAATTCGCTCGATCCTCAAGAACAATGCTGATGTGGCGGAAACCTTCGCCCTTTTCCTTGATGGCATAAGGGCCAATCTCAATGACAGCATCGGTGAGGACGCCGCTATCTCCATGTTGTCGCAGCATCTGATCACGCGACCGATATTCGAAACCCTGTTCGGGAGCGACTCCTTCGTCATGGGCAACCCAGTATCCCTCGCGATGCAGGACATGGTCGACGTATTGGACGACCACAACCTCGATACGGAAACCGAGAGCCTCGACACGTTCTACGACTCCGTCAGAAGACGAGTGGAAGGTATCCCGCCGAGCGACGCCCGCGCAAGGCAACAGATCATTAAGGACCTCTACGGCAATTTCTTCTCAATTGCCTTTCCCACGGTCGCTGAATCCCTAGGCATCGTCTACACCCCTGTCGAAGTCGTCGACTTCATCCTCCGCGCCAGCGAGGCCGCCCTTAGAGAACACTTCGATGCCTCACTCACCGACGAAGGCGTCCACATTCTTGACCCCTTCACGGGCACTGGAACCTTCGTCACCCGCCTTCTGCAGACGGGTTTGATTGATCCGGATGATCTTTCAAGGAAGTACGAAGAGGAAATCCATGCCAACGAGATCCTCCTCCTCGCCTACTACATAGCCGCCGTCAACATCGAATCCACTCACCAACAACAATTGGCCATCGACGGATCGAGTAGACATCCAACGCCTTTCCCCGGGATTGTTCTCACAGACACCTTCCAACTCGGCGAAGCTGGAGAGGGATCTGGTGCGCTGGACGTCTTTCCTATCAACAACGAGCGAGCAAGTCGCCAGAAAGCCCTAGATATCCGCGTCATCGTCGGAAACCCCCCGTACTCAGCCGGACAAGCATCAGCGAACGACAACAACCCCAACCGTCCCTACCCAGCCCTGGACGCCTCGATTGCGGCCACGTATGCGGAGCGTTCGACCGCGACGAACAAGAACAGTCTCTACGACTCATACATACGGGCTATACGTTGGGCCTCCAATCGCGTCGTCGAGACCGAAGACGGTGGCATCGTTGCGTTCGTCACCAACGGCGGATATATCGACAGCAACACCGCCGACGGTCTACGCCTCACACTCCAAGACGAGTTCCACCACATTTACATCTACAACCTCCGCGGCAACCAGAGAACATCCGGTGAACAGTCTCGGAAGGAAGGCGGCAAAATCTTCGGGAGTGGGAGTCGTGCCACGATTGCCGTCATGCTGCTCGTAAAGCAAACTGGACCGGTTCCGAACGCGGGTGCAGTACTCAGCTACCGCGATATCGGGGATTACCTGAGCCGAGAGCAGAAGCTAGCGGCCCTAGACCAGGACCTTCGCCAGTCAAGCGTCAAGGGTGAACCGCACCTCAATATGATCAATTGGGAGCACATAGAGCCCAACGAGCACGGCGACTGGATCAATCAGCGTTCCGAGTCATTCATAACTCACATGGCCGCCCAAGCCAATGACGAGCTATCCGTTTTTCGACTACGGACCAACGGATTGAAATCCAATCGTGACGCCTGGAACTACAACGCATCGCTGTCGAAACTGCAGCAAAACGTCGAGCGGATGATCGCTCACTACAACGCTCAGGTGAACCTCTTTGCGGAGGTGCATCCAGGCGCCAAGGGCAGTCAGGTGGAGAGAGCATCGCTAGCCAAGAAGACTGTTGATCTCAACCCTCTGGGGTTTAGTTGGGATGCTGCCGATTTCCAGCGCCTCACGAAGGGAGAGCAGTACGAACTCGACGACGCGTTGTATATGACGGCCGTGTACCGCCCTTTCTACAAACGCAAGGCGAACTTCGGGAGGAAGCTGAACGTCAGGGTTTATCAACTGCCCAAGGTTTATCCGGATGCAGAGGCGAAAAACCTGTCGATCTGTGTACGCGGGCTCGGATTCGAACAACCGTTTTCCGTTCTCGCCACGAACCGATTGCCCGATGTGCAACTCCTAGGTAATGCCATGAACTATCCGCTCTATCTCTACGAGGAAGACCACGGTGCAGACGTTGGGGGACTCTTCGATCATCAACAGCTCGGGAATGAAGGGGTCGACTCAGCGACCCGGAAACACAACGTCACCGACGAAGCCTTGGCCATCTATAGGCATCTCGATGACACAATCGAGAAGGACGATATCTTCTTCTACGTCTACGGCATCCTCCACTCACCGGACTATCGCTCAGGATTCAAGGCGGATCTCAAGAAGTCACTGCCACGCATCCCACAAGTCAGCAGTTCCGAAGACTTCTGGACCTTCACGCAGGCGGGGCGAGAGCTGGTTGATCTCCACACCGCATACGAGGACGTGGCCGTATGGCCAGACCTCGATATCACTTTTGGTACGGCGTACGACGCCGACGATCCGAACGCATACCGAGTCCAGAAGATGCGGTATCTGAAAGCGGTAGACCCAGATGATTCAGATGGCAGGAAAGTGGATGATAAGACAACGATCATCTACAACTCCGACATCACTATCAGCGGAATCCCGGAGCGCGCACACGCGTACCGTCTAGGGGCTCGATCAGCAATCGACTGGGTAATCGAGTCATACCGGGTGAGGACCCATACGGCATCCGGGATCGTGAACGACCCAAACGACTGGGCCACAGAACACGGTCAGCCGACCTACATCCTCGATCTCGTGGGAAGAGTGGTCACGGTTTCCATGCGCACCCTCGAAATCGTCGAGAATTTGCCCAAACTCTCTCTCTGATCACCGCAGCGACTCCTCCGAAGACCTGTCGCAGATGGTGCCTTCCGGCTGCCTCGTAATGGCATTCCTTCAAGCGAAGGCCTAATGCAACTCGAACACGCTCGAACGGCTAGCCGACCGATTCGATTCAGAGAACCACGTCATGCTCGATACCGCCCTCGGCGACTGATTCTTTCGAAGTCCTCGGACGGCCTAGGCACGGAAGATGGGGCGTAGTCGATGGCCGCATCGAACGCTTCGAGGACCTCGGCAGCGAACTCCTCGTCTTGCCCGACCCTCACTGCCCAGGGAAGGGTCCGCCACTTGAGGTGCGTCGAGTCGTATGTGTGTTCTGACTGGTAGTCGGGAGATAGTGAAAGGGCTACCTCGATGGTCAGAGTCGTGACATCGGGGTGAGCTGCGGCAACCAAGTTGCGGCTGGAGTCGGTGTAGGAGACGTAGATTGTCTTTACGTCACGTGACAATCCCCGGCTCACGAAGGCTTCGTCGAGTTTCTCGAATGCAGGGACCAGCACGGCGAGCCTGCCTGGGAAGACTTTGGCGGCTGCCTTGTCACGGTTCACCCGCGCCATAGTAGTTGAGCCGGTCAGCAGTCACCGATGCTACCTGTGCGACGGCACGAAAGAATCCCCACCTCCCGGGAGTGATCGACGGGTGGACTTCATGCCACAACGGCCAGGCAGCGGGCTTTCGGCGACGAACGATGGCGCCCCTCGTCAGTAATGCAGCTCCCTCGAAATTGGAGCCGTTTGTCACTGTTAAGGGGTTCTGGAGTTCGTTCTCCTGGAGTCTGATAGCCGGAGTTAGCTACCTTCTGACCATGAAGAGTGAGAGGAAGGGCTAGCTAATGCCAGTTTGGACCGTGAAAGGTGGACGGCACGGTGAACGCGAGGAGAGGCTCCTAAATGAGGGTCTGATCGGGGGAGGATGGGAGGAGCTTCCCAGTCTTTCCCAAATCGACGACAAGGAGAGTCTGCAGGAGCTATATGAGCAGGCTTATCCCGAGGCAACCAACAAGACCGTGTCCAACTATGTAGGGCAACTTTGGTCGTTGATCACTCGAATGCAGGACGGCGAGCTAGTTGTTCTACCTGTTAAGACGACGGGGACAATCGCCGTTGGAAGAGTCTCCGGGGGCTACCAATACAGAACTGACTTGGGTGAAGACCTGCGCCATGTGCGACCGGTGGAGTGGATCCAAACCGATATCCCTAGGGATGCTTTCGATCAGGACCTGCTCTATTCGTTTGGGGCATTCCTCACTTTTGCGCGGGTCAACAGAGAGGGCGCAGAGAAACGCATTGAAGCTGTGCTCACTGGTTCTCATCCTGTTGAGCTGGGTATCGGCGAGTCTGAAGATGCTGAGGCCGTTTCACCACCAGATATAGAAGTGTTGGCGCGGGAGCAAATCCGCCAGTTCATATCTCGCACCTACTCGGGCCACGAGTTCGCAGCTCTGATTGGAGAGATATTGGCTGCTCGCGGGTTCGTTGTATCTGTTAGTCCTCCCGGGGCGGATCAGGGTGTCGACATAGTCGCAGGATCTGCGCCGATGGGCCTGGGCCGACCACGACTGCTCGCTCAGGTGAAAAAGGGTCAAGCCGGTATCGATGAGTTGAGATCACTAAGAGGTCTCGTCACAGCGCAGGATGCCGACTATGGATTACTCGTGGCTTGGGGTGGCTTCAAGGGGACAGCCCGTCGAGAGGCACGAGGAGATCAGTTCGTCATGAGGCTATGGGATTCGGATGATGTATTGACATCGCTTCTGGAGGCGTATGACGATATGGAGGACGAGACGCGAACAAGACTCCCACTTCAGCGCTTTCTGGCACTGGTGCCTGAGGCTGATGACTGATACTGATGTTCCCAGTCGAACGGCAGATCGTACTTGTACGTCCGGACCACGGATGCGATCTACGCCCTAGGTACTTGGCTGTTCCATGGAGGATCGAGGCTGCGAATGAGCCGACTCTCGACGGCTGTGGGTTGGTCAGTTTCGTGGATCCAAAGCTCGATCGTTCGATTGCGATGAGCTGCCACGAGGATCCTGTGGTTGACCTTGCAGTTTGTCGATTGCCCTCCCACGTAGCAGTTGCGCGGGTGGATCGCCGAGTAGCCACGGGGTCCCCAACGCTCGGCGAGGTTCTGCCCTTTGCCCACGTAAACCAATTGACCTTCGACTGTCACTGCATAAACGCCTGAGGACTGGGACAGGTTCTTGACGGTGAATCGACAGAAAGGGCCCGCTCCGTTGGGGTTTAACGGTGTTGTGGCCGCCTTCGCATACCGATTCTGAGGCATCAGCTCAATGGGTTGCCCCGAGGCATCCCTGTTCGGCTCGATTTGCGCGGCCCACGTGAAAGGGAACTCAAGGATGGCTCGCTGACTGACCATGTCAGCAAAGTACCGACACTCGATCTCAAATGCAGATCTCGCCTCGGATGGACCCCGTACGGCACCGGAATCGAAACGAAGCTAGGGATTGGGAAGCGCCGCTCCTCGTCGAAGGAACTCGGCTGTATGTGCTAGTTGAGCGTCGGCTTTTGCGATTTCTTGGAGCCAGCCCTTGTCGATACCGCTGGCCTCCGTGATGGCGACGAGGAGGGCACGGCGAATCCGGTAATCGGTTGACTGGTTGAACTGTGTGAGAAGCGACCCTGCGTCACCAGCCCGGGCATGACGACCAGCACTTCTGACTGCGTGCTCTCTGACGTAGCCGTCTCGATTCGCGTCTAGGGCGATGTTGTTGATAGTCGCGAGAGCCTCGTCAGTGACGGCGGGCGCGTTCCCAAGCATTCGGATTAGCTGCATCTCTACGTACGGATAGATGTTTCGCGATGGATCCCCAAGGAAGTCGATGACGCTTTGCTCTATCTCGGGCCTATCAGCCAGATGTGATGACAGGTACTCGACAAGAAGTGCTGCCACATACGGGGCCTCAGCCAAGTTGTCCAAGATCCAGGGGATTGCGTGCGGGTCGGCTTGTTGCTGCAGGCGATAAACCGCGAATCTCACATCTCGTGCGTTAATCGGGTCTTGTGCGACGGCATTGTCAAACAGGTCTCGAAGCCGGACTAGCGCCCCGTCGTCATTGACCCTTAGCCCGTACTGGATTGCATCCTTTTCCGCGTCCTCAATCTCCTGGAGGATTTCGAGACCAGACAAGAGCTTCGTCTTGGTGAGCGAGATATTCAGGTGTCGGTTCCTCATCACCCGAATGATCTCGCGCAGGGCACTTCGCAAATGCTCCGGACGGTCAGCAAAGACCATTAGGTCGTCCTGGAATCGCAGAGCGCGGACCGGCTGACCTTCGAGACTTCGATCGACGGCCAGTAAATAGAGGTTGCCGAGAATTCCCGACGCTTCTGGCCCCTGGGGCAGACCCCAGACGTCAGAATTGCGCTCAAAACCGTTGAGAATCCGACTGAGCAGGTCCACGTTTTCGACTGGGACTTCAGTCAACGACTTCAGATCCTTGACCAGTGTTCCGAGGTGGATGTACTCGAAATAGGAAGCTACATCCGTCTTGAGCATGAAGGCAGACTCGTACTCGTTGTAGAGGTCGCGTGCGGCTCCTTGCCACTGAGCCCAGGCCCGCGGCTGGTCTTGCAGTCGGTAGGTGCCGGGATTGGGAATCGTGAAGCGCGAACTGAAGAGTGTGTCGGTCGGTGGCAACGCAGCGTCGATAAAAGGTGCAAGACTCGCAACCACCGCCTCATAGACCGCGTGGTCAACCGGGTTCAGAGCTGCGAAAGGACGCACTGCGAATCCGTCTTTGGGCACTTCGACAATCATTGGCTGGGAAGGCTGATACTCGCCACTGTCGATCGCCTCGATGACCATGTCGCGCCAACCCGACCAGGCGAGCTTGTGATCTTCCCACCGGAGCACATCAGGGACCTCGGCGCGGTGAGCCCTGCGGACACTCCTGCTCCATGCAGAATCCAGGTCTAGGTCGAAAGTCGTCACCAACGGCATGGGTCTAAAGGCTAAGGCGAATGAGTGCGTCGGGGAGTACCGACTACTCAGGTCCGCCTGAGAGTAGAACTCTACAGCCCCGCGCTAACCCCACATTCCAGCGGGAATCGGGGGGATATGAGAGGTTACTGAATGACGCGAATTTTCAACAAACACAACGACAAGCGACCAACTACCGAGGTCAAAGCACTCAGCGAGGTTGACTGGCAGTCAAGGGGTCAGGAGTTCAAATCTCCTCAGCTCCACCGATGAAACCCCTGCGTAGCGGGGGTTTTGCCTTTTCCTTGTGGTCGCCGAAGCACGGAAGTTATTGGTCGTTTATTGGTCGAACGAACGTGATACACCAACCCTGGGTCTCAAAAGGGATGATTCGTGACACATCTACCCACTCCTCGATCTGGATCAAAGGTGTCCAGCGGTCTGATCAGAAGATCAGCGAAATGCGGTGCTGACAGCCGCACATAATGAATCTCTTATGTTGTCAAGTTGCCGGCGGGTGGACAGGACTGGGGTGGGCCACACCGAGTGGGTGGGCAGGCTCTTATTAGGTCACACGTTCCGCCAAAACAGAGTGGGTGGGGTCGACAGGTCATTATCAGGACAACACCAGATGGTGCGTCAGCCGGTTTGTGGGGTCAGACCCCACCCAAGATGTCAGGTCAGATGTTTGAAGGTTTGTCGGGCTACGTATCGTTTTAGGCACCGCATGATTTCCGCGGTGTTGAGCCCTTCTTGTCGTCGCCGTTTCACATACCGGCGGGTTTCGTCGTGTGAGCTCATTCGTGTGAGGACGATGCGGTAGAGGGCAGCGTTGGCTTGACGGTCTCCTCCCCGGTTGAGCCGGTGGCGGGTGGTTTTGCCTGAACTGGCGGGGATGGGTGTCACTCCACAGAGGTGAGCCCATGACCGTTCGTTGTGGATTCGGTCTGGGTTGTCACCGGCAGTCACCAGGAGGCTGGCTGCAGTGTCTGTTCCGACTCCATGCAGTGCGACCAGTCCCGGAGCTGTCTCCTCGATCAGAGAACGCAGGGTCTCATCGATCACTCTCATCTCGGCGTGCAGGCTTTTGACACGTCGGGCCAAGTTCCGAATCACCAGGTTCGTCTGATAGATGATCGGGTCGGAACCCTTATGGGGCCGCATGTTTGCTGCCTCAGACACCAGTCCGGTCTTGGGTCTGTCCATGAACCTGGTCCGGATCTCCTCGGGAGCACAGAAGACAAGATGACGTAACTGGTTCAATGATTGGATGCGTTGTTGGCGTGCCGACCTGCGTGCAACAAGAAGAACTCTCATCTCCTCCACCCGACCGTTCCGACTTTTCGGAGTGACCGTGGCTGTCCCGGATAAGGCAGCTCTCGCCGCCGAGACCGCATCAGTCGGATCCGACTTCCCCTGTTTGCGACGTTGCTGACGGTTAGGACGATCCACCTCCACCACCATGACCTCTTGGTCGTGAAGGAACCTGGATAATCCGACACCCCACGACCCGGTGCCCTCCACCCCAATCCGGGCGACTGGGCCGAAACCGACCAGCCAGCCCAACAACTCCTCGAAACCGGACTGATCAGCAGGAAACGATTCGATCCCCAACAATCCGCCGTTGTGATCAACTGCTGCTGCCACATGGGTATCAGCATGAGTGTCGACACCACCAGTAACTCCTACGATTCTCATGGCCGCCCCTTTCGTTAGCTAAGGCCAAAGGGGTGGCAAACCACCGGGACGGCGGCCGTGACCCGACCGAACTGGTCTCAACAGTTCAACCGGCGAACACCGCCCGACCGGTGGAAACCACCAGACCCATTATCCCCCAGCCGGTTATGGGCGATGCCAGTCTGGTGTGACGGTCTAGATTGGCAAACCATGAATACGGACGTTCTCACCACCATTCTCGGCGTTTCTCTGCTGGTTTTCGTCATCACCAGCATGTTGGCGATGGGTCTCTCCTTGAAGATCGCCCAAATCCTCGCTCCGCTCAAGAATGCTCGGTTGGTTGTGGTGGCTATCGCCGCCAACTTCATAGTTGTGCCACTTGTGGCATGGGGTCTCGCCGAGTTGTTGGGGCTCAGTGACGGATTGACGATTGGCCTAATCCTCATGGGCACCGCGGCCGGTGCCCCGTTCCTACCCAAGCTCGGCGAGGTAGCGAAAGGGAGCATCGCCTTTTCCGTGGGCCTGATGGTGATGCTGATGGTGCTCACCGTTCTCTATATGCCAATTGTGCTCCCGCTGGCAATCACAGGTGTCGAGGTCAACGCATGGGACATCGCCTCTTCGCTGATCTTCCTCATGCTGCTGCCCTTGGCAATCGGTTTAGTCGTCAAGGCGCTCTGGGAGGATCTCGCCTCCAGGCTTCAGCCCACGATGGGGACAATCTCATCGGTCGCGATCGCCCTAATGGTCGTGTCAGGCATCATCGCCAGCTGGTCTTCCATAGTGGGCATCATCGGCACAGGTGGGCTGGTCGCCATCCTGGTCTTCCTGGTGGCGAGCTTCCTTGTCGGATACTTGGGAGGGGGCTCCGATCTCGGAATCAGGTCGGTGCTCGGCCTGGGGACAGCCCAGCGAAATCTCTCAGCCGCACTTGTCGTCGCTCTGCAGAACTTTGCCGACGATCCCGACGTGCTCACAATGGTGATCGTGGGTGGCATGGTCGGACTGGTTCTACTCATGCCCCTCGCAGCCCAGCTAGGCAAAAAACAGGAAACCACGTACTCATAGACCGCACATGACGGCACTCATAGGCGCTATTCAGCATCACAAGCGACCGCACATAATGAAGCTCTTATGTTGTCAAGTTGCCGGCGGGTGGACAGGACTGGGGTGGGCCACACCTTGTGGTGGGCAGGCTCTTATTAGGTCACACGGTCCGCCAAGAGGGTGCGGGTGGGGGTCGACAGGTCATTATCAGGACAACACCGGATGGTGTGTCAGCCGGTTGATGGGGTCAGACCCCCGCCCACGTTTTCAGATCATGTGGGGTAGGTGTTTGTAGGTTTGGCGGGCGACGTAGCGTTTGAGGCATCGCATGATCTCTGGGGTGGAGAGCCCTTTTTCTCGTCGTCGTGTCACATAGGTGCGGGTCTCTTCATCCGATGACATGCGGGTTAGGACGACCCGGTAGAGAGCGGCGTTGGCTTGACGGTCACCTCCCCGGTTGAGTCGGAACTTGGTGGTTGTCTTGCCTGAGTTGGCGGGGAGGGGGGTCACTCCGCAGAGGTGAGCCCACGACCTTTCGTTGTGGAGCCGTTGGGGATTGTCACCGGCGGTGACCAGGAGTGTGGCTGCGGTGTCGACGCCGACGCCATACATCTCGAGCAGGGCGGGAGCCGTCTCGTTGATCAG
>Ga0255048_10001191_pt1 | contig 18702 bp, 26 predicted proteins | sample JV7_2_2_MG_FD_183619 | JGI IMG/M metagenome (GOLD analysis project Ga0255048, IMG submission 183619) | Seawater microbial communities from Jervis Inlet, British Columbia, Canada - JV7_2_2 | ecosystem: Environmental > Aquatic > Marine > Inlet | place: Canada: British Columbia | collected 2016-10-06
TCTTCGTGTTGTTCGTTTATTCTTTCGCTAATTTCAGCCGCTATAAGCATATCATATTGAAGTTTATTGCGACCACCTTCACAGTTGTAGCGTTCAAATAATTCAGAAGGGAGAATACCTTTGAAAGTCGAACATAGCATCGGGGCCACAACTGTTAGTTCACCAAAGGGATTGCACCATCCAAATCATCTCCCCTAACAAAACCTAATAGTTCTCTCAACTCTTCACTTGTAAGTGTATTAACATCAAATCCTTCATCAACGATACATTTTGGAATCCACTCGGACATCTGATTTTCAAGACCACAACCTGCTTCATCAAGTGCCACAGCAAACTCTTCCTGTTGTTTTTCCGACCACTCGCCGGGATTTGGGCCAAAATGCCTTAACTTACGAAAGACTTTTGCTTGTCTCGTTTCCAAACCCAATTTTTCTAAACCAGATGCTTGACGCACCATGATTTTCGTTCCATTATTCAATTCAAACTCTTTTTTCATTACCGGCATATTTTCCACTTTTCACTACTACTTAACTAACTAATCTAAAACTACTCGCTCTTATTATGCTACATCATACCAAACTACGGTTAATGTAAGGGTTTGGTTATGTGACCTCTTCGATACATCTGCTGAAATAATAACATCATTATTAGCAATAGCGGCTCTAAAAGCCGTCTGTATTTCTGCGGCTGTTCCTGTAAATGATGATACAATAAGTTTTGTTTTATCCGTGATAACGGTTCCGCCGTTATTAGCCATCTAAAACACCCTCAAGCATCCATGTCTGTTGCGCCGCCACCCTTCAACTTGGTGGATGCTGATGAAAAGGTAACTTTTGACATAAATGTTTCTGTCGCATCATATAGAACTGTAAATGGAACACTCATAGTTTGAGAATCACGACCACTAATGCTGGTGCTTGGAACCCCATAGTGGACTTTTGGGAAATCAAATCTAATATAGTTAAGAGAGTCAACATAAAACAACGCGCTTAATGCAGGGGCGGCGGTGGTTCCGTCTTGAAGTAGCCCTGCGAGTAATTCCGTGTAGTGGGGCTCATCAAATGAGGTAACATCACCGGAAAGAACTGCTTTGTGGAATGTAATGTTACCTGTGATTTCTCGCAACTGCATTGGTGCGGCGCGTGTGCAAGTAGCATCACCGAGACCGTATGAATTATCCATATCTCGGTTTGTCTTGATTTCAAAATCAATACTTTGAATAAGTTTTGAATAATTCGAGTTTGTTGCTACATCTTCAAAATTAACATGAGCCCCTACGAAATGTGCGGCGTCACCTGTATAGTCATACGAAGGTGAGGCGAGCGAAAGGAGAGAGGTGTTTTGTCCTTTACCTGTTAGGCTTGCGCTAAACATGGCATATTCACCAACTGATGCAGAAATACTTACACTTTCAACAACTTGGCCTGTGAACTCATGTGCGTTCTCATCTCGACCAATTCTTACTGTGAAGGATGGGAGAGAGTTACCTGCTGATTCTGCGAGAGTGTCAGTAACGCCCGGTGTTGCGCCGGGTGTATGGTTGCCATAGACACCGTTAAGTAGTCGCATGATAAAGAAATCCGGTTGTAATACACCATTAACAGTTCCTTCGCCATAATGCTTACTGTCTATTGATTTCGTTGAACCGAAGCGTGTAATATCTGCTCTTGTTAGCAAATCAAAGTTTTCGCTAAAGTTTTCATCATCCATTTCACCATAAGCATCAGAACCAGAAGCACTACCGTAAGTGCTTTCTTTCCCGATACCAATATATCTATTTGCGAAGGTCGTCATACAGGCTCACCTATTAGTTTTACCACCTAATAGGTGATAGATAAAGGCTTCTAAGCCTCTCTTCTTGTCATATTGACTTTCTTCATATAAGTCATACTCAAAATATGGACACAAATAATCTCGTCATCATCCATTTTACTATCAAGTTTGGCATCATAACTAATAAGGGAATCCACACCTGCGTTTAGACCTGTGTTGGTATAAAGTTCATCAAATACTTCACCCATTATAGATAAACCAAGACGATATGCGTTTTTATAATCTGTTCCACGCGTTGTGATATACAAGACAATATCATATTTTTGGTCTGTTCGTGTTCCAGCAAGAGTTAAAAAATCGGGAGATTCTAATGCCCTAATTATTACATGGATAGACGGTGGGCTTATTCTTGAAATCATACTACTTGATACATCATAACCATACATTATTGCCGAATCGCTAACATGGGTCTTGAGATAAAACCTTCTTGAATCCTTTAATATCTGAACTATATTAAGACCTGTTCTTATGAATGAAGTTGTTACTAAATCCGTTAAATCCATCTCATCGGGTGTAAATGCGCCATGATGGGTAAAGTAAGACGAAGCCCAATCAACTGAACCATTTGTGTTACCCCATGACACATTCGCGGAAGAACCGGATGCGCCCGTTACAGATAAATAATGAGTATTTGCATCATCATCCTCAATAATTTCTCTCATAAATAATCTCGCATTACCGCTTGTATCAAGTGTTAATCTCAACAGAATCGCAACGCCTTCATCCTCCGTTGCATCGAGGTCAAGGTCGTGTGTTGTTACAGTTGTTGCACCTACGAGGTCAAGTTTATCCATAGCACCCTTGCTTTTTACTTCTATTTTGTGGGTTCCATTATCAAGTTTCATCAAGACTGTTCCATTTGAAGGCGCAGACACAAACTTAAAACCACAAATAAGGGTCATATTCTGACCGGCACTTGGGGTTATAGACCAAGTTTGACCGCTACCCGATATTCTCCAATATCCCGAAGTAGCCGAACCGTCTGAACCGGAACCACTCAAAGACCACGCATCGTTATTGGAACCAACGGGTGAAGCGGGGTCGGAACCATTGGTTCGTGCTGTCCAAAAATTACTATTAGTTGATATAGGCATTATTCATACCCCCTACTCTTCATAAAACCCGAAACTTTCATCAAAAACTCTAACCTTTCATCTATTTCTCTTTGGTATCTCTCATTCATATTTTGACCTATTTCACTAACATAGTCATAAGTTTTCTTAAAACCCGGATGCCGTCTTTTGTTTTTCATTAATACTGAACTATCAACTGCTTTATTACCTTTCATATAATAAGCGGTTGACGACCTAAGAAAATTAGGTAATTTACCTGCCCCTGTTGGGTATTCAAATGATTTCATACCCCCACTTACAATGGCCGCTATTTTACCACCTCTTTGACCCCTTACACCATCGGGGAATGGTTCGGAACCTACTCTAAAAAATGTTGTGCCGGGTTCAGCAACCACTTTTAGTGATTCTCCTACCCTAACATAGATATTCTTACTTTGTTCGTAGCCACCGCCGGCTGGAACTACAATGTTTGCTGGTGGGCCAGCAAACTTTTTTAGACTTATCCTAACATCTTCGATGGCTCTTTCTGCGAGATTATGAATAAAAGCACGAAGGTATTTTGGCCCTTCATAACCAAGCCTTTCTAAAGCCTTCATTGTTTCCGAATCATCCCAATTGATTCGGAACTTAGCCGCTTTACCTTCAACTACATGGGTTCGCATTAATCAACACTTCCAAGATGCGCCAACCTACGGAGGTTTTCAATACCGCGCTCTCGGAGAGTATTACCACGAAGCCCACCATCACCGAGACTACCCTGCTGGAAAACTGCTTCATCCTCAAGGTAATATGAAGCGGCGAGGTCGGCGCAAATCTCACGGAGAACATGAGCGAACTCTCCCTCTTGAACGGTAATGCCGGTTGCGTGGTCTGCTGAAATACCTGTTACACCTGTAAGGTCATTTGTGCTTTTTCCTGTCCAAGCGAAAGAGTCTCCATCAATGTTACCATTACCCGCCGTTGCGAAATCAGTTCCCGAAGTAAGAGTTATAGTTGTAGCACCAGCCGCTACTGCACCATTTAATGTAGTTTCTCCTGTTTCGCGACTTGGGGAATCGCGACCGTAATCGCGAAAGAGTTGGTCTATGTCAATAGTAGCCCTGCGTATAGAGGCAGTAATTCTTGTTGAAGCCCTATCTCGTTGTGCGGAATTGAGACCAAGCCTCATTCCTACATCTGCGGCCACACAATAATATGTCATTTTACCACCTATTCGTTTTTCTCAAGCACTTTCTCAACTTCATCAACTGTTGTCTCAATTACTTCAACACCATCAACTATGGTCTCTAATCCTTCTGTAAGGGTTATTTTTCCATCAGCCATTATTGTTAAATATCTCTTTATTCCCCAACCAATAGCAGGTAATACCACAGCACCAACAGCAATCCATATTTCTATTTCCATTTTTTTCATCTCCTATTCAAAGTATTCTATTTGTTTCATAGCCGAAAGGGGTATTATCTTAAATGGGCGCGTCTCCCCGTCTCGATATAAACGGAACCCATGCGCTGTCTCTTCAATCTTTATGCGCGAAAAACACTTTTCCGGTGGAATATATATTATTTTACCAAGTCTCATTTCAATTTTATCACTCATTTATCCACTCTCCTAACTGTTCATCTGTTGGTGCATCACCAAGTTCGGCGGGCCATAGGTCACGCCTAAAGTATTCCCCCTCTCCATCGTCTTGAACAAGAGGGAATAATGTTGGGTCAAAACCCGAATAATTTTCTTTCAATACCTGTTCTAATGATTTCATGCTAACATCTCCGCTATACTTAAAAATGTTATACCTTCTGAAACGGCATCTCCTACGAGATTTTTACCGGAACCTCCATTATGATAACAATAGAGGGCTACTCTATCTCCCGTTGTTAAACTTAATAAAATTGTGCCACCCGAAGGCTCGGCTGAATCCTTACCATAAGTTGCTTTTGATATAGATGAACCACGAAAAGTCGCATCAACAATAGCACCTACCGCCTCTTTGTATAGAGCCGCTATACATACTTGAGATGTTGAAATATGTCGCATAGCAGTTGAATATGATACTAAGTATTTACCTGTTCTTGGCGCAACATAATAATTATTTGTGTTATCCCATGCGCCCGCAGTATCAAAGTCTGATGTATTTAGGGGGCATATTGTATATGCACCCGAAGTAAAACTGCTTACACTTATTGAAAGGGAGATATGCGCTGTATGTGGTAAAGTAGTAAGGCCCGTTCCACCATTATACTCACCAAGTAAGAACTTTCCTTCACTAATATAGATTCCCGAAGCAATTTGTGTGAATCCCCAAGTTCCGTTTATCTGTGGCCTTTTAGTGCAAACTATTGTTGATGTTCCCGCACTAATGAGGGAACAACCAACATTTACCTTTAGTTCTTCAACTGTTAATAAACAACCCGTCTGTATTGCCATTATAGAGCCTACACCATTAGTAGTGGCATCTGCTGTAATTTTCTTAAAGAATGCTTCAAATGTTGCACCGCCAAAGTTTGTTGAGTCACCGGAAACGGGGAAAAAGGGAACCGGGCCGGGTGATACTTTTTGGCCTTGAAAAACCCATTCTGCTTCACCGCCATTAAAACCCGAAGCCTCACAAACAAAGACCCCATCTAACTGAAAAACCATATCTCTATCATCATCGTCTGCTAATCCGGTTGGTGTAACCACAGCACTACTTGTAACAGCAAAATTATTGAACTTAACTGATGTGTTATCCGAATCAGTTGGTGCTGAATAATGAGGGGAAAATTGCCCACTAACTAATGCAACATTTGGGTATGTTCCCTTATCAAAAAATACTTCTGAACCGCTACCATTATCTATATTGAAAGTAAGGTAAGCCCTACTTGCACTACTGATAGATGCCGCAGAACCAATATCAATAAACCTACCAGATGATGCAGTTGGGCTACCAGCAAAAGACATACTAAATGCTGAACCTACTAATACCTCCATATTAAACTCAAACTCGGTCAGTCCTGTTAGATTACCGGCAATAACAAGTTGGCCGGTATAACCACCCGAAGCAACTGTTATTTTACCTATATCAGCAGACACATTCCAATTACAATTCTCGCTTGATGCCGAATCATTAAAAATTGCATTGTCAGAAGCACCCGGAACACCACTTGGCGACCAATTCCCAGCCACACTTGCATTTCCAGCACCAGCCGCAGACCATGTTCTATCAGTCAAAAGACCCCACTACTCTTGCCTTGTCGTTGTGTTAGTATGATACCATGCTGTGCCGCCTTTATCGGAAACCAATGCTAATGCGGCGTCAGCCTTTTTTTGAAATGTCTCAAGTTGTGTGCGAAACCTAATATCATATTGCCTTAATTTATTATCCGGCACAAAGGATGGGGCAGTATCAACGAGAACTCTTAGGCAATCAACACATACTAACATTTTTACTGCGTCACTCGCAAGACCATCACTTACTGCGTTTGCAGAAGAAACACCGTATAAAGTTGAGGAACGAACAACCTTTGTAACCTCATTGGTTCTAATTGTTAGATATTCTGTAACAGTTCCACTATTCAAACCTCTTGGTCTGTTAAGTAAGTCGCGAATCTGTGCTTCTGTTACTGTAATTGTTACCATTTTTATTCCTCTTCGTCTTTACCATACCATGCTGGAACATCAAGAAAAACCGCATCAGCCGGAGGCGTAGGGCTTCTCCCAACTGTAAATACAAGTCGTGATTTAATAATGTCGTGGGCAAAATGGCTATTTGGAACCCAATATGTCTTACCAAGTTCAATAAGTTCTGCTATTGATTCTTGGCCTCTCATTACACGGAATCTCCTAATAAGAAACCCATTACCACCAAGCCAATTGTCAAGACGAAATTGTAAATCAGAAACGCTCGCATCTCTTGGTATGGGGATGCTTTGTTCTTTTAATTGCTTTACTAATTTAGATTTACTGTTTTTTGCCATCGTCTTTCACTACTTCGCTTTTGGCCTTTGCTGAAACCTTTGCCTTTTTCGCAACGGGTTCAGACTTAGCAGAAGCAAGGTAATCCCTAACTTCTGCGCGTGAACTTAGTTTTGATATATCCTTAGATTCTTTATCTGTTAAATCGCGACCAGCCTTACGGCTACCGTATTTAACTAAGAACTCACCAAGAGGTATTTCTGCCATACGGCTTTATCCCCCTTAAGCAACTACATTGGTTATTTTGCAGATTCGGTCATTCTTACCATCACCTGCTGTTTGTGTGTCTTGCATCTCATGGATAACAGTTCCAAAGTATGAAGTAAGTAGCCAATCGTAGCCTACACCCGGCAAACGAGTTAGTTCTGTCTCCATGAAACCCGGCCCATTATACTGAATGAACTCGGCTGTTTCTGCACCCGGAATTAGAAGTAGTGCTGTGTCTGCAAGGTTGCTGTCACGGCTGTAATATACTGTAATGTTACCAATTCGGCCCAAGTGGTCTTGAAGTGACTCAACAACATTTCCGTAAAGAGTTGTGTTTAGCAAGGTTGAGCGTAGTTCTGCTGGAACGATAAGAGCCAAAGGCTCGTCACCGGAAACACGACCGTTCTTGAAAATCAAATCCATAGCACTTAGGATATTTCCTTCTGCATCTTCTGATGTGGTATCCCACTCACTACCTGCTGTTACCGCAACTGCTTGACCTGCGCCTGTAACAAGGCTTGAGATAATGTTTGTGTCGATTACATCTGCTCGGTTACGGATAATACCCATTTGTTGACGGTCAAGGTTTTCCCATGACTCACCACGAAGTCGTGTGCTGTCAAGGAATACACATCGGCCTTGACCCTTGTTTAGAACAAGAGTGTAGGATGATGTGCCAACCTTTGTTGGGTCTGTGATTGCGTTATCATCAAGAGGGTAAGTGAAAGTTCCATCAACACCGGAATACCACTTAAATTGCATCCAATCAACAGTTCTTACACCAACAACTTTTGTTCCTACTGAAATAGTAGTGGATTGTAGTTGAATAAAGTCTCGTAGGGTCTGTTCCAAAACTGCATCTCCGGGCGCAAATGGCCCTGTTGCCGCTTCGACATTCAATATCTCGTCTAATGTTTTTACCATGTTTTTCATCTCCTTATTTATTCATTCTTAAGCGGTTTCAGCCCCGCAAGTCATAACAGGAATCATTGTTCCTTCTGTTGCGCCGGAATCACCTGCACCGTTCACAACGAGAGCCGCACCTGTAACACCAGCCTCACCGACATAAATACCAAGTTTCTTTCTGCTTGTGCCGGTTGTAGTTGCTAATCCAGCCGCGTCAACATAAACAAGTGCGCCGGGATTCCATGAATCTGCGGCCGTTGACTGAACCCATAGGACACCGCCCAATGGGAAAACAGCGCAAGTTGCACCTGCGGCTGTGTCTAATGCACCTGCGGCAGTTCGGCTTGAGTCTGCGGCACTAATGCCGATTCCGATTTCGCTATTTACTGCTAAATCAACGCCGGTTGTATCATATATACCAATAATTTTGCCCGGCCCTTTAATTGTAGTTCCGGTTTTCAATACCATATTTACGGGGTCTGTTCCACCAAATGCTGTCATTTCAATTCATCTCCTTTATTTGTTCGTATGTCTTTGCTCTAAAAGACTTTTCTTGAGGGGTCAAAGTGCCATTCCAAGCACTAACCCATAGATTGTAAGCCTTTGCGTAAGTATTTTCTGCAACTTCAACTCGTTCTTTGTTAAAGTAGTTAGCGACCATTGGTTTCATCTCAACGGTTTCTGAGGTTTCTATAACGCTTGCCACAACGGGTTCCATTACAACGGGTTCCTCTTCTTGAGGTCGTGAGATTTCCCATGAATCAATTAAGTTTGCAATAACTTCTGTTGAAAGGTCATCGTGTCCTTTTAGACCCAACTCGCTTGCTTTCTCAACCAAAGACTGTCGCTCGTTTTCTGCTTTCGCCTGTTCTGCGGCTTGGAAAGCCTCAATTTCTGCATTTCGTAAGATTAAGTCTGCTTTTAGAGATTCAATCTCAGAAAGTAGTTTCTCATCATCTGTATTGGTTTCATTTTCACTTGAAGTCATGTTTTCCATATCTCCGTTAATTTGTGGAGGTTCGGGTTGATATTTAACCGTTAGGGGCATCTCAACCTTTTCTGCCGTATCGATTCTTGCTCTTTCATAGGCTGGTCTATGCACAATAGCCAAATGGTCGAATGTAAAATCACTCTCAAAAATAATAGTTACTTGACCCTCTTCTGATTCAAGTATTTCATCGGGGATGCCTGTTCCACCGATTGAAACACCATATCCGTCTCTTAGCCAAAGACCGGATTCTAATGCTTCAAAGAGTTCTTGTCTAAGGATATTAGCCTTGAAACGAATATCCCATGACTCTCCATCTGCCGCATAATCAAAGAAAGCATCAGTTATTACGCCGACTACTGCTTCATCTATACCACCATCCATATTTCTTGTGAAATGACCGTTCTCGGCTTGTGGGTGATTTAGAGTTACATCAGCCCCAACCATCTGTGGTAGCAACTGTTCCGCGCCTATGCGTGTAATAGACCAACCATTTTTGTTAGTGCCTTCGTGAAATGCTACACCTGTGATTTGCACAACAGCATTTCCCGTTGATGCTTCAACGGACATAGCAATATCTGTTATTGTTACATCTGTTGTAACTGCAACTTTGATACATTTACCATTTTTCATTGTTTTACCGGGCGGGCAAGAGTCACCATATCCGGCCTCTTTGAAATCATACCCCTCATGTGCGACCATACATTCATCATTACTATAACCAGCATCTATACACCTACCCATATACTCATCATGGGTTTCATCATTACTTGGTTTTGGGATTGCGGCTTCTGCTAATTTATCACCGCATCGGCCCCCACAGTCACAACTCATATCTATATTGGCTGTTCTGTCTGATTTGTTAAGTTTGTGTTGTTCTTCACTCATTTTTACGACTCTCCGTTTTAACTCTTTTAATATCATCTTCAGTCTTAGAACTACGCCGCCTTGCTTCTATACGCTCATCCTCTTCTGCATTCCATCTATCAAAGAATCGGGATATTACCATATACGAGGGGCCGGATAAAATACCAAGAACAGCAATATAGGCTTCTATATCCTCTCTTACATCGGGGTCTATGAATGCTTGGGTTATCAGCATATAGGATAATACGATAAAAACGGTTACGAGAGGCATAGATACCAAGAATACAAAAATTGTATTAATGGTGATATGCACATCAAATATACTTTTATCCTTCAATGGTCGTCACCCCATTGAATCTCATGCTGGGGGAAATTGGGGTTGCGGTATCGGGGGATTCTGCAAAAGTCGCACCAATCTCTATCATCATCTGTTCTTTCATGGCAGGGTTTGTCCGAGAGACCGAGAACAATAATTTCACAACTACTCACCATCCCCACCCTTTATTATAATGTTAAACCATTTACGCTCTATGTAATTATCACTTGCCATACCATCATCCCACATGATATACAAATACAAATCGTATGAGCCATTAGTAAAATTACTTAGGGATAAATTATGTTCATCCCATTCTTCGCCTTGTATAGTATAGTCTGCTGTTGTCCAATTTGTCGGGCCTTCTGAATTAGAGTGATTAGAGCCATTATGCCATGCAAGCCATTGAACGGTTACATTTTCCGGTGCGCCAGCGTTGGTGCAATCAATATCAAATCTAACTGTAACGGTTGTATTATTATTTTGATAGAATGAATAAGCACTATACAAAATAGGGTCGCATTCTTGGGGCGGGGGATAAGTGCAAGAACCATCATCTTCTGTTGCGTCATAGTTATAGTTTAACGCCTTATCATCGGTGCAACCCCATATTGTAGGTTCTTCATAATTACATGAGGTATCATTATCGGTTGCCCAATCATAATAATTGGTGGCGTTTGGGTCGGTGCAACCCCATAGTTTCGGTGCATCCGGCTCTTGGTAGGGTGGGGGTATTTCATCATCCCAAACAGACTCTTGGCCCCACTTAGTCATATCCACAACACCCGTCAATTCTGCCCCTGTTCCGGCTATTAGTAACATTATGGGGATAAGAGTAGTTAAGAGTTTTTTTATTTTTACTGCCTGTTCATTTGCCACATCTAAAATATCCTTTTTTGTTTTAGCATCCTCTCCGGCACTATAATTTAACTGCCCATCATCTAATAAATCAGCAATAACATCTCTTTTGTTGCGCCCTGTTAATTCGGCCAACTCGTCTGCTCTTTTGAGAGCATCCTCAACATCATCAATATCTATAATATCATTATTGCTCATCGGGGGTTTCCTCCGACAACTCTTCGGATTCCGTCTCATTACCCGGCTGGCTATTAGGTCTCGGCAAATCCCCCATATCACCACTACTACTTTCATCGGTTTGCCTAATATCTCCCTCTTCACCTATATTTGGTTCACCAATAAGTTCAAGTGCTTGGTTTAATGTTATGATACCGCCTTCATATCCAAGTTTTGCTCGGCGCATCCTTTCAATAGGGGGTTCTTCGTCTATTGGCTCAAATGTTAGTTTAGGTAAATCACTTAGAGTATGTTCAATACCAACAAGTTCTAAGTGCTTACTAAACAACTGCTGAACCCCTTGTGTTACAATTGCTTGTAGTCTTGCTATCGCACCAACAGCCCACACATTTGCATTGTAGGTGGCCGCGAATGTTGAACCTCTTTCTTGGCCCGAAGCAACTCTTGGAACTTGGAGAACTGCCGCAATATCACCATTAACCATATCAAGGAACGAAGTATTGTCCGGTATAGTGTTGCGTGTGTCCGTGTGATGTATCTCCACATAGTCGGGGAAAATAGGTATTTGGTCTCCCCTTAGTGATTCAAGAGTTGCGATTATTTCATCCATGATGAATACGAGTCTATCTCTTTGTTCATCGGGGTCTGTGATATGGGATATTGCTTCTGATTTAATAGTAATGAATTGCTTAGTCATGCTTTCTTCAAGAGCAATTCTATTATTGATTGTGTTATACTTTGCTCGGATTGCACTCTTTAGGCTACTAAACCGTGATGCGCCCCATATACCATAAGTCCAGCGATTTAGAGGGTCGAGATACCAATTACTTCGATAGTCTATTCTTATATGGAGAATCTCATCCGATGAAAAACTTTGTTCTGTCTGTAAGGCTTCGCGGAGAATGTATGTAGTTGCTTCAATTATTGGGTTGGTTTTATCTGAGGCTTGGCTTGATGGCCTACCATCTGTAATAGTTGTCTGTGAGATAGGCAAACTTTGTATTTGCTCAACGCCTACACCGCCCCTACCAACTATTTTGTTAATATCATTACCATAAACCATCAGATTTTTTATAGTGTTGATAAGGAAATCATCAAAATCAATAGTTTCTTCAACGAGTAATTTAATAGAATCTCTAATTCGGGCGTTTTTTGAGTTTTTCCAATCAATCATATACTTATTACCTGTTAGACTAACTGCTCTAATAGCCCCGTTTAGTTCCGGGTCAAGTGTTAGCATGGCGTCATAGAGTTCAAACTCGTTGTCATAGTTGCTATCAGACCTTAATTTATTAGTATCACCAAAAACATCTGACAGACCTGCCGCCGCTTTAACAATTAACGGGTTTCTATGCGTAGCATTAACCCCTCTTGTTGGCTCTATTCCACTAATCCCTCTAAAAAAAGGCAGATTTTCCTTTTTTTCATTCTTTTTTCGACCAATGAACGGCATTTTCACCATATTTATTCCACTTAGTATCTCTTTGATAAACTTTCGCAAAGACGGGAAACATTAAAACTACCCCCATGTGTATCACACCTTTGATGGTTGAAAGAGAAATCGTTTATATTGATGACCCATATAAAGTATTTGAAGCACTATCTGACTTTGAATCCTTTACTCTTTGCACACCCGACAATATATTTTGTTCTGATGTGCCGGGTTTAGGTTCGGACACGATATTAATTATGGGGTTATTTGAAATAACCTTTTGGTTACTATGCGCTTGGTTTGCTGGTCGGAAACTCAAATTATACCGAATGCGAAAGCAAGCAAAACACCGACAAGCCCAAGCCCGCCGGAAAACTGCGCTACACGAAGAGTAATGAAGCGGTCAAGGCTATACACCGGCCCTGCCTTTATCTGTTTAATGTCTATTGATATTGTTTTAGCCAACTCACTTAGGCATTTGAGAGTTTCTTCGTGTCTGTCTTGCCCCTCTTCGAGACTTCTAACACTAATTTTTAAGTCTGTTACATCATCTCGGACATTATCCACCCTTGCCATAATCGCTAATGTTGCATCATCCATACAAACGGAGAACATCAAGTGATATTTCAACCCTATTCTTTTTTTTCTTTTGCTAACCCACTAAAAGAATACAGGGCCGTAGTATAGCGGTTTTACTAATTCTTTTTATTCTCTATAAGGTATATTTAGATTTAAGATTCCCCTATACTAAAAATACCTTATAGAGAATAAAAACAATTCCCATATTCGTTATACTGCTCTAAAGTTATTCTTTTTATGATAAGCAAACACAACAAAAAGAATCAGTTTATTAGGGAGGGGGCAGGTGCGTTGTTTATGGGAAAGGCGAAGCGCGTTGATTGGACAGACGGTAAAGACGAGAAATTAATACGAGAACATTTTGATAAATGGTCTCAATGTAAGTTTGATGCTGATTTTGCTAAATATCTCTTGGAAATATCATCTATTTCAACTCTTAATAGTTGGAGATTTAGAGTATATAGATTTAGAGAAAACTATCCCGATGAATCTCCATCAAAGTTTGATTTAGATGGCATGATTCCTAATGAGTGGGATGGTTCTTGGGCTGACCTTGCTCGGACATTACATAGACAACGACCGGAAATATCAGAAAATGCTTGGAATCATCGTATTAGAATAGCGGCTTCAACAGGTAGGTTGATACATACTAAAAGAAATGACTTCATAATAGAAACTCTTGTCCATGAAAAAAAATCACCGGATGATTTGTGGGATGAGGTTGAGAAACTTACTACAAATGCTATCAAAGGGCAAGAGTTTGCTAAGTGGGCTGATATTAAGTTTGAAAACGAAGGACAGCATATAGCAATAGCGTTTGCCAGCGACCAACATATAGGTAATAAATATACAGACCATGAAAGAATGCGTATAGATGCTGAATTAATTGCCAGCACACCGAATTGCTATATCATACACGCTGGCGATTTCATAGATAATTTCGTTATAGACAAGCCGAGACCGTCTATGAAGGCTACTATCCCTCCCGGCATCCAATGGAAACTATGTGAGCATTATCTCGATATGTTTGAGGACAAAATAGTTGCTATTGTTGCTGGCAACCATGACCTTTGGACAGCAAGCCTTACAGATTTTGACCCATTAAATGAGTTAGTTCGTAAAAGAGCCATTCTTTATCATGCGTTTGAACTCAATATGCGAATATGGGTAGGTGAACAACCATATCATATCTCCGTTAGGCATAAGCGCAGGGGTAACAGTAACATACACCCAGCAAGAGTAGTTAAGGCTTGGTGGGAATCGGGCGAAGCGGATTTCGATATAGGGGTTGTAGGCCATCATCATACACCCGTAGTCGAAAACTTCGTAAGACACGGAATAGAACGATGGGCTGTAAGGCCGGGTGCATATAAAATGGTTGATGGTTATTCGGAAATGCTCGGCTTTTCTGATTATTGGCCTACTTGTCCTGTTGCTATATTATCACCAAACTCAAAAAACATACAAGTATTTTCAGATTTGAAAACAGGTCTTATGGCTCTTAAAGTATTAAATGGTGAAAAATAATATGACTTGGGAAACATCTAATGGTGATATTCTTTTTGCCGAAGTTGACAATGATACTCTTGCGTTTATTTTACAGATTAATGGAAAAAACCTTACTGCGTTAATATCAAGGGATGAAGCAGAAAGCCTTGCTGGTTTTTTAGCCGAGTGGTGTGGTTTCCCAATGTATTTTTATTCTGAGGAAAGTGATTTCATAGATGAGTAACTTAATGTCCTCATTTAATATGCAACGAAGTAGGCATGACATTAGACACTTTTACGAATGGCTCGGTTATACATGGGGCAACCATATTTCGGAATGGTTTGAGTTATTTCTTGACAGAAAAAAAAAAGAGGTTCATAGGGTTTGTTTGATTGCCCCAAGAGACCATAGCAAATCCACAACTTTACGGGTTATGGCATTACATTCTCTTCTATTTGATAGATGGCGTAATAAGCCCTTTACAACTTGGTTATTTTCAGCAAGTAAAGAGTTGGCTAAGAATAGACTTGAGGAAATTAGAGAGGATTTGAAACGACACCCCGATTTATCAAGACTACTTGATGAAAAACGCGGAGGTCAATTTGAGTTACGGCTAACCAACGGTTCTTGGATTAAAGCAACTTCTGTTGGTAGTGCTATTCGTGGTGAACACCCAGCAAGAGTAATTCTTGACGATGTTCTTGATGATATGGGCGATATGTCAGATAAAAATGTTAGGCATTGGTTTAGAAAAAAACTAACACCTATGTTATCACCCGGAACTTCAATTTTTTGTGTTGGAACCCCACTATCAATGAATGATTTATACCATACCGAGATGTTAGAGAATGAAACTTGGCAAAGTTGGTGTAAGGGTGCTATTACTAACTACGATGAATATGTAGCAGATACAGAAAATATAATTCCTGTATGTCTTTGGCCGGAATACCGTAGTGTTGAGTTCCTATTAGAACAAAAAAAGGCTATGGGCGACCTTGCATTTGCACAAGAATACCTTTGCCGAGTAGTTGATGATGATTCAGCAGTATTTCCTTCAAGACTTACAAGAGCAAACATGAACCTTGAGTCTATTCTTGAAGAGGAGAAATTATATGGTGGTCGTTACTCTATTGGTTTTGACCCCTCTCATGGTATAGGGCAAGACTATTCTGTAATGGTTGTATGTAGGCAAGACGAGCAGGGTCATATCCATATTGTAAATGTATGGCGTAGGAATGACTTTGAGCCGTCTCGTCAAACAGATGAGATAGTTAGACTATGTTCTATCTATAAGAACCCCATATTTGCTTCTGAATCTGTGGGTTTCCAAAGACTCTATCAGACAATTTTAGAGCAAAGAGGTGCTATGGTTGATTATAGACCATCCAATGTTGCGAATCGCACAATGAAACAGGCATTGTTACAGCGTTTGCGCTCATGGTTTGAGCAAGGTAAGGTCGAAATCCCCTATGGTAGTGATTATACTCGTAAAGTTATGGGGCAATTGCTGTATGAATTGGAAAGCCATGCTTGGCAAGACGGAATCATTGTTGATAAGGGTAAGCATAATGATATGGTAATGGCTCTTGCTCATGCAATAGACCAATTCTCAAATACTTCAAGTGGTTCGTCACCTATTGCTTCATCTGCTGTAAGCATGGGTAGTTGGAAACATGATAAGCCGCAAAAAAGACCTAATAGACGGTCTAACGGTCGTTATGTCCGTTGGGGTCGTTAGTTTTTCTTAGGTTTTGCCTTTTTCTTAGAAACCTTTTTTGGCTTCTTAGAAAGTGGATTTGCATTCTCATTAACCGTAGGCTTACGGGGCATTTAACTTCAAGCCCCTTCAAAGTAGGAAACCCAAACATACCACTTACCGGCGGTTAGGTCTGCGGTTCCGATTGTCATAGTGACGGCGCAAGCGGCAGTTGTCTTACCCGAAGCAACAGTCGGCGTTCCCGAAGTTACTGCATCGGGGTTCCACATAGCATGGTTAAAGTTCTCAACCGTTACTAATCCATCTGCGTCATTTGGGCCACCGAGCAATCCGATTGTGATTGTTGCTGAACCACCACTTGTATTGTCGGTTACACCTTCAACAGTTACATTTGTGATAACTGCATTGTCGGGAATTGGTGTTGGTGCGAGGCCACCTTTACCTGTAAGTGTGATTGCACCTCCGCTTGATGAACCACCGCTTACTGCGAAGTCATATTCGTAAAGTAGTGTTTTTGGTTGTAACGCACCAAGTTTTGCGTTGGTTATTGCGTTATCCGCTATGTCTGCGGTAGCAACTTGGCCTGTTTCAATGTGTCTGCTTCTAATTACTCTATCCAATTGGTTGTTTTTTGGCATGAATGGGCCTTATATCACTTGTCTATTAAACTTATTGTAGGTTTTTGTAAAGTTTTATAGAGTTTTAATAAAAAAATATAAAAAAATATAACTTTTTGATAAAAAATATAGGTTTTTTAAGAGGGGGTAGCCGACCTGTCGGAGACGACAGGTCGGTATTTTTGGCATAGATTGACCCCTTTAGGGGTCAATCTAATAGGTGGATTTTTTTCGCAACCGTTGAGAAACAACTTGTTGTTTCTCAACGGTGTAGTTTTTCGCAACCAATTCTCAGCAGTAGTTACCCTATATGTTCCATATAGGGTAACTAAAACAACTTTTCCTCTCAACTTTTTTTCAACCCCACTACCCTTTAGGGTAGTGAAGTTTCAGACTGTTCTATGGCATTTCAACCCTAAAGGGTTGGTTTGGTATAGAGGGTAGGGATTTTCGCCGGTTTTCCAGACCGGATTTCACCAAAACAGTTAGCCCTATCGAAGATAGGGCGAACTGAATACTGATGGATTTTATTGTCAAAGTGACCCCTTAAGGGGTCAAAATGGCAATAGGTGGCATCAGAAGGTCTCTCAACAGGTTCCACCCTAAAGGGTGGGGGGTCAACAGTTGGTTGAAATAGTTGACTTACCTACGGTAAAGCATGGAGGAATTGCCGACATACAACGAAGTTGAGGGGGAAACCCTTGACGGATTTTTGAGAACTGATGACACCCTAAAGGGTGGAGAGACAAAGTCGCCTTTTGGCGCAACCAATTTTTCTGACCCTAAAGGGTCAGAACCACCAATGGAAATGGAAATTGCCCTGCAACCCTTTAGGGTTGTTTGGTGCTTTGTTGGAGACGGCGACCCTAAAGGGTCGGTTGTTGAAATCCCAAATCCATTCCCAAAGAATTGGCCGAACCCTAAAGGGTTCGTCTTTGGAATAATTGACCCCAACGACAGCCCTAAAGGGCTGTCCGATGATGAAGAATTGGATGAGTTGACGATTTTAGCCCTTATCGGAGATAAGGGGGAGGGTTGGAACAAAACCGGATTTGATGAGACCACCTACGGTGAATGTTCAGTTTGTGGTGGATTTCAGCAAATCTATCAAGGTGAAATTGAAGATACCTACGGTATCTATCGGTTCACAAATGATGAATTGACCGATTATTGCCAATCCCGTAGGGATTTCGGACAAATTGAACCAATGGCATCTCCTATGGAGATGGATTTATGTTGCCGATTTTGTGGTGCGGTTGATATTGAACTCAAGGCTAAAGCCTTGAATGAGGGATTTTGAGAGAGGAAATGATGAGACTTACCTAAAGGTAAAATGGAGGATTGTGAAAATGAAAAATGATGATGATGAAATGGATAACACCCTAAAGGGTGACGATGATGAAATGGAGGATATTTGCTGTGAATACTGCGAAGCAGTAGCCTCCATCCTAAAGGATGGGATTTGGCTTTGCGGTCAATGTTCTGCCGAAGAAGCCCCTATGGGGCTTGAGGATGAAGAATGGGAGGATTGGGAATAATTTTCAACCCTAAAGGGTTGAGATTACAGCAATTTGAATGAGATTATCGGAGATAAGAGATGATGCAAAATGGATGAAAATGAGAAAAGCACCCTAAAGGGTGAAATTGAGACAAGTTACCGCCAAAAACCGGCTACCAACCTAAAGGTTGAGA
>Ga0255048_10001192_pt1 | contig 18698 bp, 18 predicted proteins | sample JV7_2_2_MG_FD_183619 | JGI IMG/M metagenome (GOLD analysis project Ga0255048, IMG submission 183619) | Seawater microbial communities from Jervis Inlet, British Columbia, Canada - JV7_2_2 | ecosystem: Environmental > Aquatic > Marine > Inlet | place: Canada: British Columbia | collected 2016-10-06
TCCGGGTGAGCTCGTGCCAATGCCAACCTTCTTAGCCGTAACATCGTAGAAGAGACTAGCGTTGTCTCCTTGGAGGTTACCGCTAGAGTCGGCTGTAATGATATCTCCCTCGGTGAAACCTCCAAAAGTCGTCGCGTCAAGCGAGTCTAGTGATGTGGTCTCAAAGACCATCGGGACGAACCCAGGGTCAAACTCAACAGCGTAGAGGCCCAAGTTGTCGACGTAGACCTCCTTGGGATCGGTGGTGATGTAGACCTCGACAGCGGTTACGCTCTCACCAGCCGTAGCGTCGAAGACGAGGGCCGCCCTCTGCCAGATGAGCGTAGCGCTGGTTACAGCCGCGATCTCAGTCGAGGAAGAGGTATGGTTGTAGTAGACGGCCATACCGATGGTCATAGACGACGCAATCTTGTAGGAGAATGAGAAGGTGTGCTTCTGGGTGTTCGAGATGAGGATGTTTACCGTCTTGCTGGCCCCCTCCGGGGAAGCCGAGACAGTATCTATCTCAAGCGAGCCTGAGTCGTTCCCGTTCACGGCGGACACTGTATCCCACACAACAGACGCGCCGGGGTCGGCAGTCCATCCCGTGATAGCTGTGGCGAAGTCGCCAGGGATGAGATTGCGGAAGTTACCCGCGTAGTTGTTGTCCCGGTCGAAGATGGTGACCGCTGTGGTGAGGTCGGTGACTCCATCCTTGATGTAGGCGAGTCCCTCCTCCATGACTGATTTGCCGTGGTGGACTACGTGGCGATTACTCTCGCGCCGCCCAAACTCGGAAGCCATATCCATGTCTGGAGTCGGTGTGGGTGTGGCCCCGCCTGTGGGTGTTGGGGTGGCTGTTTGGACCGGAGTGGGCGTGAATGTATCAGTTGGCGTTGGGGTAGCTGTCGGATCGGTGGACACAACTTGGAGGAAGGGCCGATTCGCGCTTACACTTCCCCCCCGGAAGTTAAGCTGCGCGGTGTCCCCCTCGTCATCGGATCTGATAAGAAAGTAGTAAGTCTTAGTAACCCCATCCCACGTAGCAGGCAGCATGGCGGATATATCCCACTCGTAAGTCGTACCAATGGTAGTCACTTCAACATCAACTCCTACCCAAGCCGTAGTATCAGGGGAGGCCGAGTGGGCATCATTGCTTACTGTTGCATCGTCCCACGCTGTCCCCACAACTTCTTCGGAGCGCCTCCAGGATGGGATGTTGGGGACAACCGCTAGTTCCTTAATCTGGATGGTTTCTGACTCCGCCGGAGCCGTGTCGGTATAGAGGAATATGGAGCCGCTATCTAGGGAAGACCCCGTATCAATGCTCGTACCATAAATCGTAAAGTCCATAACCATGTGGACGTAGGATGGGGTCCCGGTGTCCTTGGTTACATAGCAATTGTTCCAATTATCAATGTTGTGGGAGAGAAAGGCAGAACGGATGGTTCCCTGCCCAGCCCCCGCTCCATTGTAGTAGGTATTGACAGTCGCCCCCTGAGAGGTCCCGGCCCATAAGGCTAACCCTAGTAAAATCAATAGGATACGTTGGAATTTCATGGTTATCTCCTTACTCGCCTAATCACCATATCTTATATAAACTCTCGGAGGATTGCTAGTGTCCGTGGGGCCAGAAAACGTTATGTCTGCTGGGTCCGATCCTCGATCCTTGACCCGGACCAAGACACTCAGCTCGTGGTCATTGCCGTCCCACGGAGAGGCGAGAAGGTCTCGCATGTCCCACCGATACCTCGTATTCCAGTGGTTGATCTCCTTCTCCCCCTTGAAATATCCTGTGTCGGGGAGATCCGAGTGTGCCTCGTTATCTAGGTCCACGTTGTTCCAGCTCGTTGTGGGAGCGAGGGAGTCTATCTCGTCCCAGGTAGGGTTCTGCGGCGTCCCGAGACTGGCGTTCTTGACCTGCACCGTCTCAATGTCGTGGATCTCCGTCTCGTTGAATAGATTCATCCACGCCGACTGGATGGTGCTTCCCGAGGGTATGGCTGACCCAGCAACCTTGAAGTGGAGCATGAGGTGTCGGTGCTCAGTTGTGGTTGACTTTACAACGTGCATTTCGTCTGCCAATTGGGTGTGAGTTGTGGGCTCAAGCGACCGGAGTTCTCCAGAGTTGAAGATGCTAACGCCCGCACACACCTCATTGTCTGGTCCCCCACTAACATTGGGGGTGTACGTTACATAGAGTAGTGGCCGGAACGCAGTCCCACCCCCAGCCCTTATCCTGGTGTGGTCAAGGATTCCCCTATCCGTGAGACACCTAAACCTAAAAGAAATAGTAACGTCCGACGTAAGCCAGTCTACCCCACCCTGTTGTTCTACAAACATATCATACACATCAAATATCAACCATTGGTCAACGTCTGTGGTTATATTTACAGTATCAGCTATTCCAGACGTATCGGGTGGGCCAGTCTGCCCTGAGTTGGTTCTGCCGTTGACTGCCCAAGCCTGAGCCCCCACCGTGTCATATTCTAACCACGATGGGCTATCTATGTCATCGTACAATACCCTTTGGACTTCTACTGTTCTGGACCCATTCCACCGGCTGTCACTTCTGAACCTGACTTTGAGAGTAGCCCCATCAATACGAGAGCAGGAGGGTATCAGGGAACCAGTTATTGTAACCGTGGAGATAGCATGTTCATAATTACCGGTATTGTTCATAAGAACTATTTCGTCGCTAGTATCTGTGGCGTATGGCAAGTGGGCAGAGCTGTTGCTCCAATCCATGTTCCCTCCCAATTCGGGGTTTGTGCCATCCAGGGAAAAGGCAGCTATTTGATCCGAGTGGGCGGCGGTAGACCATAGTAGGATTAGACTAAGAATACTTGTTCGCATGGTCATCGTCATACCCCCTTACCTTCCAGCTCCTCATGTGCTGAGGAGGAGGATATGTAGTCACGTCCGAGTCGCCCTTGTAGATGCTCGGCGGCGCTGCCTCAATGTTAGTGATAGTTATCTTCTTGCGCGTGATCTTGATATCATCAGTGTCGGGGTTGATAAACTGGCCCGTCACCGGTGATGTGTATGACTTGTCGGCCTTACGCTCACGACTGGCCTCGTTGGGCATCTCATGGGCCTTTGTCATAAGGGAGCCATAGCCATCCGGCCCAGAGTAGAGTCGCGGCAGTTCTCCAGTGAACGGTCCTAAGACGGGGTGCTCATGAACATCATAAGCTGTTAGCAACCTACGCATGTCGAGCGGTACGTTTACATACTCGTCATAGTCAATCCCCTCGGGCGTGGTCTTGCGCTCCGTGAAGATGCCGAACCGGCCCATGTTATGAGCATCGAGTTCGGGCGAGTCGTCATCGTCCCAGTCGGTGAAGTCCGTAATCCACCGCATACACTCGTGGTAGAAGTAGCCGAGGTTCTTGGCCTCTGCCGCGCCCTCCTCCGTGAAGTAGAAGATGTTCTTTTCTTCCGAGGTGGCGTCGTTGGACAGTATCTCGGTGGCTACAAAGTGTACATGATCTCGCGGCAATGGGGCAGGCACGGCCACTGTGACCTCGTAGGGCAGCCACGTCGACTCGACTGAGTAGATGTTGCCCTGGCCACCATAAACCGCGAGTAAGTAGTCCCAGTTGGGGTGGTCGCTGTCGACGTAGGGGGCCACCTCCGCGCCGGTAATAAGCCCACGCATCGACCCGCCAAGGTGCATGATGAGCGAGTAGGGTACGAAGTGGAGGTCCTCGTAGTTGCGATCCGACTCGGCATTGAGTGGGACCCACCCATCGGCAGGAGTGTCCGTGTCGCCGGGATTGGGGTCGACGATGTAGCCCTGTTGGTCATAGCCGGTGAAGAGTGGGGACTCCGAGCGCTGAAGGCGGCGTATGTCCGAGGAGGTGATCTGGCCGTAGCGCAGCTTCTCGACTAGGGAGTCAATGGATTGATTCTGGATGCGGTAGTTAGTCCACAGGAAGGAGGACGCCTGCTTGAGTAGGTCCTCCCACTGGACTACATCGTCGCCTTCGTAGATGGAGGCCAGCGCCTCCCACGTCTGGTTGGTGAAGTCCATCCAGAAGGGGATCGTCATCGGGTCAGCCCATCGGAACTGACGGCGCAGGTCGAGCTGATCGAGCGCTCCGAGCCTATAGGGGTACGCCGGGTTCCACGTCGTAGTCGAGAACCGGTCGCTCTTGGTCCTCAGAATATGATAATTGACACCTTCGTGTGTGCCCGTGAACTCGGTGTCGATGATACCAAAATTGGTATATCGGTATAGCGAGGATGGGATGACGTGCTTGAGCGCCTCGGTCCGGGAATCCTCAGTGCGGTGGATAGGTCGGAAGAACAAGCCCACGGGCGGGTCGGTAATGTCGGACGGCCCCCGGTGGTTCTCGCCGGGCTCCCACGGCATAACACCGGGGAACGCGAAGGAGTCACGCGAGGGCGAGTTGTCGAAGCGGTCGAGGCCAAAGAACGTCTTGATGTCTACGTTGCTCCTGCCCATCTGGATGGTTTGGGAGGGGACCTTGCCTAGCTTGAGGACAGACCCCTCGATGATCCCCTCGGTGATGACACGGACGCCGAACTTGTCCTTGATGACAGGACGCTCGATCCACGGGAAGAGTGGGCTCTCGACGAGGTTGGTCGTGGCCCCCACCGTCTCGTCGTGGATGATGTCTACGTCGTAGAACTCCGTGCTCTGGGTGCCTAGCTTGAGTATGCCATCGGCGATCCGTTGGCCTAGGGCGTCCTCGCCAATCTCGACCCTACGCCCCCACTTGGTCATGGGCGGCTCGGTCTTGAGGGCTTCCGTATCCTGAGCAACCCAGATGTGGTCTCGCCGGGTGCCGGTCAAGACGACTCTATTGAAGCGCTCCTCGGGGCTGGAGCGTTGGGTAGTGATGTTGACGTTCTTCTTGTCTTGGAAGAAGCGTAGGCGTCCCGGCTGGCCTCGGCCTATCTGGAAGTCAAGGGGTGTAGCCGTGGGAGGCTCAGCATGTAGGTCGGCGTCGAAGTCGGCCTCGGAGATCCATATCTTGCGACTGCTGGGGAAGAAGCCATAGAAGATGTTGTCGGCGAACCCAGCCACAGTCGCGGCCTCCATCTGGAAGGCGCGGAGGGTCGTGGGCTGGGTCGTGATGAAGTCCTGGCCCTTCGGGTCCCAGCCATTGTAGTGGCCCGTATAGATGTCCTCTGGCACGAAGAGGCCCTCAGTCGCCCGGTTGACCTTCTCCATCTCCTTCGCCATGTCATAGATCCCCGTCTCGATGGGGAGGTTGTCAATGACTGGTACTTGACGCATGTAGCCATTGAAGTAGTGGATCGGGCCGCGTAGGTTGATCGTGCCCGTGTTCTCTCCTTGGACGGGCTCGTCGAAGACCCTACCGACCCACACAGGGTCTTGCTCGGGATTCATGTAGACAAGCACCCACCACCCCTTACGGACGAGGGTGGCCATCTCTCGGGCCGTGGTGAGGCTTCCCGCGAGGCATCCCCCGAAGCGGCCATAGGTGAAGGTGCCCTCCAAGACTTGGTTCTCCACACGATCATCCGAAGACACCAGTGCGGGCTCGCCCGCAGTGGAAGGAGGGATATAAGAGGATCTTATGTCCTTCAGGATATAGGTAGTCTGGGGCGTTGCATAGTATGCAACGAGATCGGCGGTCGTATCAAACCAGACGTATTGAGGGATGTAATCCGAGCTAGACATCTAGTTCTCCAAAATACGCCTGTCGATTATCCTTGAGCACATTAGCTATCAGTACGGAGCCGTCGTCTTTGACTACCATGATAGCATTGCCGAAGATGTCGCGGAACACGACCTCGGTTTCCTGCTTCGTAGTATCGGACAAGAGGAATACCGCCGTGGCTCCGGAGGTTATCCTTATAACTCGGCCAAGTCCAAGTCCCATGTGGATAAGTCCTGATTGTCCTTGATGGGGCCGTAAGTCCGCAGGAACCCATCGTCGGTAAGTTCTAACAAGCCCTGTTGGTCAGACTCGCGCACGACCGCGAGGGCCACCGATCCGTCATTGGTCGAGGCTGTGTGTACCCACGGGCCTCGGATGACTGTTGCTGGGTCGGCAAGATCGCCGGGGAAGGTCTTGACCCAATCCTTGACAATGGACTGGACGGTCACTTCCGTATAGGATACGCCTCGGATACGCCGCCCGTGGTTGCGAACCTCGTTGACCGACTGGAGGACACAGCTCGGGAGGTAGGCGAAGTATCCATCTGAGTCATCCTTGACCCAGTATATAGTAACAAGTCCACCCGCCGAGTCGTTGAAGAAGTCCTCAATTATCTTGTATGCCTTCTCGACATCCACCCCGTCCAACGACCAGATGGGGCACCGGAACGTGAAGCTCATTACAGCCTGCTCGGTACCGGACAAGATATTAGTGCTGGTTCTGCCGGGGACTATGTGGAAGGTGTTCGAGAATGACTTATTAGTAGTAACAACCTCGTCCACGAACCCGACAGAAAGGTCGAGCAAGTTGTTACTAGCATCTTCGAGCACCAACTTCTGTGAGAAGGTCTCGGTAGTCTTGTAGTTATGTTGGTCTAGGTATGTGGTTGCCATGATCTATCCTCCCACCCCTGATGCAACAACTTGATTCGCGGTGTTGGAACCCGCCTTGGGCATCGCGTCGGCGATCTCCTTCGGCGTCTTATCCAGCAGACGATTGTTCATCTTAAGTTCCTCAAGGGACTCCTCTTGGATCTCTATGAGCTCCTCTAGCCCAATGTTCCCACCGCCGGGCTGTGCCACTGATCCGCCTCCGCCCTGTAAGCTGTTGGTTAGGCCCCTCTGTGCTAGGGTCTCGGCGGTGATCCCCAAGAATGGATCGGCTGAGATGAGCTGGGCAGCTAAATCCGCAAAGGCCCGCATACTCTCTGGATTGATTGTTCCTTCGGCGGCGGCAATATAAGCCTGTATTAGCTGCTGCTGCATGGAGGACGAGAGGCTATCCCACAATCCTTGGATATCGGCGTCATCAAATTCGTACAGCGATCTGAGTCCAGCGCCCGATGTAGTTCCACCACCGGGACCACCACCGCCCCTAGTGCGCACTCCGCTGAATCGCTTCACCGCCTCTGTGAGCATAGAGATCACGGCGGGGGTTTGACCCAGGCCCGTGATAAATCCACCTTGTCGTCTCTCGGCTTCCCGCTCTCTCTTCATCTGGGCGCGTCGGGCATTATGATACCTGTCGTGTGCCTTGAGGTTGTCATCCAATAACGCGCTTATGCTAGAGTTGAACTGGGCTTGCCCCGCGAGTAACTGTCCGTGGATGCCGCGTTTGCGCTCAACCCAGGCCATCCAGATCTCGGCGAGATGCTGGAGGTTTTCTTTGGTAGCATTGTTGTAGTCGAACAACTGCTGGAGAAGATCATTAAGTACGGCTGTCTCCTCCGCGTTGTAGTTGCCGAGAATCCGTAGTACGTTCTGGGTGCCGAGTAATGTACTACCCTCGATGACCTTCCATGCACCGGTGCTAGTTTCTGTGTAGGACTCGACCTCTTTTGTTACGTCCTTGAGATACTTGCGGACGCCATTATACCACTTGCGGTAATCGCTGAGGTTCTTCTTCTGGCTCCTCTCAACATCCTTGTCATGCTTTTCCCGAGCCTTCTTAGTATCTTCGACAAACTTCTTGAAAGCGTCTTTACTTTTGACCCAGGCGTTAATAATTGCCTGTATGGTCTCCTTAGTAACTTCCGAATGTTCGCGCAACCACGCTATTCTGTCCTTGAAGAACTTCTCGTCTTGCGAAGTAATGTCTCCCTGAACCTTAAGGGTTGCAGTCTTTTGCCCCTGCCATTGATCTTCTACAATCTTGAAGGCCACCCCATGATGGACTGCCCACTCATCAAGCTCAGTCTCCATTTGGTCAAATGCACCAGCAAGAATCTCTAAGTCTTTGGGAGCTTGTTCACCCAAGTTCTTCTTTACTGTCTTCGCGATGGTGGTAGCAATATCTATAAATGCTTGCGGAACTCGTCCCTTAACCTCATCCACCAACCTTGTCCATGAAAGCTTGAAATCATTTATTGTAATAGCAGATCGGTCTATAAATCCCTTTGTTATTTCCTCTGTCCTCTTATAAAAGTCTGCAACTCTATCTCGTGTTCGCAAGAGGAATTCTTGTGTCTCAGCCTCTATCCGAGCCATGCTTGCACGATCCTCAGCAGACTGCTTCTGCAAGCTCTCCTGCTGAAGTTTAAGTCTCTCTTGATAAGACAACTTATACAGTAGCTCTACCGCCTCTACATGCTGACTAATAAAAAACTCTATTCTTTCAATCTCAGCCAATACGCGCTCTCTCTCCTCCCTATTCCAAGCAGTCAATATTGTCAGTCGTCTACTAAAGTGATTCTTTTGGATAGTTAAGTCTTCCTGGAGCTCTGCTATCCTAGCTTGGTGGGACTTAGCTTGATTATCCCGCGCCGCGTCAAAGCGCTCTACGGCAGCCTCCCTCTCATCTGCAGTCTCGGCGTTATGTATGTCCTTCAGAGCATTCCTAAACTCGTGGAAAGAGTTTATCCTCTTCTGGAGAGCTGCATCAAGTCGTTTATTTTCTTCTTCAACGGCCTCCGAAGCACCCAGAAGAGTCCTGAATAGAGCTTGTAATCCCTCTCGTATTTCTTTGATCTGACCTATTTGTTCCCCAAACTTCCAGGCCACAAACCAAGCTGGCAGAGCTAGAGCTATCGTGCCCAGCGAGGTGAGTATTCCTACTAACCCGCCAACACTAGATATCCAACCCACCATGCTAACACCAAATGCCGCCTTCATAACAATCTCAAGTAATCCAAATGATACCAACAGGGGACCCACTACACCTAATACACCACCAAGAACACCAACTAGGAACGTAACATTTCTGGTCAGCGTAGGATGAGCATTGGCCCAACGGACAGTAGACAGAGCTGCATCAGCTAACCACGTCTTCATACTCTGTAACACGGGCAAGACGTTAGTAGCCATCTCAATCCTCAATGACTCAAGCTTGGATTCTAAGATTACTGACTGATTAGCATAAGTATCTAGCTGCTGACTAGCTACTGTTGCAGCTCCAGCCCCATTGATGAACTCTTCCTCCAAGGCTGATATCTCATCAGCTGCTCCATTAGCTCCCTGTTGAATGTCTGTTAGTGTAATGATGACAGGACCAGCCCTCTGACCAAACGACTCCAAGGCATCAGAGGCAGAGAATCCAGCATTCGCCAAGTTCTTTATAACCTTCGTAAGGCCGAGAGATTTAATATCAATGTCCGCAACGGACAAGCCCACTCCATCCAAGGCCTCCTTCAGCTTTTTGCCGGGGGCGAGCATCTCAGCCAAGGCTCGGCGTAGACCGGTTGCTGCGATGGTGGCCGGGATACCTCGGTTGGAAAGAGCACCCAGAGTAGCAGTCAATTCGGATAGAGGTATACGAGCCGCCGACGCAGCAGCACCTACGAATGGTAGAGATGTAGCTATCTTCTCAATAGTCAAGTTCGACCGCGTTGTGGCATTCGTGAAGAGATCAGCTATCTCAGTGGTATCGTCAAAGCTCTTGCCATAGATACGAATTGCAGATGTAGCAGTCTCGGTTGCAGTAGAGAGATCAGTCTGGGTGGCTGCTGCTAGATCGAGGATAGGCTGGAGCTGATCGGCAGAAAGCTTTACTGGGTCAAAGCCCTTCCGCGCCAAGTCCTCCATCGCGAGGGCTGCTTGGGAGGCGGTGAAGACTGTGCGTTCTCCCAACTCACGGCCCATTGCTGCCAATGTCAAGCGAGCCTTGTCAAACTCTTTCCCCGTCCTCCCAGTTACAGCCGCCGTGTTGGTGATGGCTGTCTCATAAGTAGCTGCCGTGTCTATGACACTATCAAACATGCCAGTAAGGGAACGGCCAACTCTGGTTGCTAGACCACCAAGAGCAGCCACGGCGAGACCAGCCCGACTAAACGCCGACTCCAGTGGGCGCGGATCTCCACGGAGGATTACAGAAAGGTCACCAATGGTAGTTACTGACACTTTATCCTCCTACAGTTCCAGTCTTCGCGCCAACCTTCTTGAGGAAGTCCTCGGTGCTGATCTTGATCTGGGGAGAGACCATCCCCGGTGGGGGTCCTTGGCCCTCTTGATTGTTCCGGTGGTCCATGTTACGCTTCGCAGCTCGCATCATCTCCCAGAGCATCTCCTCAGACCAGTTGTTCCCTACGTATGTAGGATCTACTTTCCATAGAGACATCGCTGTCTCGAAGCACTCGTACAAGACCTCATCGGGGTCGAGCTTCTTCGGGCTCGCTACGCCCCAATGGTCAGCCCCGCCGCCTTCGACAGGGACTTGGCTAAAGGGAAGACCGCCTCCACGATTTGGGTGAAGATTGTGTCGAGTTCGTCGGGGTAGATTTCCTTCTCAATCTTGTCCCAGTCCAGACGATCATCGTACTCCCGTAAGAGCTGGAAGATCGCCTCGGGGACCTCTTCGAGCGAGGAGGACATGCCGCCGATGAAGTCGGTCATGTTGCTACCAATGCCCATCCCGGACATCTGGGGGAGGTACATCCGGAGCATGTCTCCGAGTCCTTTGCGCCACTCGCGGGATTGGAATAGGGTCTGGTGGGTGAGTTGGTACTCCACGCCTCCGGCCACAATGGCCTCGGTTCGGGAGAGTACGTCGGTCGCGGAACGCTTCCGTTTCTTGCTCGTTTCCTTCAAATCTACAACTTTACTTGGGGTTTTGTCCTTTTCCTGTACAGTCATTTCCTCTAAATCTCCTATGCGTCAGCAATATTAAATGGGATGTCACCATCCGGATTGTCCGGGGGTAGCATCACCTTGAATCCTATTGCAGCTGCACGGGGGATGTCAAGTCTATATTCTTGACCGACTGAATTGTCCACTCGGCCATAGGGCATTGTGATCGTTCGAGTTGTACTACTAGGTCCCTCGCCGACCACTTTGAAGCCTACAGGGTTCCAGGCTCGGGAGACGGATCGCCCCAGGTCAATGTCGGAGGCGTCAAGGTCATATACACCGGGGTAGGCAAGCCGGAGGGTCGCCAGGGTTGACTCGGCCAGTGTAAGGACCAGCCGGATATCTTCCGAGACGAGTTCTGCGTCCGCTTCGACCGTCGACCAAGGAACCACGCTAGGGACGAAAGTAGGGGTGTACAGGAGCGTACACCCCTCAATCGTATATCCTTGCTCAGTCCAGCTAGCGGCGTCGTAGGGGAGCTTGAAACTGACTGTTCCAAGCCCCACCAAGACGTTGGCTGCTGTTCCGTTAGTAGAAGCATGGAGGAAGGGATTCCCCATATCACACTCCTATTAGGTACTGATGAAGCGGTCGGACTCGTCCCAATCCGTTCCGTCGTGGGTGTACTCCACCCAATCGCGAAGATCGTCTAGAACATGATCCGCCGCAGTCGCGTTCACCAAGACACCACCACCCGTGGCGGTGTGTGTCAAGGTAATGGTATTGATAGCCGTTCCTGCTGCATCGAGGGCCGCTCGAATAACGAGCTTATCACCACTCGCGCCCGCCGTAACGGTAGCAATGGCATCTGCCGAGTCGGTCTCGCCGAGGGCGCGTACGGACATTTTGTTAGTCCCTACATTGTCGGCAAAGGCAAAGGTACCCGTAGCCACCGCAACGTCATAGAAGTCGCTGATGGTCACGATATCGCCCTGGGCGGGCTTGAGGGCCGTGAACGTGACAGGGAGCATCTGGATGCCATCCCGCACGTAGGGCTGTTGAACTTGACCCATCGCGCCTACCTTCTGGAAGAGGACCTGACGAATACCGCCTGTGGCGGTCCCGCCTGGACACTCGCCCTCAATCAAGAGCGATTGGAACTTGGCCGTGCTAGTCGACTTGAAGCGGATCATCGCCGTATTGGCGTCGTCCGCACCCATCATCGTAATGTCGAGATTGGCGGTGGTAGCTTCAGCTAGAGTTAGCTCAAGCTGGATTTCCTCATCGGTTAGGATGTGGTCGATGGGGAACTTCTCTTCAGCCACCTTAATGTTGGTGACTGAGGGACTGTACCGCAGAGTAACACCATTCTCCGTATATCCGACATGATGGGAGGGGAATGGATGTGTATCCACAGTAGACACTCGAACACCGGCTAGACCTACAAGTACATCGGCGGCTGTACCGGGATTGAGTGTAGGAGTTGTTTGTGCAGTAGCCATGTCGTTACTACCTCCTATATTATTTTGAATCGCCAACCAAAGTTGACGAAGTGGTATTCACTATCTAAGTCCGGGAAGTCTTGGGGAGCCAAGACCTCCACCGCCGACTTGATTACTCGTGATCCAACTGTCGTGGGAGCATCCTTCAGATCCTCGAAGGCGTCCCCCATAACTGTGTAAACTGATTCTGCTCCTATGGGGGTAAGGCCCCACGCCTTGAAAGACATGATCGGCTCAACCAGTCCACCGATATCCGTGTGGAGACCGGGACCGCCTAGCCGCTGACAACTCACGCAAGGTGGGCTGTCGCCTTCCGCGATGACAGTAGTCATAAAGAACTTCTGACCAATGACATCCGTTACAGATGAGAGGCTGAGGGCATAATCACGGATTACGTCCCGAGTGTCGATCATGCTATAGTCCAGCCTGTCTCATCCGCTCCGACACTGACGTACCAATAGAGTCAGAGTTTTCTAAAACTGTTTCTAGGACAAATGGACGCGCCGGGACCTTCGAGGTCCCCTCGTGTACCCATCGCCCATATCCAGAGGACGAGGCAATGGCAACTTGAGGACCATTCTTGGAAGCGCCCGGTATTCCTTGGGAGCCAACAACTTGACCATCCATGCGATGGAGGGGACCGTAGAATGCTTGCCCGGTGGGCGAGACTGCAATCCCGAGGGATTGAGCCAAATTGCCTGTCCGCCAAGCCACGTAGGTCTTCCCATTCGCCGAGATGGTGTAGTTCCTAGCTTTGTTAAAGGACTCCCCGAGCATCTTCCTGCCCGCGTCGATCAGCCCCAGCTCAAATGCTTCGAGCGTAGACTTCTTGACCCCTTCCGTATCCACGTTAATCACGAGTGAGATTCCTATACCGAGAGACATTAGTTGGTCTCCTTCCGGTTTAGGGCCAGCTCCAAGTGACTATGGGTACCGTCCGGATCTATTACCAAGAGGATGTCAAACTCCGCATCGACCCATTCCGTGTTGGTCGAGGCCGTGACGACAAAGAGATGAGACTCATTAACGTCGGTCCTCCACGGCATGAGTGCCAGAAAGTCGGCATCCACCGCTGACACATTCAAGAAACCTTCAAGTCGATTAAACCTTCCTATCGTTGGCATGACCCTACAACTTATTGCGGTCGCTACGTCGGCCTGAGCACCAGTGGGATAACCATAGTCATCCCGCGTGGCGCTGTCTTTTTGCGTAACGATCTTACAAGTGTCGGGCCAGTAATCCGTCTTAGGGAAAGCCGCGTCGAATTCAGTATCTTGGATGGCGTTGGTAATAGCCACTATCGCCTCCAATACAAACGCATTGTTCCCGTCTTCGCGTTTCCTGCATTGGAAACAACAAGTGTTAGCTTGCCGGTAACAGCACACGGCAAGTGATCGTCCGTTCCCGGACCATCAATAGTAACAGCTTGGGAACTTGTTACTGTTGCAGAAAGGTTAGCGCCCGCGCCCCCAAGGACATCCACTGAGTCGGAGTCGTTGAGAACGATGTCATAGCTGGCAGTCGGCGAAGCCGTGCCAGGGTCGAATGACACACGGAGCATCTCACCCACGAAGGGGGAGATAACCGAGTTCGCGTCTCCCGATGCGTCTGAGGTCCAAGAGACCAAGACAGACTTAGTAATGTCTCCTTGGTACTCGGATATGGAAACGGTCCCCGTGACGTTGGAGACAACTACAGGAGCCGCTCCAAGCGCCACGAGGGGAGAGAGGAAGAGGAGCGCCAAGGTTGTGATGGCGTTTATTAGTTTCATTCTTTCCTCCTAGAAGCTTCCTTAGTTAGTCACGTAGATCGTGAACTCGCCTTGCTTGGAAGCTCCCGCATTGGTGATAGAGAGGGTCAAGCGACCCGCCGTTACCACCGAGTTATGAGTAGTCGCCGAAGAAATAACTTCAGCGATGAGAGGTACCGAGTCAGCGGCAGCAGTAGCAGACTGATTAGCGCCTTCGCCTTCGAGCACATCCACGCCCGCGAGGTCGTTCACTACGACATCATAACTAGCAGTAGGGGATGCAGCCGCGACGGGCGCGAAGCAGACTCGCGAGACCGTGCCACTTAGGTTGTCGAGGGTGGCCGTGTAGGCCCCACCCGCCGTAGAAGTCCACTCGATATGGATGGCAGTAACACCGACACCACGAGTGATCTTTGTAGCTCTGTTAGTACCCGCCGTAGTCTCCACAACAGGGGAGCCAACTTGGGCAGTCGCCTGTTTGACCTGGAGGTCGAGAGGGATGCTCAAAAGGCCCGCAATGACGAGAGCGCCGAGGGCAATAAGAACGATTTTCTTCATAGTTTCCTCCTAACCCGTGACCCCAAGAATGGAGCTGAAGGGTTCATTTGCGTCTCCGATGGCTATGGCAGGAGTAGTGCTTGCAGCCGCACGATACTCGCCCGCCATCCGTCGAAGTTCTCGGGCCACTCCACGAGCGTCCCGCGTGTAGTTGCCCTGGCGAATAAGGAGATTCACCAAGGCTCGGTCGGTGGCCATAGCCAAACAAACGTCGGCAGCCGCCTGGAGAATGTTGTCATCCTGATCGGCCAAGAATTGTGTATATTGGTCGTCGGTGAAGTAAGTCGTCCCCGGCTCCCCAACACGCATCTTGAGGTTTGCTAGATCAGTAAGAGCCACTCCTATTCTCCTTTTTACGGTAGGGGGGTCCGAAGACCCCCCCATCCGTTATTTAAGAACTACGGTTTAAGTTGCGTGACCGTAGGATGCCCAACCAGCTCTCGGGTCCATCGTGGTGCCCCCGAAGACGTGGCGGACCTTGTAGTCCACTCGGTCATTCAGGAAGTCGCCATTGACGGGGTTGATGTCCCCACCGCCGACGCTCACCTGATTCGAGGATTTCAGGAAGATTTCGGGATCGTTCCTGCCCGCGAGGAAACCAACTTCGCCAACCGGAATCTCGCTCTCGTCGGAGAACAAGCCCCACATCTGCTTCATGGTGGCCGTGCTACCCGTCACGATCTGAGGAGCCCAAGTGATCTTGAGCGGAATCAGGCCGAGAGTAGAGACGATGTTCTTGTTGGGAATGGTCGCATTCGCGCCCGTAATCATCAGCTGGGATTGAAGGATCTTGTTGACCGTCAGTTCGAGATGGGGCGAGTACCATAAGTACCGAGGCGTGATAGCCATCGGGCCGGGATCGTCGCCCTGACCAGTGCGCGTGGAGAGCTCGTGGTAAGCCGTCTCAATATTCTCGGCGGTAAGGTCGAGAGTCGAGGTAGCCGTCATCCCACCCGTGCCTTCAAAGTAGGTGGTGTTGGGACCGTTGCTGTCGAAGAGGAGCTGAGTGAGATACCACTCCTCCGTCTTGGCAGCCGAGCGTCCGAAGCGTTCCGGTTGATCGGTGAGAATGTTCTGGTTGTCGTTGATAATAGCTTCCCACGAGACAGAGTAGAGAGCGCCATACTTCTTGACGGAGTACGTAAACTCTTCCTCTGATCTGTGGATTTCCGTGTAGTCACCCAACTCGGCAACTCTTTGGAGACGATCATCAGCGCCGTGCATCCTATTTCGCTTCACGGTGCGGAAATCGGGCACGGTTCTATTCACGCGAAACAGCGTCTCCATCGTACGAGGAGCATCGCGATAAGTCGCGATCATCGCACGGTCAAGGGTGTCCGCGAAGAGAAGCGGGAAGCTGGCGGTATTCGCAGCCTCCTGAACACGGGCGGCCCACTTGAAGAAGCCCTCCGCCTTCTCGTTGGTCATAACGTCGATGCACTCCGCGAGCATCCGGTCCCAACCAGCGGGACGTTTGGAGTCGCGAACGGAGGAGTAACCCGCCCACGGATCAGATCCGCCGGAGCCCGCCTCCATAACTTGAAACAATTCTGGATTAGACATGGGTTCCTCCTTATAGTGCCGCGTGCAGCAATTTAACCGCGATGACCGTAGTGGCCGCCGAGGTGACAGCGCCGAGGGCGATGCCGAGTGGAATTGCTGTAGTGGACGTATTTGTGACTGCCGCAGTTGAAGTGTGGCAGTAGAGCTGTTCGCCGACTGCGACAGCTCCGTTGTTAGCATTAACCGACAGGTACCAGATACCGTTGAGGTCTACTGACACGAGATCCGTGGTGGCCGTAGTGGTAATCATACCCACTCCAGCCGTCCCGTCTCCAATGGTCAGTGGATCACCTGCGGTGATTCGAGTAGACGGACTCGTGCAGTCCGACTCAAGAGCCGTGATGACCTCAGTGCCTCGATGGACCTCGGTCCCGGCGGTCATGCCGGTCTTGTAGGGATTCTGTTGCCAAGCCATTTAAAGCCTCCTTACAAACTGGCCGCGACCTTCGCGCGTTCCTTGGGTAGGATACGCTCGAATCTGGCCGTTAGGTCGATAGGTTTATTTTTGCTTCCCGAGGGACCAAGGTCACGCACTTGGCCCTCTTCAACGCCGGTAAGTTCCGAGATGTATTCCTTCTCGGACTCAACAGCACTTTCGAGGGATTCAACGGAATCAAACTCTTGCTCGGCGAGTCGTTTCTGGGAGGCTTCGGGGAGGTCAGATTCGACCAATTTAGCCTCGACCTGAGCCTTGAAGGCTTCGGCCTCTTTCGCCGTGAGTTGATCCCTAATTTCGTCCCGCTCCTTCTCGGCAGATTCCTTGGCCGCCGTCAGAGTAGCGAGTTCATCGCCCTCGTCTTTGGCCTTGGCTTCCGCCTCAAGAGTAGAAATCTTAGCGTTTTTCGCCTCGATCTCATCTTTTAACTTCTGGACTTCATCCATAGGGATTTCCCCTTTCCCCCCTCGTATCGCCTTAACAAGATCAGGCCGTTCCTGTTCTAAAGCTTCGAGGGTGAGATTCTTAAACGCCGATTTCGGCGCGTGTTCATACGTATGTATTTGTCCTCCGGCTCCCGGTCGGGACACGAAGTCGACCGACTCGCAAGCCACGATGGCATCTACGCCGACCGTGGGAATGCCGTCGATCTCCTCCTCTTGGGCCTTGGCGAAGGCGTTGATGGAGACTCCCATCTCGCCTAATAGGCCGTGTTCCCGGAGGGTCTTGACCTTAGACTTGAAATCGTTGTCGACAATGACCGCCTCGCCCACGAGCGTACCGTCGGGGAGGGGGGAGACGTTCTTCAGGGACGCGGCCCAGTCCTTAACGGAGCGGGGGCCTTCAGGCCCAAACATGGACTCTTGGGGGTGGTCGAGGAACATCTTTGCGCCCTCAAATACGCCAAAGTCGCGCTTGAGGGTGTCGGGTTTGTAGTAACGTGCTTTCGAGGTATTGAAGCCGGGCTTGATAATAGTGACCTTGGCGATGCCCTTCTCGACGAGACGCTGCGATTCGGCCTCGGTGAGGGCCATTGGGGTGAAGTCGGAGATGGGGTCGCCCACCTCGGTGTTGGCCTCCTCCCGGCAATGGACCGCCGTCTTCGCGATGATCTTGCGGAGGGTCGCGAGGGGACTCTTCATGGAGGCCGCCTCGACAAGTTCATCCCCGAGTACGGATCGTTCGGATTCAGATAAGTCAGCAGAGTTAAGTGTTTTGATAGCAATATTATAGAGCTCGTCGGAAAGGTTCATACGCGCAACACTCCTCTACCATAATAATAACAGTTGCTCGCAGTATGGGGTAAAGGTATATTGCTTGTCAAGGGCTAAGGGGTGACGAAAATTGTAAATAAGGTCACTATCTACTTTTCGTCACCCCTAAGTGTAATTAAATCAATGGGTTACGGCTTGTCTGCGGGTGGTAAGTTTTGGATCTGGCCCGCTGTTGGGGCGGGAGATCCTACTTGGCCTCCGTCACCATTGAGAGCTTTGGACTTGGCTTCCGCCGCGTCCTTCTTGTCCTGGCACTCATCTTCGGCCTGCTTGTCCTCTTTCTTGATACGCTTGTCAATGAGAGGGTTGAGGCGATGCCATATCTCGTCGGTGTCCTTCGCGCCGAGATGGGTCCAGAGCATCTTGTGTAGATCCGGCAGTTCCTTGTAGGCCGGTTCTACGTTCATGGTCTCATTGAGGGCATGTATCACGCGGGGCACGTCGACGGTGAGAATGAGGGGCGCTTCGACATCTAAGTTGAGTCTTTTGAGTGACTTACGTCTCTTGTCGGAGAGTTTGACGATGAACTCGAATATATACCGATATTCATCAATCCAGAGCTGTTGAAAGGACTCGAACGCCTTTTGCATCGGCGCTTCCATAGCCTCCGCAGTCGCCAGTCGAAAAGAGTCTCCACTACCCAAATAGTGAGGAAAAATCCCGCTCCCAACACCAATGTTTTGTAGATACAAAGCAGCATCAGTCTGAGCATCGGAGGCTCCTGTGTCCATCTTGAGGGGCTGCATGTCAACCCCCTCGTTCTCGGCCCACGTCGAGCCGGGTGGTTGGAATTGGCTATGGACCTCTTCTGAGGCCGTGGTTCCTACAGCATTGCCGTTTAAGAGGCGATTGAGCGTCTCCAGGCCACCTTTCGCCTTAATCTTGCGGGCGAACATGGCCACGGCCTGTTGAATGGCCGCACGGGCGCGTATGAAGTGGCGGTAGGCCTTGGAGTAGACTACAGCGGAGAGCAAGAGCG
>Ga0255048_10001194_pt1 | contig 18676 bp, 19 predicted proteins | sample JV7_2_2_MG_FD_183619 | JGI IMG/M metagenome (GOLD analysis project Ga0255048, IMG submission 183619) | Seawater microbial communities from Jervis Inlet, British Columbia, Canada - JV7_2_2 | ecosystem: Environmental > Aquatic > Marine > Inlet | place: Canada: British Columbia | collected 2016-10-06
ATGAATACCGTCCACAACGGCAGTCGTGAAGCGGCCGTGAACGCGCCGTCCCATCGTGTTCCCATAGGCACGGTGTATCGCCTCCGTCTGGCAATACCCCGCGCCGAGCAGGCCTTCGCCTGCGTCTACGAACGCCTTCACAGCCTCGGCTCGCGCCATGGGATCTGCGTTCGCAGTGTCTGGGTCCCAGTTGTCTGCCGCTACGACTTCGGTTGGACCGCCCATGCCGCCCCAATCCTCGTCGACGGGCTGGCTCGAAGCGGTATCGATCGTTGCATCAACGAAACGAGCAAGCGCGTCAGGGGTGGTTGCCGTGGTTGACGAGCTTGCGATCCTGCCTTCGATCGCGACCCTCAACGTCAACCGCTCAACGTCTTCAGAGACGTTCTGATGGATGAATGAGTTGGCGAATCGCGTGAGCGAGAGCGAGCCAACATCTGCGAGCGCCTCAGCCTCCGCGCGTTCACCGACCATCTCGAGGGTCTCATTGACGAGGTTCTGTTCCCGAGTCATCCCTTCACCCCCACACGCACGTTTGCGAATCGACCGGGCGAAGCGGAATGACCTGTGTGAGCGACCTGCATCGGCTGCCCCTTCCCACAGTTCGGCGTACCCCAGTGCACCCATTCCGATGCTCCCGCCAGACGGTCGAGTGAGCCCCAGAACTGCGGTGTGATCCCTGTATAGGTGGGATTCTTGAGCATCCTGGAGAGCTTGCCGCTCTTGATCTCCCATGCGATCTCGGTGCCGAACTGGAAGTTGAGCCGTTTGTCGTCGATGGACCATGACCGGTTCGTCGACATGTACACGCCTTCGTCCGTGTCAGCGATGATGTCGTCGAGTGTGCCCTCTCCCGGGAGAAGACCGACGTTCGTCATCCGCACCATGGGGAGCCGGTTATAACCATCTGCGCGCACCATACCTCCGGGCGGGAGCCCTGCCGTGGCGGCTGAGTCACGACCGGACAACACACCGACCCACGTCCCGTTCTTGACGATGTCAACCGGTTGGGCCGGTGTACCCTCGTCGTCGTACCCGAACGTGCCGAGGGCGCCAACCAGCGTGGCGTCCGCAGTGATGTTCATGAGATCAGAGCCGTACCGGTGCGTGCCCAGTTTCTCGAGCTCGAGATGGCTCGTGCCTGCGAACGCAGCCTCCCAACCGAGAATGCGATCGAGCTCGATGGCGTGACCAACGGATTCGTGGATCTGGAGCGCGAGTTGAGAACCTTCCAGAATGAGGTTTGTTTCGCTCTCCTCCATCTCGTCGGCCGTGAGCAAGGCAACCGCCTGTTCGCCGATTCGTTGTGCGTTCGCTTCATAGTCCCAGGCACGCACTGTCTCGAACCCGCCGCTTTCGTACTGGCCGAAGGACTGTGGATAGGAGCGCCGGTGGGTTTCGAACTCGCCGATCGCGGTGGCGTCGTATCCACCACCCGATTCGACGATGTGTTGGTGGATCCGGTGGCCCTGGGAGGACACGAACCACTTGTTCGTGTCGTAGAAGGTGAGAGTGCCCATGGCGATCGCGATGCCCTTGACACCCTGCATCGTCCTGGTCACATTCACGAGCATGTCCACTTTGTCCGACGTCGACACGGCGAACGGGTCCTCCTCATGCGGTGTCTCCCAGAAACCCTCAGCGACCGCGACGTCTGCGAACTCCATCGGCGGGCCCGGCACAATCGCTGACGCTCGAGCGATCGCCGACGCACGCTCGCCGGCTGCCCTGATACTCGCATTCGTGAGGTCTGCGGTCGCTGCGAAACCCCAGGACGACCCGATGAGCGCACGAACGCCGACACCGATGGCCTCGGTTCGCTCCATCTGGTCGAGGTTCTGGTTCCGCACATTGATCGTCTCGGTCCTGGCCGCGACCACTCGAGCATCTGCGTATGCGGCGCCAGCGTCAAGGGCGCCTTGCACTGCGAGGGCTGCTTCGTCGAACACCGTTTCTCCATCTTCCGACTACGGGCAAAGCCTACGAGACCGGACGGACATACGATCGTGCACGGGTGTCGCACATCTGAAGAGAACAAGGAAATGGGGATACGTGAGTAGTTTCGGATTCTGGCAGAAGTGGTTGGTCGGCTTCGGGCTCTACGTTGTTGCCTTCGGGCTTTCGTTCGCGGTGTTCGGTCAGTCGAGACTGATGGACATCGTCTTCAACAACCAGATCGATCCTGCGTTCTGGGGCGTCGCCGAGCCGACTGCCACAGCAAGGGAATTCCAGGCCTTCGTCTACGGAGTTCTCGGAGCAACAATGGCCGGTTGGGGCGTGTTCATCGCCTTCATCGCGCACTACGCCTTCAAGGCAAAGGAACCATGGGCATGGAACTGCATCGCTACCGGCATGATCGTGTGGTTCGTGGTTGATCAGTTCGTGTCCCTCCGCTACGGCGTTGGATTCAATGTCGCTCTCAACACGGCCTTTCTCCTGTTCGTGACGTTGCCACTGGTTTTCACCAGAAGGAGCTTTGTTGTGAAGACCGCGGGAATCGCCTGAAAGCGAGACCGAACGCGGATCACGGTTCACGGATTCTGACGTCGAGCCCTGCGTGAGCTGTGCGGAGAGAACGCTCGACATCCTCCGACGTGTGGCCCTGGGCGAACAGGAATCCGAGATAGCGGTCACCCTCAGGGAGTGGCACAACATGTCTGCCGTTCGGGATCGTTTGGTCGAAGCCTGTGATTCCCTCGATGGCAAGCGCCTCCTCAACGCCCCCGATCGACACGAGCGTCCCAGCATCAGGAATGGGAACCATGAAAGCACCCGTCGCGGCCACAGCGGTATCCATGCCGGAACCGGGCATCCCGAGCGCACTGCGCAGGATCACGGATTCGAGCGATTCGCCGAACAGACCGAATGTGAGTGCTCGACCACACAATCCGCCGATGGACCGTGCAGCGATCTCAATGAGCGCAGCTCCGTCGCGCCCACACCGCACTTCGGCGTGGATCGGGCCCGTCACCAGGCCAAGAGCGAGCACAGCATCCTCTGTCAACGACACGATCTCATCCTGGAGGTCACGGTCAAGCCGGGACGGTGTCACAAACATCGTCTCCTCGAAGAAGGGTCCGTCGAGCGGATCCGGCTTGTCAAGGATCGCAAGCACGGTGAGGCTCCCGCCAATGAGCATCCCCTCCACCGCGACTTCGGGGCCGGGAACGAACGATTCCACAAGGAGTCTCGCATCGGCATCGCCGCACGCGTCCGTGACAATTGCACGTATCCGAGCTTCGGCTTGATGCGCCCCGACATCGGAATCCACACGGATCACACCACGGCTTGCGGACAGATTCTTCGGTTTGACGACACATGGGTAGCCGAGCGTCGCGGCAGCTGCGGCAACCTGTCCCGGGTCAGCCAGCCGGAAATCTGGCTGACGAACGTCTGCGTTGGCCAGTAGTCCTCGCATCCGTGCCTTGTCCCTTGTCGATGCCACAGCAGAGAGCGGGTTCGTCGATATCCCGAGCATGTTCGACGCCAACGCTGCGGTGACGACACCGCCGTCGTCAGCGGCGATCACGGCGTCAGGTGAAGGCTTGAGCTTCGCTATGCGAGACGCCGACCACTCTGGCCGGCTGCAATCGATCGTCATCGACCGCGACCGCCCGAGGTCACTCATGGGGACGTCCCCATCGGATGCGACCACGAGGTTCACACGCAGAGTCCGTGCCGCGTCGACGAAGTCGGTTGTTCGGTAGCTCCCTGCGGGCACTACAAGAACCACAAGAGGATTCTGCTTCATTCGTGGCCGACTGTCCTTATCATCGGACTCCCAGCGCCGTCCACCCGTCGATAGGTTCACACTCATGTCACCTGATTCTCCCATCCTGACGATCACTGAAGAAGCGCTGGCGAAGATCCTCGATATTCGCTCGACCGAGAGCGATGCGGAGAGCCTCGCACTTGTCCTGGCAATCGCCGGTGCGCAAGGAACCGAGTTCAAGTACTCGATGCACATGACCCCGCTCGACATGCTCGACCAGGACGACGTCGTGGAACGGCATGGGGAGCTCTCCGTCGCGATACCAGCCGGCAGCGCTGCGAACCTCACGGGAGCGACGCTCGAGATGTCGAGGAATCTCCTGCAGCCTGGATTGAGCATCGACAACCCGAACTCTCCTTCTCCTCAGATCATCGGCGATGGCCCCCCGCCCGACCTCTCGGGTCCCGTGGCTGAGCAGGTCGATCACGTCATCCGCAACCAGATCAACCCCGCGATCGCATCTCACGGTGGAGTGATCGAACTCGCTGGGGTGGAAGACGGTGTCGCGTACGTCAGGCTCGGAGGGGCATGCCAGGGGTGTGGACTTGCGAATGTGACTCTCTCACAGGGCATCGAAACAACGATCATCGGGACCGTGCCCGACATCCATCAGGTGATCGATGTGACCGATCACAACTCCGGGGACAACCCGTTCTACGAGAAGTCGAAGAAGTGAGGGCGGCTGGCGACCATCGGCTCAACGACGAACGAGTATCTCTTCCGCCACGACGCCTGACAGGTGGACCGAACCAGACGGGCCTTCGAGCAATACCGAGAAGCTCTCTCCTGTTCCGAGCACAGTCAGCTCGGCGCCCTCAACGATTCCTTGTGACCTGAGGAACGATTCGCTGTTTGTTCCAACCGCCACGACGGTGGCAGGTTCGCCGACGTCGATATCGGTGAGGGGAGTTGAAGCCAGACGCTCCGGTTCCGATCGACCGGGGATGGGCATTCCGGTGGGGCCCGTGGTCGGATCACCGAGGAAGGATGCAAGCCTCACAGCGACCATCTCAGGCGTCACATGCTCCATCTCGCATGCGACCTCGTCTGCCTTCGCAGGCGTCAGACCGAGATGATCTGCGAGAAACCGCCCCCACAGTCGCCTGTTTCGCAGGACCGTGTTCGCAAGTTCATCGCCGGCGGCAGTGAGCGTGACCCCCTTGTAAGGCGTGTACGCAACAAGACCGACCGATTCGAGCTTCTTGATCATCTGGTTTGCCGATACCGAAGACACCTCGAGAACACCGGAAATCGTCGAGAGAGGCACAGGGGGCCCGACACCATCCTCGACCGCACGAGCGACCGTGATGATGTACATCTCCTCCGCTTCGGATGTGGCGTGGTGATCCGTCATCACCGACAGCTTATCGTCGGCGGCAATGCCCACGACGCTGAGCCCTAAGGTGGCGAGATGCACGAGCTCGTAGGCACCTGGAAACTCATTCACTGGACCGTCGAGCTGGAGGGCGGGCGCGTCATCAGGCCGTTCAGGGGCAGAGCGACCGGTCTTCTCACGTATACGGATGAGGGGCGCATGATCGCCTCGCTGATGAAGACAGACCGTGAGTCGATAGGAACTCGATCCTTCGCCGAAGCGAAAGCACTCGAGCGGGCATCCGCCGCAGCGGGATATCTTTCGTACGCTGGTTCGTACGAGGTCATCGGAGACCAGGTCCACCACCACGTCGAGCTGAGCCTCTTCCCCGACTGGGTTGGGGGAACCCAGGTACGTCACATCGAATGGCTCACCAACGAGGACGGCACTGTCGACCTCGAGCTTTCGACAGCACACGCCCCCGAGGAGCGATCCGCCGTCAACAGGCTTCGTTGGCACCGGATATCGGAGGAGCGGTCGGTCATGACGAAGCTGGGCAACGACGAACCAGGGTTCTAGGCCGGACTGAGTCCGGTCGACAGCCCACAGAACGAACGGGCTACTCGCTGAGCGTCACAAAGCCTCGGCCGCGCCAGACGAGCGGGCGAGCATCGGGCGCGGCAACACCCGTCAGGTCGACCTCGCCATAGATCACCCAATGGTCCCCCATCTCGGTGCGATCGACGATCGTGCACTCCAAATGCTCGAGCGCATGCGCGAGAACCGGACCGGCGGAAGGCGTCTCAGGCTCGGACCAGTCCGATGCACCGAACTTGTCTGCGCCGTGGGTTGCGAACAGCATCGCGTCGCGCTCCGCGCCTTCCGGCATGACATTGACCGTGAAGCCGTCGGCAGCGAGCATCGGCTGCAGCGAAGAGGTCGACTTGTCAACGCACACCAGGACGATCGCCGGATCCACCGATACAGACATGAAAGCAGACACGGTCAATCCGACCGGACCGTCGTCTCCCGATGCTGTCACGATCGTCACCGTCGAAGCGACTCGCGACATCGCGTCTTTGAACTCCTCAGCGGAAACAGCCACCGGAACCTCATCCCCTGCGTCGTGGGCCGCCATCATATGCCATGGCGCCGTCGCAGATGGCGTTGGGGTAGCCTGCGACGCAAGGAGAGCGATGACCGAACGAGTAACGATCGTCGAAGTCGGCCCAAGAGACGGGCTACAGAACGAATCGGTGATCCTATCCACAGACCAGAAGGTCGCCATGATCGGCCAACTCGCCGACGCAGGACTCACGCGGATCGAAACGGTGTCGTTTGCTCATCCGGACATGGTCCCCCAGATGGCTGACGCCGAGGCCGTCATGGCAAACCTTCCTCGCCGCGATGACGTCATCTACATCGGGCTCATCCTCAACTGGCGCGGATGGCGCAGAGCAGCTGATACACCCGTCGACGAGATCAACATGAACGTATCGGCTTCGAGCACCTTCAACATGAAGAACCAGGGTTCCGATACTGAGGACACGATCAACGTTCTGGCACAGGTTGTGCGGGACGCGTCCGCCGCTGGACTGCCGGTCACGGCCACCATCGCAACATCGTGGGGGTGCCCCTTCGAGGGCGAGATCCCACTGGATCGTCTCCTATTCGTCGCAGAGTCGATTGCTTCCACCGCTGTATCGGAGATCGCCCTCGCCGACACCATCGGGGTTGCCGATCCATGGAGTGTGACCGAAAGGGTGCGAGCCGTCCAACAGGTCATTGGCAGTATCCCGCTTCGGGCGCACTTCCACAATACGCGCAATACGGGAATCGCCAACGCCTATGCAGCTGTTCAAGCTGGTGTGACCACTCTGGATTCCTCTGTTGGCGGTCTTGGTGGTTGCCCCTTTGCGCCGAAAGCAACCGGCAACATCCCGACAGACGATCTCGTCTACATGCTCGAACGCGCCGGCATAACGACAGGCGTCGAACTCGAGGACGTCATTGCCGTTTCGAACCAGCTCGCAGAACTCATTGACCACCCAATCGAAGCGTTGCTCCCGAGAGCCGGAGGCTTCCCCCCAACCCTCTCCTGAAGTCCGAACCGTATGCTGTCGATAGACATCGTGTGTCAGATCGAGGAGGATCGAGGGAGATATGGGAAAGAGAACAGGCGCAGCAAGCCCGGCGTCCGGGCCGAAGCCTCCGAAGAAGCGGCGCTCTCTCGTTGGCGTGTTGGTGCGCATCATTGGTTCGATCGTGGTCCTCGGCATCGTCCTTTTCGTCGTCGGCGGCTTCTACTACTCGGGTGAGATTCGAGATGGCGCCCTCATCCCCCCTGAATCGTATGACCACGACTACGACCTTGCGGTTTCCGCCGTCGCAGGCGACCGCGTCTCGGTGACCGATACGGGATCGGACGGCCAGATCGGCCAGCCGGGCGTTGAGGGGATCGAGTGGGTTGGTGGATACATCACCACCAGCGAGCTCGTTTCGTCGACCGAGTCCGATTCGGGCGACCGCACCGACGTCCGATTGATGGTTGAGGGCGGAACGGCGCCGGCTACCGGCACGGCTGTCCGCCTCGATCCGTTTGCATTCCCCGGAGATCCGGAGCGGGCCTTCGGAATCCCCTTTGAGACGGTCAGATACACATCCGATATCGACAGTTTCGGGGCGTGGTTCATCGATGGCGGTTCGAGCACGTGGGCGATCGTCGTGCACGGCAAGGGGGTTGACCTCACAGAAACCCTGAGAGTGATCCCCACCCTTCACGCCCTCGACTATCCGATTCTCGTGATTCGCTACCGCAATGACCCGGGTGAGGAGAAGGATCCGAGCGGATTCCACCAGTTCGGGGCAACGGAGTGGAAGGAGGTCGATGCAGCGGTCAGGTATGCGGAGGACAACGGATCTGGCGATCACATTCTCGTGGGTTACTCGATGGGCGGTGCCGCCGTCACGAGCTATCTGACCCAGTCACCACTTCGGAACAGGACCCGTGCTGCGATACTGGACTCGCCTGTATTCAGCTTCGAGGCGACGGTTGACTTCCAGGCAGCGAACACCGACCTCCCGCTCATCGGTACGTCCATTCCGACGTCGTTGACGAGTTTTGCCAAATGGATCGCAGGATGGCGGTTCGACATCGATTGGGATGAAGCTGACTACCTGGCCAAGATGAACGAGTTGCACGCACCGATGCTCATATTCCACGGTTCAAACGACACATCGGTACCGCTCGCCACGAGTGAGGCCATGGCGAGGCTTCGCCCGGACATCACCACGCTGGTCAAGACGGAAGCCAGCCACGTTCGGTCGTGGAACGAGTCGCCGGAGGAGTACGAGGCAGCGATCGTCGACTTCCTCATCGAGAACGCAGGATAGACACCGCTAGAACGGCCCCTTCGCTGCGATCCAGATATCGGCGACATTCGTGCCGCTCGGGCCCGTCACGATGGTTTCACCGAGAGTGGTGAGAGCCTGATGACTGTCGTTGTCGGCAAGAGCGGTGTCGAGATCGACCCCGGCGCCTCTCGCGTTCGCTGCTGTCCCTCCATCGACGATCGCACCGGCCGCTGGAGTCGGCCCGTCGATGCCGTCTGTGCCAAGCGCTGCGAAGAGCACATCACGACCATCGCTGTGTAGCGCCACGGCCAGGGCAGCTTCCTGGTTGCGCCCACCGACACCCCCGCCATGGATGGTGACGGTCGTCTCTCCCGCTGCCACATGGATCGTGCCCGAGGGGGTGCGATCCACGAGAGCAACAGCCTCGCTTCGGGCCTCGCCCATGAGATCCGTTTCCACAACCAAGGCGTTGAATCCCCTGGACCTGAAGTTGGAGGCTGCTGCGTGCGCCGCGATGGATGGCGATCCGACGATGGTGTGTTTGACTGAGGCAGGACGATCCAATGGCACGAATCTGTCAACGGCCGCAGCAACCGCAGGCGGCATCCGAGATCGCAACCCCGCGGCCATGAGTACGGCTCCGGCGCGCCTGCCAAGGCCGAAGCCGATCGAGGGACCCGACGCAACGTGTTCCGGCCCAACTCCGACGACGTCGCTCATGACCAAGGTCACCTGTCGTTCAGCCCCTGTGGACGCCGCAAGCAGACCGCCCTTCAGGCGGGACACTGATGCACGAACCTCGTTGATGTCCGCGATCGGCAGCCCCGACGCCATGAGATGGGAGTTCATCTGGGCGATGTCATCGATTGTGACTCCCGCGGCCGGGAGTGATGCTGCGGCTGAGCCGCCCCCTGAGACGAGGAACACGACCACATCGGAAGATCTCGTCGCGTCGACGAATGCGACAAGGGACTCGCCGCATCGGCGCGATGATTCGTCGGGGATCGGATGTGACCCGATGCACATCGCATAGGGTGTGTCCGACGTGTGCGTTGTGACAACGAACCCACGCTGACCGCCCACGACGTCATGCGCTCCAGATGCCATGGCCGCAGCTGCCTTACCGAGCGCCACGACAACTACATCAGATGCAGAGACGCCTTCGAACGAGTGCGAACCGACGGTGAGAGCGGATTCTTCCAGTGACATCGATCGGGCCACCGCAGCGCGCGGTTCTACTGCTTCGAGGGCAGCATCGTACGCACTTCGCAGATCAGTTCTGGTCGGCCTCATGAGTCGACACGATACGACGTCAACATACGAAAACGAGAATGCCCGACGCTTCGGCCGGGCATTCCACGCTTCTGTTGTTCTTGCGTAGATACCCCTCGGGCTCTACGACTGATATCTACGCAAGAACGGAGTATCAGCCGGTGGCTGTACTCCTGCGGGCCTCGTGGTCGGCCTTACGCTGCTCGATGAACGCATCCCATTCTGCCTGGGTGATCTCTCCGTCCTCGAGTGCATCAGCAAGTGGGCTGTCGTCCGCGAAGATCGGGGAGTCCTCCGGAATCCCGGACAACTCATCCGCCGTGATCACGCCGTCTTCAAGCCAGGCCCGAATGTTCTTGCGCATATCGTGGCGACGAGCAATTCGCTCCCTGCGATCGCCGAACTTCTCCTTGAGTTCATCTCGTTTCGCGATCATGGCTTCCTTGACGGCATCGGCCTGATCCTGATTGAGTGTGCCATCTTCGACGAGATCACCAAGCACCTGATCGAGTGCCGCGCCGCCGTGTGGCCTGCGAACCTCGTCCGTGGCCGCCGGGGTTTCATCCGTCTGTGCGGACGCCTCAGAACTTGTGATCGTCGATACGGCGAAAGCGCCGACGACAAGCACGCCTGTCGCGATCATCGAAGCGATTACTTTTCTCACTGTGTGCCTCCTATGGCTGGAATTCACACCCGTAGATTGCCAAGCCACTGTGTGAGAATCCTGAACTGCGCCTAAGAAATGCGTGAGAAGAAGAAGCAGTCAGTTGCTCACGGTTTCCGGTCCACGGTCATCGGAATCGCGAAACCAACTTCTGCCCCACTCCCCGTTGGACGGTTCCGTGCAAAGACCTCACCGTTGTGATCGTCGACGATCTGTTTCACGATCGACAGACCGAGACCGGACCCTGGTTGGCTCCTTGCTGTGTCCGAGCGGTAGAAACGCTCGAACACATAGGGCAGGTCCTGTTCGTCGAACCCAGGACCGTTGTCACTGACGATGACCACTCCTTCCGCCACATCCACCGAGACCGCGGCTTGCGCTGGCGAGAACTTGTCCGCATTGCCCACCACATTCGAGACGGCTCGTTCGAGCGCCTGGCGCTTGCCTGTCACGATCGAACCATCCGACGACACTTCCACCACGCGACCCCTGCGCTTCTCGATCCGAGCGGCGACCGTCTCGACAACATCGCCAAGATCAACGGAACCAACAGCTTCCTCCTCGTATCGATCGGTTGCCAGATCAACCACCTCTGCCACAAGCGAAGCAAGTTCCTCGACCTCGCCGTGGGCTGCTCCGAGGATTCTTGCGTGCTGCTCCGGACCAACCTCGTGCCGCTGAAGAACCTCGAGATTCGTTCTCAGGGCAGTGAGGGGAGTTCGAAGCTCATGGCCGGCATCTCGAACGAGACGCACCTGTTCCTGCTTCGCCGACTCGAGTTCGTCGAGCAGCAGATTGAACTCCCGCGAGAGTTCGGCAACCTCGTCGTTCCCGACGACAGCGACCCGCTCGGAGAAGGTCTGCGTTTCGGCGATAGTGCCAACAGCCTTGGCGAGGGAATCGATCGGCTTCACCGCCTGGCTCGCAACAAGAAGTCCGAAACCTGCGGCAAGGGCAATACCAACAACGCCTCCAACGAGAAGAAGGACCGACAGGCGCGCCATGGCCGCATCAGCCTCAGTCAGCGCGCGTCCGATCTGCAGAACGACCTCGCCTTCGTTTGGCCTGATCGTGACGATTCTGAGATGAACTCCGTCAACCCATTCCGATCTCAACATCGGCTCATCCGGGTTGAGATCACCCCTCGTCGGCTTGGGAAGGACAAGATCCTCCGCCCCTGCGTTCACAACACCTCCGTTTCGGAAGATGACCTGGTAGTACGAGGCGTCGAAGTCGGCTACCCCTGGCGGAACGATGCGCTCCCGCTGCACGTCGACACGCTCGATCCCGAGCACGGCGAAGAGGGCGCCGGGGCGGAGTCGATCCACGACGGCTGCTCTCGCCAGAAGGCTCTCGTCGATCTGTGACACGATCTGTCGACGAGCACCAAGAAACGTGCCGATGGATATGAGCACGATCGTGATGGCAACCGCCACGGCGGAAACGAGAGCTATCCGACGGCGAATCGTCATGAGTCGGTGCGCAGGACGTATCCGACGCCTCGAACGGTCTGGATGACCCGTGTCTCGTCGTCCGCCTCTGTCTTGCGTCGCAGGTACCCGATGTACACGTCGAGGGAGTTGGACGTGGTCGCGAAGTCGATCCCCCAGATCTCGTCGTAGATGCGGTCACGACCGATCACGATGCCGGGCGTCAGGGCAAGAAGATGGAGAAGATCGAACTCGGTCTTGGTGAGGTTCATTTCGCGTCCGCTGCGAGTTGCGGTCCGGGCGCCGGGATCGATGACCAGGTCCCCGACCTTCATCACAGACGACACATCGTCGAGCGACCTGCGAAGCAGCGCACGAATCCTGGCCAGGATCTCGTCGAGGGCGAAGGGCTTGGTGACGTAGTCATCCGCCCCTGCGTCAAGGCCCTCTACGCGGTCGTCAACCGCAGTGCGAGCAGTCAGCATCAGTATCGGGACGTTGTCACCGCCCGCCCGGATTCTCCGACATGTCTCCAATCCATCGAGGTGCGGCATCATCACGTCGAGAACGATCAGGTCGTACTCACGCTCACGGAGCATCGAGAGGGCAACGGCTCCGTCCCTGGCCACCTCCACGGCATACCCTTCGAAGCCGAGCGCGCGCTCAAGAGCCTCACGTACGGCGGCGTCGTCCTCAACGACAAGGATGCTGAATAGGGGGCTGGACATGGGTCACAGACTACGGCGTCAACATGAAAGAACCGTAAGACCGGAAACAGAAGACGGAAGACACGGGTCAAGAGACCCCGCAAACCGTGAACCGTAAACCGTGAACCGTAAACCGATGAGCGAGGCGCAAGCCGAGCGGTTCCGTGAGCGACCGCAAAGCGAGCAAACCGGGCTACGTTTCCCGACAATGACCTGGCATATTGCTGATCAGAACGTTCTCATCACGGGTGGGAGCTCCGGTATCGGGATGGCTGTGGCAAGGACGCTCGCGGCAGGAGGTGCAAGCGTCACGATCACATCTCGTGATGTGGCACGGGCGGAACGAGCAGTGCGAACAATCGAAGGCCTCACCGGTGTGAGAGTTGCCGCCGACATCGTCGACCTCTCCAAGCTCGATTCCGTGCATGAGTTCGCCGATCGTTACATCGCACTACACGATCGCATCGGAGTGCTCGTCAACAACGCAGGCAACGTCTTCGGTTCACGCCGTGAGACGGTGGAAGGCAACGAGATGACCTTTGGCACGAACCATCTCGGTCCGTTCCTTCTCACGTCACTGCTGAGCGGCTCCCTCGGTGGTGACCACGCCTCGAGAGTGATCAACACCTCATCGGTGGCACACACGCATGCCAAAGAGGGAATCCTGTTCGATGACCTCGGATGGAAAAAGCGCCGCTACAAGATGATGGACGTGTACGGGCATTCAAAGCTCGCCAACATCCTCCATGCACGAGGCATCAACGATCGAACAGGGACAGAGGTTCAAGCATACGCGGTCCATCCCGGCGTCGTCGGCACGTCCTTCGGTGGTCGCGGCGGCTCGGTAGTGGTGCGAGCGGCCACGAAGTTCGGAAAGCGGTGGATGCGGACCCCGCAAGAGGGTGCAGACACGATCATCTGGCTTGCGACGGAGCCAAATATCGACACGACCAAGGGCATCTACTTCTCCGACCGAAAAGTGGAGAAGTCTACTCGATTCGCTCGGGATCCGGATCAGGCAGATCGTTTGTGGCAGGTCAGCGAGCGCCTCGTCGGGCTCACCTGACGGGACGCTCCTTCGCCCGGAGCTTGTTCGGTGAGTCTGCAACAATCGGGCAATGCCTGAAGCATCGCCACAGGACTCGACAGACGATACTTCTCAGGTCGCGGTCCCTCAGAAGCCGCATCGCCCTTGGTGGAAACAAGCCATTTCCGTCGGCATCACCCTGGTAGTGCTCATCGCGGTATTCGGGTTCGTGCTCCCGAAACTCGCCGACTATCGATCGATTGTCGAGTACATCGGATCGATCAGCTCGCTTGAATGGATCGTGCTCGGTCTCGCATCGACTGCGTTCCTGTTCGCCTATCCCGTTGTGCTCGAACAGGTGATGCAGACTCTGCGCCTGCGAGAGGCGTTTGCCAACCACATGACGGGCACGGCAATCACCAACTCCGTGCCTTCGGGAGGTGCTCTTGCGCTGCCGGTGAACTACACGATGTACATGTCGTGGGGGTTCACACCCGAGAGCATCTCAGCAGCGCTCCTCGCTGCAGGTGTGTGGGATTGGTTCGGACGGATCTCTCTCCCTGTGCTCGCCGTGGTCGGTGTCGCTCTCCTGGGAGATGCAGTGTGGTGGATGTGGATCGTGTCCATCGTAGGAGTGCTGACCGTGACCGCAATGGTTGTCGTACTCGTCAAGATCCTCGGCCGAGAGACCGGTGCACGCAGGATGGCGCAGTGGATCGACCGAATCGGATCGAGCCTGTTCGAACGTGTCAAGAGGGACAAACCTGACATCGAGTCCGCGGTAATGCAGTTCCGGAGGGATCTCAACAGCATCGTGACGACACGAGCAACGCGGCTCACCGCAGCGACGATATTCAATCACGTCGCAATGGCCACGCTGTTCACCGTCAGCGTCTATGCGGTCGGAGTCACACGGGACCAGATTCCGATCCCGTGGGTCGTACTCGCCTTCGCACTTGGGAGATTCCTCGTCATGATCCCAGTGAGTCCCGGAGGCCTTGGCCTTGTAGACCTCGGTTGGATCGGGCTTCTCACCCTCGGTTGGCAAACCACCAATCCCGACCTGCCGGTGGATCACGACATCATCTCCGCTGGAGTTCTGCTATTCAGAGGTCTCAGCCTCCTGCCCCCGATACCGATCGGGATGGCATCATGGTTGTTCTGGCGAGCGAACAAGAGCTGGCGACGGGAGTGGCAGATCGTACGGCGGGGGGAGACGACTGCGGCGTAGCGGTGTGAAGATCGAAGACAGGATCAGAACGGCAACGACGTCAAGAGGTCCCAACCGAGGAGGCCGTTGAGCAGAATGGCTATGGCAAGCCATGCCGCCCAGCCCAGGGCTGCTGTCGCAATGGCTCTCTGAGTCGAGAACTCCATTGACTCCCTGATCGCGAGCACTGCACCGAACAGGGCCCACGCAGCGCCGACGAAACCCAGCCAGGGAATGATGCCCATGGCGAGAGGGGCGTACGCGAATCCGATCACCCGAAGCATCTCCCGGTAGTCGGCATCTCCGCCAAGCACACGGACACCGACCACGTAGGCGACAGCTGACCACACCAACCATCCCACGAGCCCTGTCGCGACTCCGACTGCGGCGCCTGCGGCCACACTCGATTCGGTTGCAAGGGCGGCGCCAATCCCTCCGAGCAGATTCGCCGCCACGACGACGGTCGCTGCCTGGCCGATGAGCGACTCATCCTCCGCCACATCGCTGTAGAACTCGGCGTCGAGCAACATGGCACTGACGACGTTACGGATCATGGGATGGCACTCATGCCCACAAGTATGGGCATGAGGAGTTCACAGTTCACAGTCGACGGACGGCAGGCGACAGGTACAAACACGAGCACAACGGCAGGCTCTCGCAGTGCAGGTCAGGATCGAACCTGTCGTCGGTCGTCTGCAAGGAAGCGAAGCGACCGATCGGCCCTCAGTCCCCCCTCGGCAGTCGGTCTCGCCAATGCATGATCGCTCGACCGATTTCGTCGGGTGAGTCCTCCTGAATGAAATGGCTTCCCGCAACTGTGACCTCGGTTTGGTTCTTCCATGTCCGACAGAACCTCCTCGGTCCGCCCCTCAGGATGCTCCCCGGGTTTGCGTTGACGAACAGCTTCGGCATCTCGTTCTGTGCCATCCATGCCGAGTAGTGCGAGACGATCTCGTGCACGTCCGACGGTTCTCCGTCGATCGGGATCTGTCTCGGCCAAGTGAGCGTTGGCCTACGTGACTCGCCTGCCTCGAGGTATGGACGACGGTACTCGTCCATCTCTTCACCCGTCAGTTCCCGAACGATCGACGCCGGCAGGATGTTCTCAACGAAGATGTTCTTCTCAAGGATGAGCGTCTCTCCGGCATCGCTTCGCATCGCCTCGAAGATCGGTCTGGCTTCATCTGGCCAGTCCGACCACGACACTGTTTGTGTGATCGCTTCCATATAGGCGATGCCCGCGACACGATCCCTGTGCCGGCTGGCCCAATCGAAGCCGAGACCAGATCCCCAGTCGTGCACCACCAGCGTCACGTAGCCGCCGAGATCGAGCGTGTCAAGCAGCCCATCGAGATATTGACGATGCTCGACGAAGCGATACGAGTCCGGCCCACTGTCCGGCAACTTCGCTGAGTCACCCATACCGACGAGGTCAGGGGCGATGCAGCGGTACTCGCCCGACAAATGGGGGATCACATTGCGCCACAGATACGATGACGTCGGATTCCCGTGCAGGAACACGATGGGATCTCCCTCCCCGACGTCGACATAGGCCATGTCGAGGCCTTTGATGGTCGCTGTGTTCTTGTGCACGGGTACCTCCTTGGACTTGGCCGGCCCACCGTAGACCGTAAACCGTGAGCCGTAAACCGTCTTCCGTCCTCCGTTCTCCGTCATCGGTGTCCGAGGCGCCAGCCGAGCTCGTCTTCCCGTAGCCTGTCGCCGGTCACCTGATTCAGTGGCTCGTGCCTGACGTGGCACTAGTCACGTCGCCACTCTCCCAAACCCCCCTTGTGCGAACGCCACGAGCAAGTACCTTGGTGGTGGGCATCGGGGGCTATGGAAGGCACGGACACGGAGACGACCAATGCCAACCAATCAATATGCGGAAATCGTTGTCGATCTGACACCACAGACCCCGCTGGCAGATGTGAATGACGTGCCGCAGCCGGACCCTGAATCGTTCTACAAGAGAAACAGCGGAATGCTCCCGCGCCTTGGAGGCGGAACCACAGACAGATACAACCGGAGCTCGCTCCCGACACCCGTCACACCTGAGCCGGACACCTTCGTGAACCGGATCAAGGACTTCATCTCGGTCAACCGCCCGGCATGGCTGCCACAGCGATAAGCCGAACAAAGAACGACACTGCCCGCTGAGCGTCTGCGACTCGAACAAACTCGTTCGTGCCGTGGAAACCCGCCAAACCGTCGCCACCGAGCACGAACGGCGAAAACCGATAGACATCGCCTGCAAACGACTCGAAGAAACGCGAATCCGTACCCCCTGTCAGCACGTACGGGACCACAATCGCCTCAGGGAACATGCCTGCCACCACACCCGTCAGAGTGTCCCAGGCCTCAGAGTCAATGCTCGAGAAGCAGCTCGGCTCCTTCATGAACTCCGGAAGCACGTCAACCTCGATGTCATCTCCAACCACGCCCCGGATGTGATCAAGAACGGAGGTCGATGTGTCACCAGGGATGATTCTGACGTTCACGATCACAGAAACCGCTTGTGGCACCACGTTCGTCTTGATTCCGCCCTCGATCACGGTCGGGATCATCGTGGTCCGTTGGAGAGCATCCATTCTCTCGTCTCTGGCAAAGACACGGGACAACAGCGGCGCAACCGCAGAGGGCTTCGATGTCAGCACACCCAGAACACCTGGAAGATGATCAGACAACGCCCTCAGCATCGGTGCGATTGCTTCGATCCTCGGCGGGACCGGATCGGCGTCGAGCGCCACGATCGCGTCCGCGAGGCTCACGATCGCAGACTCTGCGGGCGGCATCGAAGAGTGGCCTCCCTGGCCACGAGCGGTGAGTCGAACGTTCATCATCCCCTTCTCCGCGATGCCGATGAGCGCTGCGGGCGGTGGCACCGCGGGGAGAATCCCATCGGCGACAACGCCCCCTTCGTCCACGACGAACCATGGCGTGATGCCTCTCTTGTACATCTCCGCTGCGATGACCTGTGCCCCGTGCCCGCCACCGATCTCCTCGTCGTGACCGGATACAACGTGAACAGTCCTATCGGGAGTCTCGTTGTGCTCAAGCAGATGTTCGATGGCCTCAAAGATCGCGATCAAGGGTCCCTTGCAGTCCAGTGCACCCCGTCCGTAGAGCTTCCCGTCGATCACAGATCCATCAAACGGGGCGGCAACCCAGTCCTTCTCTGTACCCCCTTCGACGGGCACGACATCTTGATGCGCCATTACGACGATGGGGTCCAACTTTGGGTCGGCCCCCTGCCACGTATAGAAGAGGCCGTGTCCTTCAAACGACTCGCGTTTCAGCTCTTCGTGCACGCGCGGATACCGCCGCGCCAACATGGCTCCGAAGGCATCGAACGCCGCAGAGTCGTAGGTTCCGTCGTCCAGGACCACTGTCCGGAATGTGATCGCCTCAGACAGGGACGCTACAAAACGGTCACCATCCACTCCATCGACAACCAGCGGTTCCCCTGCAACCTGTCCAGCGGAATCGTTCGGGCCGGAGGGGGTCGTGGCCACCTTCCATCCGATCGCGACACCCACTGCTGCAAGGGCTCCAGCTGCACCAACGGCGGCTTTGTTGATCACCGCGCGACCCTCCCGACATGTTCAACCCGCGAAACTTACCGATACCAATCGTAGACCTTCGCTCAAGAACGGAATCCGACGTGCCGATAGAGCCACATGAAACTGTTCAGGAGGGGTTCCGCAGCAGCCAAGGCCGAAGAACGCGCCCATGAAGAGGCTGTCAAAGACCGCATGCTCCACGTGCTTTCGCGCGATACGAACCATGACGACGCCGAGACCGTCGAGAATCGTCTGCGCAACATGATCTACGGGACGAACAAGCAGTAGCGGCCTTCTGCTCCATGTGCCCTATGTCTTCATAGGTTTGAAGAACGTCGCGAGTTGCGCCCCTGCAGCGAGGA
>Ga0255048_10001195_pt1 | contig 18662 bp, 25 predicted proteins | sample JV7_2_2_MG_FD_183619 | JGI IMG/M metagenome (GOLD analysis project Ga0255048, IMG submission 183619) | Seawater microbial communities from Jervis Inlet, British Columbia, Canada - JV7_2_2 | ecosystem: Environmental > Aquatic > Marine > Inlet | place: Canada: British Columbia | collected 2016-10-06
TGAGCCCAGGCCGTCGCCGCCGCCGACGAGCTCGAGCTCGAACCCGTGCGAACGACGAGGCCATCGCCGAGCTCGAGGCGCCAACCGAACGACCGCCAACCGCGGCCGGGGTCGGTGACGAGCAAGGTATAGCCAGGCGGGAGCTCAGGAACGACGACGAGCTCAGCCACTAGAACACGCCGAGCACCAGGAGCCCGGAATTGTCGAGGGTGATGCCGGTGCCGGCGCCGCCAGTCTTGCGGAATTGAACCCGTAGATCCCGCGACACGCCAACCGAGGGCAAGGGGTAGCTCGCCAGTCGCGACCAATTGTGCTCGACGCCGCCGGTGCCGGTGGGCATGACCTCGAGGATCTCGGCGGCGAGCACGTCGGCGCCGGCGGTGACATCCCGGATCCTCACGTCGACGCCCTGGAGTGTGCCGGCCGTGTTGCGGAACCCGCCGAACGCCAGGACCCACACGTCGCCGGTCTGGCTCGCCGCGTTTTGTCCGGCGGCTCCCATGACGGCGATCGCTCCGTCGGTGTAGGTGACGTTATTGTTATTGGCCGCGGTGGCGTCGGTGCCGATCGCCCAGGCGAATCCTTTTTGGTTCGTCATCAGCGCACGCCAGAGCGAATTGCCTCTGATGTGAGCGACGACGGTTTGCAGGCCGCTGTGGACCATAAAATCGCCGTCGCCGGGGGTGCCTGAGGGGAACGCATCCTGGGGCACGAACCGGTGAGCGGCTCGCACGGGGCTCGAGGTGTCGGCGAACGACCTGGCGCCGTACCCGTCGCCGGCGCTTGCGTTTCCGTCGATGCCGGTGGCGTCGCCGGTGCCGGTGAGGCCGAGCACGGCGGCGGCCAAGCTCGTCGCCGCCGCGGCCGAGCGACCGATCACTCCTCGGCCGCCGGTGGCGGTGTTGATGCCCTCGACGCCGGCCTCGCCTACGGTCTGGCCGGTGCCATAGACGCCGGCGCCACCGATGTCGCCACCGAGGCCCTCGACGCCTCGAGCGTTGCCGCCAGACTGGTCGGCCAGGCCATAGACACCGGCCGCCGTGCCGTCGCCTCGACCCTCGACCCCTCGGCCGCCTTGTTGATGGCGTCCGAGCACGGCGGGATCGCTATTACCGGCGGCCGATTGCACGCCCTCGAGGGCGGCGCCGGCGGTGTCGCCACCTCGAGCCAGGACGCCGGATCTGATGCCGGTGCCCTGCACGTCGATCCCGATCGCCGAGCCGGCGGGCAAGGGTCGAACGACGAGGGGCGTGCCATCGAGCACGCTCGATCCGAGCCTCGCGTAGGCAACGTGGATCTCGCCGGTGCTGTCGGTTTCGACCAGGTGCGCCGACTCGTCGTTCGTGGCGACGCCCTCGTCGAGCCAGTCGCACCAGGCGCTCACCTGGTTGCGCCAATCGTTGTCATGCTGCGCGGCCGTCGGCGCGGTGACGCCTGGGCGGTGGCCATCGGCGGCGACGCCGGCGGGGATCGTGATCTTGGTCGCGTTGCCGGCCTTGGGCCCGGTGGCCCATACGGCGTTCGACGCCCAGGTTGGAAGGGGTGAGACTGGTTTGGCCATTGGCTGAGCTCCTAGAGCTCGAGGGCGTCGGCGAACCCGGCGGCCTCGATGGTGGGGTCGGTGGCGTCGGAGTATCCGAACGCGGCAAGGCCGAGCTCGGTGGCGTCGCCGTATGCGAACACCTCGCCGACGTTCCAAGTGACGAGGCACGCCGACACACCGGCGGCGGGGATGTCGGGGAGGATCTGAGCGAACAGGCTGAGCTCGTCGGCGGTGAGGTCGGTGGCGAACAGGCAAAACGACGCCGGCGGGAACTCAGCGATCCCGCGTAGGCGCACGTCATCCTTGAGGAGCCCGTTGAGCACCTCGAGGCCGTCGTTGGCGGTGCCGCTCGAGAACAGGGATCGGATCCTCACACCGAGGGCGCACCGGTACGCCTCGTCGTCGAGGCCCAGGCGGGCGAGGTCGAGCATGTCGCCGATGTCGTCGAGGGTCTGGCCGTTGGCGGTCGAGATCGCGGTGTATAGCTTGACATCGAACACCGCCGCCTCGAGGGCGTTGGCCTCGGCGTTGATGACCTCGAGCAGGGCGAGGATGTTGGGGGAGGTCTTGAATTGCTCGTAGATCCGCGCGAGGCCCTGCTCGACGTGGTCATCCTGGCCGGGCCCGGTGCCGCCGCCGCCCCATAGCGATCCCCATGACGATCCCCAGGTCATACGAAAACGACCTCGATGCGCGCCGAGTCGAGCCGCACGATCTCATCGGCGGCCGCGGGGATGTTGGCCGCGCTCAGGGCGGGCGTCGGGTCGCCGGCGCCTGGCGTCGTGCCGGTGGTGATCACTATGTCGGCGGCCGCGGTCGGTGAGCCGCCGAGGCTCGCGATGACTGGTGCATTGAGCGAGGGCCTGAGCAGGTCGTCGCCGAGGCCGAGCTCGGCGTCGCCCCAGGTCGCAACGTCGACCTCGACCTGGGCGGCGAGGGCGGCCTCGCCGGCGGGCGCGGTGAACCCCTCGCCCTTGGTGATCGTGATGAGCAGATGCGTGTAGAGCTCAGTGGCGAAAGAATGGTCGACGGTGTGCGCGACGCCGTTGATGTCGACGACGGGTGTGGTGGTCGAGCCGAACGTGCCGATCCCGGCCGCGTGGTGATCCCAGATCATCTGGGCGACCTCGGCGGCGTCGCCCCCCAGGGTGACGGCCTCGAACGTGTGAGGGGGTCGGCCGGCGCCGTCGACGAGGTCGGTGTTATTCTCGAACACGACGGCGGCCTCGACGTTGTCGGTGAATCCATTGTCGACGGTGATCTCGAGGAGCCTGGCCGCGATGGCGTCGGGGGTCGCCGAGCCGATCGCCCTGAGCAGGAGACGAGCACGCGCGCGCGCCTCGTCGTCGCTCTCGATGTTGCGGCCCGTCTCACCGTCGAGGGTGTTGGCGACGCCCTCCCATCCGGTGATCGGGGTGCCGATGACGGTGAGCGTGCCGGCGCTTGCGGCGAGGGGGCCGGTGTCCTCGGCGGTCGCCCCAGGCACGAGCTCGGCGTCGAATTGCTCGATGTTGGCGGGGGTGTCGCCGGTCGAGGTCACCACCAGACCGGCGACGCCGGTGAGCACCAGGATCGCGCCGCCGCCAGGCTTGTCGCCGCCACTGATGGCGACGCCGTTGGGGCCCAGGTTGATCTCGACGACCAGGGCGTCGCGGATCTCCTGGATCGTGTCGCCGGCCCCGCCGACGACGGTTTCGGGCGTGCCGTCGATCGTGACGGTGTAGGCGTCAGAGAACACCGAGGCCTTGATCTCGACGACGTAGGCGTCGCCGGTGACGCCGATCTCGGTGTCGGTGTCGATGGTGAACCGGTAACCCTGGGCGGCGTGCTCGATGATAGAGCCGGCGAGCACGTCGGTAGTCGCGACGCCATACACGACGAGCGAGTCGACGGTCGTCGCGCTGGCCTTGATCCGCTTGAGCCCCAGGATCTCGAGCACCAGGTCGAGGCTCGCACCGCCGGCCGAGGCGAGAAATTGGCTGGTGTGCGAGTCCTCGGCGGCTTCCCACAATAGGGCGATCTCAGTGGCGAGGATGTCGATCACATGGCCATCAGGGGTGTCGGCGTCGGTGTCGGCGTCGTCACCGAACGCGGCGACCCACCCCTCGACGAGCGAGGCGCGAACGTCGACGAGGCGCTTGCGGTTGAATCCAGTTGCTAGCAGTCCAAAGGCCATCAGATCGGAACCTCAATTTTCTCCTCGATCTTGAGATCCTCAGCGAGCTCGTCGAGCGAGCCGGTGGCCACGAACACAACGTCGAGGCGTCGCGCGGTGGGCACATAGTCGAGGTCGAGCTCGTCGACACTGATGACGCCATCGGTGTCGAGGATGGCCTCGCGAAAGATTGAGACGAGGGCGGCCTCGTCGATGCCCTTGCGTAGGACCTCGGAAAAGTAGGGCACGCCGAGGTCGGTGTTGAGGAACGCCTCACCCCTAAATAAGACGAGGCGCACGCGTAGCGACTGGCGGATCTCGCCGGCGCCGCTCATGCGCTGGAATGTTCCGTTACGCCTCACCAGGTCATGGCTCGCAACGTCGAGCTCGAGCTGGCTCATGCGTCGACCTCAGCCTCGACCCACCGGTTGCACTTGGCGCACCGCCAGAGTCGCTCTCCGTTGCGCTCGACCTCGACGCGGACCTGGCGGGCCTCGCGGATCGCCCTGGCCTGGGGCGCGGGGCGCTCAGGCCTGAGCTCAGGGATCCGGGCGAGGATCTCGCCGTCGGCCTCGAGCCTGGTGCCGCCCTGGCCGTCGTCGACCTGGGTGCGCACGCGGTCGCACCGCTGGCCGATGAGCTCGGCCTCGGCATCCTCATCGACCTCGAGCTCGAGGAGCTCGACGCCGGTGGTGACCTGGCGCTCGACGAGCTCGGCAACGTGCTCGCATGGTGCTCGCTTGGCGCGGGCGGCGGGGGTGGCGGTGCGGTGGCGTGGCATCAGTCAGAGAGTACCTTAGCCGATCCCGACGCGATGACGCCGAAATCGGAGGGGGGTGCTGGCGCCGGCGCACCGCCGGCGAGGGCCAGGATGGCGGGATGCGCCAGGATGACCTGGGCGGCGGCGATCCAGGCCGTCATGCTTGCGCCTGGGGCGGTGGTGTCGGTGACGCGGGCGTTGGCCAGGGTGGCGCCGATGCTGCCGAGCTTGACGTTGACGGCGGCCTCGAGGGTGACGGTGCCGTCGAGGCCGATGAGGAGCGTGGCGGTGCCATCCTCGCGGCCGAGCCTGAGCTCAGTGGGCAGGGCGGCCGCGTTGGGGTCGAGGTCGGTGTTGAGGCCAGGCAACACGATCGCGTCGGTGAGCTCGTGCCGGCGGGTGGTTCGAGGCTCGACCTGGCCGCCCTGGGTCATCCATAGATCAAGCTCACGATCGGACACCAGGATCCCGACGGTGTCGCCTGGGGCTAGGTTCCAATGCATCGACCAGCCGCCGCCTCGAGGCCAGGCGACCGGACACTCGACGATCTGGGGCAACGTGAGGGCCTTGCCGTCGGCGGTGATGCACTTGATCGACGGTTGCACGTCGGCGCGTTGTGTCGCGGCGTTGTACTTGACGACCGTGCCAGGGGTAAAGGTACGGATCGCGGTTTGTAGGGCGTCGACCGCGTTGGCCACGCCGTCGAGCTCGGTGGGTTGTCGGTCGCTCATAGGCTCACCGCAAACGGCTCGCGAAGCTCGGCGACACTGAACCACTCGCCGCCGTGGGTGTCGCCTCGGTGGCTAACCTGCTCGACCCTGAACGCGCCAGACACATCGGCCGAGGTGAGGGCGACCGGTCGGCCTGGGCTGAGCTCAGGGAGTAACAGGGTGCGCACCTCGAACGCGTTATCCTCGAGGGGCCTGGGCTTGTCGAGGAGCCCGTTGGCCAGGCTCAGGGGGATCGGCGCGTCCTGGGTGGTGCCGACATCGGTGAGGATCTGGAATCGGCCATCCTGGATCGACGCGCGGATCTCGAGCAGGCCGAGGAGCGATTCGAGCTTTTTGCGCGCGGGCCCGGTGACGAGCACGCCCTTGGGAAAACCGATCGCGACGCTAGGCTTGCCGCCGAGGGCGGTGGCGAGCTCGGCGGGATCGTTGTCGACGCCCAGGGTGTCGATCAAATACTGGATCACGGCGGCGTATGGGGTGCCGGGTGCGAATGACTGGTTGGCGATGGCGGCCCTGGCGGCGAGCTCGCCGTCGCCGAACGTGAGGATCGTGCGCCAGTCGACGCCGGTGCGCTTGCTCGTGATCGACGTGCTCGTGCCCTCCATGACCTGGCTCGAGGCCTTGCCATAGCCCGCGCTGAGCTTGACATAGGCCGCCCCCAGGGCGAACGCGGTGGCCTCGACGTTGCCAGGCACCGCGCCGCCGACGGCCCCCAGGCCATAGGTCGCCGCGGCGAGGCGTCGCACCTTGCGGGTGAGGTCGGATCGGGTCGACTCGGCGAGGTTCCAGATCGTGATCGTCGCCGCGTTAGGCTGTAGATCGTTCGTTTTCGTGACATCGAACGCGAACCGCAACCCGCGATCCTGGGCGAACTCGATGGCGAGGCCGAAGGGGTCACCGAGCTCGGCGATCGTGAGCTTGGCGGTGCGGTCGAATTGCTCGAGGGCCATGGCTCACACCTCGGCGATCGGTGTGTAGACGAGGCGCACGCGGGCCCCCAGGTCGAACCGCCCAGGGTCGCCACCGGCGCCGCTAGTGTCGACGACCTCGAGGGTGCCAGGGGGGAGTCGAGCGTCGACGTGTTGCTCGAGGATGTTCTCGCCGGCCCTGAGCACGCGGCCGGTGAGGAGCTCGGTGCCGTCGGCGGCCGAGATCGCGGCGGTCCAATGCTCGGCGCGGGTGTTCCACGCCAGGCGGAACCCGTACGCGGTGCCATCGAGGCGCGATCTGAATTTGTAGGCGCTCTGGCTTGCGCGCTCGAGGGCGAGGAGACGCTCGGCCATCAGACCGCACCCGTCCCTTGCGTGCCGAAATCGATCTCCTTGAGCGCCAGGTCGGCAACGTCGGCGGCCAGGTTGGCGACGAGCGACACACTGGCGATCTCGATCTCCTCGAGCTCGATGGTGAATTCGAGGGCGTTGCTATTCTCGGCGGTTCGCGTGGTGGTGAGGTCGGCGATGACCAGGTTGCGATAGCTCCTGAGGGTGGTGAATACGTCGAACGGTTCGCGCTTGGCCCTGAGCTCGAGGAGCTGCTTCCAAGCCGACTTAGCGCGGCCGCTCCCGCCGAATTTGGGGTTGAATGAGGCGGTGATGTCGTCGGGGGTAACACTGATGATCCCGGTGATGCTGAGGGCGTCGGGGTCGTTGTGGATGTGATCGGTGACATCGGCACCGAGCTCGACGGGATTCTTGGTGATCTCGCTCGAGGCCTTGTGTGTCTCGCTGAGCGAGGCGTCGAGCTCGATGGCGTCGATCGTGGGCTTGGATCGGTTGAATAGCAGGGCGAGGCTCATGGGTCACACCTTGATCCCGGATCGGAAGTGATCGGCCGCTCGGCGGTCGCGCTTCGCGAGCTCGAGGGCGAGGGCGCCGGCGATCTGTTCGGCGACGGCGACGGGGTTGGAGGTGTCGAGGTTGGCGCCAGGGATCTCGACGGTGATCGTGGTGGGGGCGTTGAATGACTGGTCGATGCGGTTGATCGTCGTGCCAGGTTGCGAGGAGCCGCCGCCACCGGCCCCGGCGAACCCGCCGCCGCTCGAGGAGCCGCCGGCCTCATCCTTGAGGATGGCGTCGAGCTCAGGGATCCCGGTGCTCGCCTTTTTCTTGCCCTTGCCGCCCTTGCCGCCCTTTTTCTTGCCTCGAGCGGCGGCCGAGTCGGCGCGACGTTGCGCGCGCTCCTTGGCGGCGGCGACCTTGCCGGCATTGTTGACGGTATCGATCGTCGCCTTGGCCTGGGCGAGCATGGCGGCGCTCTGGACCTCGCGCGACGAGGCGACGCCGATGAGGGCCTTAGCCTTGGCCCTCGAGGTATCGCTCACCGTTGGATCGTTCGAGATCTTGGCCAGCGCTTCCGAGCTCATGCTCGCGCTCGTCTTGACGGTGCGGCGCACCTTGCCAGGCTTGCCGGTTTTCGGATCGACGAGGCCACCGGCGAACCCGCGCACATTAGTCGCCGGAACGTCGCCGCCATCGTCGCCGAGGCCTGGCAATTTCTGGATCGCCTGGCCGACCTTGCCCAGGGCGCCGCTCATGCTGGCGAGCTTGTCGACGGCCTTGCCGACGGCGGCGACGGTGCCGAGCACTAGGTCGATGAGAACCCTGAGGGGGTTGAGGGCGCCCTCGATGGCGAGCTTGAACCCGCCCCACACCGGGCCCAGGTCGGCCTCGAGGCGCGAGTCGAGCTGAGCGATCTCATTGAAAAAATTCTTGGTTTCGACGGCGACATCAATGATCCAGGGGATGAGAACACTGAGGCCCTCGATGACGGCGTCGAGCATTTCAGGGAGATCCTGAGTGAGTAGCTCGTCGTTCTCCTGAGTCCACGCGACGATCCGGTCAATGATCTCGGTGACCTTTGGCGCAAGCTGGCCGCCGATCTGGTTTTTGACGCCCGCAATGAAAGTCTCCATCCGCAGGAACGAGTCGGTGAGCTCCTCGGCCGACTCGAGCGACTCGCCACCGAGCACGCCACCGAGGCCCTCGGCCTCGTCGCCGAGGGCGGCCATGACGTCGCGGCCCTGCAGTAGGCCAGGCACGAGCTCGGCACCGGCTCGAGCTCCAAACAATTTCATCCCGGCCGCCGAGGCGTCGGCACCCTCACCCAGGTCGCCGAACGCGTCGCTGAGGAGCGCCATTTTATCCTCGAGGCCCAGGCCGGTGAGGGCCTCAGCCTCGAGGCCCAGGAGCTCGAGGCCCTCGACGACGGGGCCGGTGCCCTTGAGCTCGGCGTCGGCGAGGCCCAGGGTGAGCGCGCGGGTGGCCTTGGTAAAGCTGGCTGAGCTCGCGCCGCCGATCTTGAATGCGAAATCGAGGCGCTGCAGCTCCTGAGCGTTGACGCCCAGTTGCTTGCTCGTCTTTGCGATGGCGTCGCCGGCCTCAGCGAACCCCGTGACGAGGTCGATGGCGAACGCGGCCGCGGCCTTGACCGCCGCCGCGCCGAGCTCAGCGAGCTTTGTGACGCCGGTGGCGATGAGCGAGCCCATGGCGACCGTGCCGGCGCCGGCCTGCTTTGTGCCCTCGGTGACCTGCTCGAGGCCCTTGGTATCCGCGTCGAACTTGATCGACGCGGTGAGGTCGGCGATCTGCACGGCCTAGCGCTTGCCCTTGGTACTCACGACGAGGGTGATCCTACCATCGGCGGCGCCTGGGGGTATCGCGTCGGCGTCGTTCGTGTCGACGTACACGTCGAGGGCCTCATTGGCGTCGAGCACATCCTCGAGGCACCAGTGCCGGTCGAGCTCCTCGAGGGTGGCGACGCGCTCGAGCACCAGGCGCCAGACTGGCCAGGCGTCGCCGGTGTTGGGGCCGGTCGGCCTGGGGGCGTCGGGGTCTACTGGTCGGCCGGCGCCTTGGCGGGGTCGTCTTGGCCAGCGCTCATAGCGGCGCCGGCTGAAGTAGGGAGGAAATTGAGCTCGAGCGCGAAGCGCAAGGCGGCGAGGAGCTTGAACACATCGGGCAAATTCACGTCGAGCACGGCGGCCGATTCGCACGCGACGCCGTTGACGATGAGCTGGCCGATGAGGAGCTCGTCGGCGAGCTCGAGGAGCTGGTCGGGGTCGAGGCTCGCCAGGTCGGCGTGAACTAGCAGGGCCAGGGCGACTGTCTTGAGCTCCTGGCCGCCGCCGAGCATCTTGGCCAGGATGCTCGGGTCACTGAGGCCAGCGGTGGCCGGGGCGCCGAGCGTCCTGAGTAGGCCGGCGAGCGCCTTGAATGCGCGCCGGGGTGGTAGGCCCTCGAGCTCGAGGGTGAGGCCTTGGATCTTGCGTGTCTCGCGTTTTGCCATTGGTGGTGGTGCTCCTGGTCGAGGAGCCTACCACCAGGGCGACGAGCTACGCCACCGAGGGCAACACGCCGCCGATGAATCCCTCGGCGCGGGTCGTTCCGATCGCCCAGGCGCGCGACTCGACACTGTCGCTGTAGGCGGTGTCGGGTAGTTTGATGACGCGAGACAAGGGCGACACGATGAGCGTCGTGCCGTTTTGCTCGCGAAGGCTGAACGGCAGGAGCACGCCGTTGGGCGTGTTGAGGTCGGTGACGTGAGCACCGGTGAGAAAATCGTTGCTCTGGCTGGATTGCATGAGGGTGCAAGTGATCAAGGCGGCGCGGTTGGCCGACTTGAACCAAGCGCCCTCGCCGTCGACGCCGATGAGACGCGTGAAGGCGTCGACATCCCAGACGATGTTGAGAAACGACCCAGGCGCGAAGCCTGAGAGACGGTGCCCGCCGAAAATGGCGTGCAAGCTGAGGGGATCAATGGTTGCGCCGTCGGCCATGCTGGTCTGCTCCTATACGGCGAGGGTGCCGCTGATGTCGAGGGTGTGGATCGCACCCTGTAGGGTCGCGTCGAAATTCACGTCGGGTAGGTTGCGGTTGGCCCGGTCGACGACCGGAACATTGGCGACCAGGGGAACGTCGACGTTGATGGTGTCGCGGATCACGATGCCCTGGTCGGCGGCGAGGTGCATCCTGGCGAGCACGACGCCGGCGACCTGGTTGGCGCCGCCATCGGTGAACGGCACTTTGTCCTCATTGGCGAGCAGGTCGAACACGTCGAGGGCGAGGTTGATCTCGAGCCAGTCGCGGCCTCGGATGAGATCGACGAACGTGCCGTCGGCCATGCGACCGTGGCGCGATACGTTGCGGCCCGCGATCCGCTCGTAGTAATTCGCGTTCTTGTTGTTGAGGTTGACGAGCTCGGTGGCGGTGACGCCACCGGACACGCCGACGCTCGGCGTGACGGTGGTGAGCTCGCGCATGTTCCACGTGATGGATCCGGGGTCGGTCGGCAAGGCATCGCCGAGCCAGGCGGCGTCGAGGTACTCGGCGTCGTCGTCGTGATAGATCGGCATGGTCCGCGCGAAGGCGGCGAGCTGGAGCTTGCTGAACGCGTCGTCGGAACCGCTCGCCAGGATGTCGGCGCTGTTGGATTGAGCCGCGAAGATCTTGCTTTGCGTCTCAATGTAGGGGGCGGCCGTCGCGTTGACGCCGTCGCTGTGGGTCGACTCGACCAGGCCATACCAGTCGTCGTTCTCGGCGCTGATGGCGATGAGATCCTCGACGATGCCCAGGTTGGGGGTCGGGTTCGTCGAGCTGATGTTCGCGGGCGTCGCTGAGTGATCGACGGCGAGCGTGAAGCTGACACCGGCCTCGTCGGCGGTGAGGTCGATGGAGTCACCAGCACCAGGCGCGGCGGTGACGACCGCGGCGGTGGCGTTGATGAGGATGACCATGGCGTCGCGGATCTGGGTCGTCGTCTCGGCGACGGCGACGAAAGGGATGTCGAGGCCGTCGATCGTGACGGTGTAGGTGCCGGCCTCGGCGGTCGCGATGAGAACGTTGGAGATCTGGGCGGTCGGCGTGACGCGTCGGCCGAGGATCACCGAGGTCGGGCTCGGGTCCTGAGCGAACGCGGTCTGGACGGCGACATACATGGCGTCGGTGGTTGTGAACCCCAGGGCGAGCATCGCCGAGGCGAACCCGGTGGGGGTGAGCACGACGGCGCGGTCGGTGAATAGTCCAGCGGTGACGACGGCGGCCGGTAGCTCACCGATGACGATCGGGGTGCCGAACCCAGGGCGCGAGCTCGCCTTGGTCTGCAAAGTGATGTTGATCGTGATGATGTCTGCGAGGGGCATGGGTCGAGCTCCTGGGGCTAGGTGTCGCGGTAGGTGCCGGCAATTTCGGCGGTTTCGATGGTGCCTGGCTCCTCGGCGAGGATAGCAGGAACCGAGCAGACGAGATCCACGGTGGCCCTCGTCTCGTACTGAGCGCCGAGCAGGACGCTGAGATCCAACACCGAGCCGGTGCGGATGACGGGGCAACCCGCCGCCGCCAGGATGGCGTGGGGGCTTGGCAGGTACACGCCGGCCTTGACCTTGGCGGCCATCGCTCGAGCGTGCTGAGTGACGAGGGGGGCGGCGTCGTCGTATCGGTTCGAGATCGTGACGGTGACCTCGAGCTCCTCGAGGGCGAACGACTGGATCTGGATCGCGTCGCGCGTGGGCAGGGAGTAGGGGCCGACGGTGATCGCACCGAGGCCCGCGCTGAGCGCGATGGTGAGCACGACGCCGGCGGCCAGGGCGTCGACGAACAGGCGGTCGGTGTTGAGGGGGTCGGCCGAGGCGGTGGCCTCGAGGCTCGAGGCGAACGCGACGACCAGGCCATCGCGGATCTCGGTGAGGGTTTTGCCGATCGCGGCGAAATCGTGATCGACGCCGCCGACGGTGATCGTGTAGGTGCCATCGGCTGAGCTCGTAACCTCGACGGTGTGCCGCTGGACCTGGGCAACGTTGCGGATCTCGGCCTGGGTGACGGTGCCAGGGATCTCGGGCGCGCTCAGCGTGGCATAGGGGCGCACGCCGGCGGGGTGATCTTGATCCGACCAGGCCACCGAGGCCGAGGGGATCCCGGTGATGAGCTCGACGGCGGCCTTGAGCGCACTTTGCACGGTGCTCCAATCGACCGACATCAGGCGAGGCCCTCGTCGAGCTCGAGCTCGAGCTCGGCGTCGGGGGTGTGGTCCTCGAGGGCGAGCTCAGCGAGCGCCAGGGCGAGCACCAGGGCGGCGAGCACTAGGCCGAGGCCCAGGGCGGCGCGGCGGCCCTCCCTAAGCACCTCGCCGGCGGTGAGGGCGTGCGCGGGTATCATGCTCACCGCCGCACCCGTTGCGCGATGACCTCGAGGTAGTTGCCCCACCGCCACCGGTTGGCCTGCTCGACCTCGAACCACTCGCCCTCGAATTCGATCTCATCGGCGCGCGTGCCGCCGATGTCGTCGACGGTCCTGAGCTCGACGCCGGAAAAGTATCCGACGACGGTACGGTTGGATCTCTGACCTGGGGGCAAGCGGTCGAGCACCTCGCCGGGGGCGGGGTGAACCGAGCCGCGGGCGGTCGAGATCGTCGAGGCGCCAGGAGCTCGCAACCCCTCGGCGGTCGTCGAGCTCGCGCCCCACCGCCGCCATCGGACGTCCTCGGCGACACACTCGACGGCGTCGCTGAGGTCGAGGCGGCCGGTGCTCATGGCGTCGACCTCACCAGGAGCGGCACGGTGCGGACGGTCGCGCCGCCGCTCGGTGCCGCGGGGTTCGATGCGCCGCGCACGTCGAACCGGGGCGCCTTTTTCTGGCGGTCGAGCTCGAGGGGGTCCTGGGGGCGTGGGTCGAAATTCGCCATGGACTAGCTCACCGTCATCGTCACGCCGCTCGGCCAGGGAATGATCATCGTTCCAACGCTGGCCCACACCGTCGGCGGGGTGAGGGGTGCCAGGTCGCCGCTCGAGTTGTTATCAGAGCCCCACCAAAGATCAGTCCACACGCCGACGACGGCGCTGAGGGTGATGATGCCGAGGGGGCAAGCTAGGAACATGCGCGTGGCGTCGAACCCGTCGTTGAGCGACGTGGCGTTCGCCTCGCCAGATCCGAAGCCAGGGATCCCGACGTTCGCTATGACCTCGACGCCCAGGTTGTCGGGTGTCTGGAGCCAGTTGTCGAAATTCCACTGGTCGGCCCAATTGAATTCCTCGAGGAGCGAGTCGGTCGATCCATACCAGACCGCCCAGGGTTGCAGGCGCGAAGCGGGGGCGCCCTCGTCGGTCTGCCATCCGCCGTTGGCGATGCAATTGCCACCGGTGAAAACGAACCAAGCGCCGGCGAGGCCGTCGTCGCTGATGCGCACGCTGAGGATCCGGTTGTTATTGTCGGCGTCGCCGCCCCACATGACATCCGACGTGCGGAGCGAGCCCGCGCCGCTCAGGCCGTCGCGAGTCTGGAGCAACACGGCCCCCGACTCGAGGGTCGGCCGGTTCGTGATCGTGCCGTCGAGGTTCCAGCCCAGGGCGCCGCGCGAATAGGCGACATAGCCGAGCGTGAGGTTGGAGAGATCCTCACACGCGAGGAGCATGTTGAGGTGGTCGCCGCTTCCGAAGTAGTCGACCTGGCGAAGGTGGATCCAGGAGTGAGCAACACCGGCCGCCGATCCGACGATGTCGGCGACGACCGCCCAGCGATCGGTGGCGTCGGCGGTTGTCGAGTCGCTCGAGGCGATGACGACCCAGGGCTTGGTCGGGTTCGCCAGGGCACCGCCGGCGGCGTCGAGGTAGCCCGGTGCGCCGGTGTCGGTGAGGATCTCCTTGAGTCGCAACCAAAGGATCTCGTTTCGCAACGTGAAGCTCGCCGCGCTGATGACGTGGTTGACGCTGTATTCCCATGTTTTGGACGGTGTGATCGCCATGCTCAGATCCCTTTGATGACGGCCTCGAGCTCGAACACGCTCGACGCTCCGCCGTTGTTTGTGATGCGACCGTAGAGGGTGCGGGCCTCGAGATTCGCGCCGGTGACGTTGCCGATGAGCGTGACCGGTGTGCCCTCGACGTAGGCAACCGAGGGGTCGACGCCGCTGGCCTGGTAGGCGAGCTCGGTGCGCGCGGCGTCGACAAATAGCTCGAGGATGACGTTGGCCGATAGGCCGCCGGTGCTCACCAGGCGCAACCACTCGAGGGTGCCGCTAGCGATGCGCGCGGGGATCGTGAAATCGCCGACGCCGCCGGCGTTGGCGATCGGGCCGACGGTGAGGAGCGTGACGCCGAGCGGCTCGCGAAGGTCGGCCGCGATGGCCTGGCGATTGTCGAACGACCGGCGGGCGACGCTTGAGACAACCCGGCGCACCAGGTCATCCTGTAAATTGCCGAGGAGCTTGCCGTCGCGACGGTAGATCTGGTCGACGGTGACCTCGAGCCCAGGGGGATCGATCTTGGCCTTGAGGAATTCCTGGGCATACAGGGCGTCGAACGCCGCCAGGTCGAGGTAGATGTTGAGGGCGTCGGTGGTGTTCGCCATGAGCTCAGCCGACCTTATGCGTGATTGAGTTGATGAGCTGGCCGGTGTCGATGAGGGCACCGGTGCCGTGCCCTGAGCGAACGTTCGTTCGCTCCTTGGCCTCGACGGTAGCGTCGGCGAGGTCCTGGGTGATCTCCTTGTTGGCGATCCGCGCCTTGATCTCGCCGACGAGGTCCTCGCCGACCAGGCCGAGCGCTTGTTTGGGCTCGAGCTTGAGCTCGACGACGCGCTTGCCGGCGAGCTCGAGGTTGCGGGTGATCTTCTTTCGCTGAGCTCGGATCCCGGATCGCAGGAACGACCGCTCGGGGACGCCGATCCCGAATTCGTGGATCGCGGCGAGCTGAGCGACCGTCATGCCCTCGGCCTCGTCATGCGGACCCTCGGAACCATGGATCCCGACGGTGAGCTCGAGGGCCCTGAGCTCGTCGACGGCGGCGGCGATCTGCTCGGCGATCTTCGTGTCGGTGGTGATCTCGACCTGGGGCACGTTAGCCTCGAAATTGTCGCGGGCTGAGCCGCGTGTTGATGGCGACGGGGGTGCGGCAAAGTGTGCGCCTGAGGGTGAGATACATGCGCCCCCACTGGGTCGAACCGAGCTCAGCGTCGGCCGAGGCGGTGACGGCGAACGACTTGGCGACCGGGCCGACGGTGACGCTGGCCAGGGGGCCAGTCTCCCCTCCCGGCTGGCTCACCTGGTAGAGGTGGGCGGCCAGGAGCCGGTGGCCGTGCGAGGCCTTGGAACCCCACACCGAGATCGAAATCATAGTGCCGGCGATCTCGAGCCAGGCCTCGAGGATGCAAGGGTCGACGCTCGCCAGATCTGGCGCGAGCGCGACGAGCTCCTCGAGGGTGGCGATCCGGGCGGCCACTTATCCGGCGCCCTCGGTGTCGGCGGCGGCGCGTCGTCGAGCACCTCGGCGCGCGACAACGTCCTCGTCGTTGGTGTTCTTTGTGACCTTGCCAAGCTGGATGTCGATCGCCTCGAGCACGCCCTTGCGGTCGTCGACATCGGCCCAGGCCTCGAGGAGAGGAACGTCGATCGTCTCCTTGATCAAGCGCTTAGCGTCGCGCACATTGAGCTCGCCGAGGCCTACCGCCATCCGGTCGGCGGGCGTTGAGGCCTGGGGCTTGTCGCCCTTCTCAGGCTCCTCGAGGATCTCGAGGGTGCCCTCGCGGACCCGCTGCATGACGCGCGGGTTGGCCTTGCACTTGATCCATAGGTCATCGTCGACGTCGTTGACGCCAGGCTTGAGCACCATGCGCCGCTGGCCGACGCGCGCGTTGCCGTGCGCATCCTTGGGGCCAGGAACTAGGATGCTGGTGGTGTAGTGACGGGCTTCTCGGTTGGCGATTAGGGCCATGGTTCGATCCTCGGTGGTGGTGTGTGTGAGCCTAAAAGAAAACCGCCGGCCTGGGGCTCGAGGTCCAGGGCGGCGGCCTAGCGGTCGAGCGCGAGTGTGTCGCGTGAGTCCTCGAGCTAGATCCCATCCTTGCGGTGAGCGCTGAGGGGGTAGGTGAAACGGATCCCGCCGATGCGCGAGTGCGTCGGAACGTTGAATTCCATGCCGTCATCTTGCACGGGGAATTGCTCGTAGGGTTGCGGGATGACCAGGGCGACCTTGTCGACCTGCTTGCGGTACGCGATGAGGGCGTCGTCGCTGAGCTCGCCGCCGGATTTGGCCGAGGCGATCTCATTGAGCCAATCGAACGTCACGCCGGGGTGTACCCGTCGCAGGAACTCGAGGATCGTGGTGTCGCTCGTCGAGCTCCTGGGCGTGGTGCTGATGAGCGTGAATTGCTCGACCGGCATGAGAACCATGTTGGCCGACTCGACGCCGTTGGTGAGGTCGACGATGCTGTTGATGGCGTCTGACACGTCGGCGAGGATCTCGTCGGGCGTCTTGAGCGACCAGAGCGTCGAGGCACCAGCACCGACGGGCGCGTCGGAAACGGTGATGTTGGGATGGTTGAGGAACCCGGCGAGGTCGGCCTCGTCGGCGCCGAACAGGCCGATCGTGTTCCACTGTTGATCGTGGGTGCGGCGAGCGGCCGAGGCCAGGCTCGTCTCAAGGGGGCGGCCGGCCATCCGAGCGTTTCGGATGTCCTGGATGTTCCACCCATAGGACGCGCCGATCGACTCGATGTTCGCGTTGAATTTCTGGCCCTTGATGTTGACCCGCGGGAGATCCTTGCTCGCGTAGCTGTTGATCAACTTGGCGACGCCGGTTTGGTCGAATTGATAGTATGTGTATGACTCGGCACCGGTGGGAACACTGGTATCGATGTCGACGACCTGGCCGTTGGCCATCTTCAATTCAGGATAGACGACGTCGTAGGACTGGGAGAAAATGTGCTCGAGCTCGCGCGCGAAAAAGGGTGCGAGCTGAGCGTCGGCCCTCATCTCGTTTTTGACGAGGGCGAGGCTCTGAAGGTGGGCGAGGATGTTGGCCGACATGATAGGGGCTCCTGGTGATCTGGTCGTCGTTGGGTTGAGGTTGCGGTGTGTGCGGGGTTAGGAGATCCGCACCTCGACCGTCGCGAGGCCGCCGGCGCTTGCCGAGTCGAGGAACCTGAGGATGCTCGAGGCGTCGATCGCGTCGCCACCATCGGCGTCGCTTCGCAGGGCGCCGAATTTCTCGGTGCCGGTTGCGGTGATGCGCACGAAAGGAGTCGTCGCGGGGGTGACGGCATCCTCGACCTCGACGAGCCAGCGACCGCGCCGACCCACCGAAATCATCGAGCCGCTATCATAGACATCCTCGGAGGTGTCGCCGATGACGTTGCCCTGGCCGCTGTTCTCGAGCTTGCCGATCGGGCGCTCGACGATGCCGACGACCGCCGCGATGGCGTCGCCGGTTTCGAGCTGGACCGCGTTGCGATCGGTGCCGGCGACTCGCTTGACGAAAACGCCAAGGTTGAGGTCGGCGACGACGCTCGTGGTGGTGAGTACAGGCGTGAGCGTGCCGGGTGCGGGTGCGACGACCGCAACCGAAAACGGGGTGCCCTCGTGTACCGCGGTGACAATCACGTCGAGGGTCGAGGCGACGGCGGTGACCACGTTGGCGAGCGTGGGCTCGTCGTTGATGGCCTGGGCCAAGGCGGTCGCGATGGCCGCGTTGGCCTCGGCGACACGCACAAAGTCGACTGAGATCCCGTTGATGACGATCGAATAGGTGCCCGCGGTCGCGGTGCCGCCGACGGTGACGGTGCTGACCTGTTGCACGTCGGCATACAGGAAGCTGAGCGCGTCGATGTCTCCGTTGTCGGCGCGTTGACCGGCGAGGCCCTTGTCGAGGCTGAGGTTGTAGCTGGTCTGGCTCATGGTCTGGCTCCTAGTGAGATCGTCGGTGAGGTCGTGAGGTGTTGAGGTTGCGGTCGAGGTCGAGCGGCCTGGGGCCTAGTTCGTGGCCTCGGCCTTGGGTGGGGTGACGCCGTTGAGTCGGTCGAGGTAGCGCGCCTGGGCGGCGTCGATCTTATTCTCGACGCCATCCTGGCGACCGGTGACGAGGGCGACGCCCAGGCCGACGGTCGAGTCGGCGCGCTTGGCATGGTCCTCGACGGCGCTGTCGAACATGCCGCGAAGGTAGCTGAGGTCGGCCGCGTTGGCGTCGACTCGCACCTTGAGCTCAGGGTCGACGGCGAGGATGGTGTCGCGCATGAGGCCCAGGTCGTCGGCCTTGTCATAGCGATACGCGAGGCCGAGGATCGGGCCGGCCGAACGCTCGAGGGCGCCGCGCCTGAGCGAGTCCTGGCGGATCTTCGCCGGCATGGCGACGAGCGAACGCTCGAGCGCGTCGAGGCGCTTGGCGGTCTTGGCGTCGGCCTTGATGTCGTGCTTGGGGGGATGCTCCTCGTCGGCGTCTGTTTGCATGGGGTTCTCTTCTTCTTCGCCGAGCTCAGGCGCGGCAAGCATGGGGTCGATGTCGGCGTTGGCGACCTCGAGCTCAGGCTCGAGCTCAGGCTCGGCCATCGCGGCGGGGGTCGGTGCCTCGCCGGTAACCATGGCCTCGATGGCCGCTACCATTTGAGCAGGCAGGACGAGCTTGGCCCCGCCGATCTGGATCGGCACGCCCTCGATCTCGTCGAGCTTGATCTGGTGGGTCTTGGTTCCGATCTGGATCGTGGTGGTTTTCGGCAT
>Ga0255048_10001196_pt1 | contig 18655 bp, 17 predicted proteins | sample JV7_2_2_MG_FD_183619 | JGI IMG/M metagenome (GOLD analysis project Ga0255048, IMG submission 183619) | Seawater microbial communities from Jervis Inlet, British Columbia, Canada - JV7_2_2 | ecosystem: Environmental > Aquatic > Marine > Inlet | place: Canada: British Columbia | collected 2016-10-06
ACATCGGTGAAGCCCATACGCACCATGACGACAGCGGCGTCCGCACTGCGCACACCGGACCTGCAGTAGACGATGGTCGGAGTGGTTGGATCCAGATCGCCGATGAGGTCCGCAAAACCTGGCAGATACCAGTTGGCGTTGACCGCACCCTCGATCCGGGCAGCCGTGAACTCGGCCGGGGTGCGCACGTCGAGGAGCACCGCCGAACGGTCGGCGGCGAGTTGGGCAGCGCGGTCCGGCGACACCAGCTCCATGGGCGGTGCTACCCAGGTTGCGGGTACACGTAGGCGTCTGCGGTGGGCTTCACGGGCCGATCGAACCACCGGGGACGTCTCGTTCCATCGGGACCCGGCCCGGGACGCGTCATCGCCAACCACTCCGCAAACACCTCGGTGCTTCTTGCGGTGTCGACGACGACGTCGCCGTAGCGGTCTCCAGCATGCGCAGGGGCCAGGCGCACCCGCTGATGCCATGCGTGCATTCCAGACACCGGGTCCGGATGGACCGGGAAAGCCAGATTCTGGTTGACGCCGGGATCCTTCCACCAGATCCGGCTCGAGTCGGGATCGTCTGAGGCGAATGGCTCGATTCCCGCACGCTGGCGCAGCCGCCAGCGACCGTCGTCGAGGCGCTCGATGGCGACGAGGGCCGAGGACCAGCGCTCGTTGCCCCGGTCGTCGGTCCGCCAGCGCCCCATGTGGTGGGACGCGGCCACCACGCCAGGGCGAATGCCCTCTGTCGGCCACGCACGCATCACGAACCACCCGATCTCGGTGGTCACCCGCACGGCGTCACCGGTCACAAATCCGAGGAGGTCGGCGTCGATCGGATTGATCCACAACGGGTGACCGTGGCTGATCTCGTAGAGGTATTTCGCATTGCCGGACCGGGTGTGGATCAGCGTCGGGAGGCGGAAGATCGGGTTGAGGATCCGCTCGTTTCCTGCCAGGTCGAGATCGCGCCAGTTGACGTGGGATCGCAGGTACGTCGGGATGGCCTCGTCACGCCACCCCCACTCGTCGAGCGTTCGCGAGTAGTACTCCAGCTTGCGTGAAGGAGTCTTGAAGCCCGTCTTCAGTTCGCCGTCTACGGCCACCGCTTCACCAGGGTCGGCGGCGGGTCGCTCGTGGACGGCATAGATGTCGGAAGCGACCTCGAACGCCCCGTACTTGCGCATGTACTGGAGCGGCGTCAACTCCTGCGCCGCGGCCTGCTCGGGAAGGCCGGGCACGCTGTTGGCGAACATCCAGCCGTAGTACTCATCAACCGACACCGGTCTGGTCGGATCTTCAGGGGACTCGAACCACCGTCGGATCCCGAGCACGCCATCTGGATCGATCCGCCACGAGAGGTCGATCCAGAACTCGGTCTCCTCCCAGACCTCCCCTGGGTTGGCCTCGTGGGTTCGCGTGAACGTGGCGCCGTCTCGCTCTCCGGCCACCCGCAGCACCGGCTGGCGGAATCCGAGCCATTGGGCGGCGTGGGTCTCGTACGAGTGGGTGTCGTGCCGTTCCGCGGCGACACCCATCGGCAGGACGTAGTCGGCGTACCACGCGGTCTCGGACCAGGTGGGCGTCAGCGCGACATGGAGCCCCACCTTGCCCTCGTCGGTGAGGGCCTCGAGCCAGGAGAAGCCGTCGGGGTTCGTCCAGATTGGGTTGTAGACCCTGGTGAAGTAGACATCCAGCTTCCCGCGGCCCTGGTTCAAGAAGTGGGGCAGCAGGATGCTCATCTCGTGGTGGGCGAGCGGGTACTCGATCGGCCACAACAACTCGTTCCACCTGTCGTGCGGCGGGGGCATGTTCCAGTGCTCTGGCTTGAACTTGCCCCAACCGGCTGGGGCGGTGCCTCCCCGGGTTCCAACGGAACCGGTGAGGACGTGGAGGAAGAACAGGGTGCGCGCGGCTTGCCATCCGCCGAGGTTTCCCGATCCAGTCGCTCGCCACGTGTGCGAAGCGAAGCGGGAACCGGCGTTTGCTATCTCCCGTGCAACCGCGCCGATCTGGTCGGCGGTGATGCCGCATTCTTCGGCCGCCCACTCCGGCGTGTACTCCTCGTACGTCTCCTTCAGGGAGGCGACGAACGCCTCGTAGGTGCCACGACGCTCCGGGAAGCGGTGCTCGAGCGTTTCCTCCCAGTTGACCCAGCGCCGCATGAACTCGTGATCGACGGCATCCCACTCGAGGAGCAGCCGGGCGATCGCCAGGTAGAGCGCCGCCTCGGTCCCCGGCCACGTCGACAGCCAGAAGTCGGCCATGGACGCCGTGTTCGACAGGCGCGGGTCCACGACGCAGAGCTTGGCCCCTGCCGCCTTGGCTTCCATGATCCGCTGAGCATGCGGGTTGAAGTAGTGGCCGGTCTCCAGATGGGAGGACAACAGGAGGATGAACCTGGCATTGGCGAAGTCGGGAGACGGGCGATCGAACCCGCTCCAGGCGGCGTATCCGAGGCGGGCTCCCGATGAACAGATGTTCGTGTGCGAGTTGTGACCATCAACACCCCAGGCCTTGAGCGTTCGGTCCATGAACCCGTCTTCGCCTGGGCGACCGACGTGGTACATGATCTCGTCGTGCCGGTCCTCTTCGAGGGCGCGCCGAATCCTGCCGCCGATGTCGTCCAGAACGGTGTCCCACGTCACCCGCTCCCACTTCCCTGCCCCGCGGGCCCCGACGCGCCGCATCGGGTAGAGGATTCGCTCAGGGTCGTTGACCTGATTGATCGTCGCCGGGCCCTTGGCGCAGTTCCTGCCCCGTGAGCCGGGGTGGGCGGGATTGCCCTCGAAACGCCGGATCTCACCGGAGTCCTTGTCGACGTATGCGAGCAACCCACATGCAGCCTCACAGTTGAAGCACGTCGTCGGAACGAGCCGGTACCGATTGGTCACCCGGCGCGGCCACGCCTTGGCGTCGTACTCCTCCCAGTCGTCCCACCGTTCGGGCGGTGGGTAGTTGGTCAGCCGGCCGTCCGGGAGCAGCCGGGGAAGCTCGATATGGTCATCTGTCGTCATGTCACCTCAACCGTCATCTCACTTCAACTCAGGGGAACCGACTGGCCTGCCCTCACGAAGGCGTCGTCCATGAGCCACACCCCGATGGCAGCCGCCAGCCCGCCCCCGGCGCCTGCGGCCACCGGCGCACCCGCGAAGAGCACGGCGCCTGCCGCCAGGGAAGAGACGACGACGGCAAGCAGGGCACCGACCCACCATTCGACGGCGAAAGCGCCCCGGGTCATGTGATGCATGGCCTCTTGGATGTTGCGGGTGGGGTGACGCGCTCCAAGCTCGAACAGGGCGATCGAGCCGACAATCGCGGCACCAATCAGCATCGCCCAGGCAAACGCTTCGACCCCCGGCAGCAACGAGTCCCCATCGGCGGCCAGCACCATGCTGCCAGGCGCCGAGTCGGCTCCGACATCGGACCACAGCGTGGCGGACACAGACGCCCCGCCCCCGACCAGGAACGCGGCTGCGAGCATGTGCCCCAGCAGGGACGGGCTCTGCCACAAGTCGCGCGCCTCCGCCTGGCCGAACAGGAACGCCGTGTACCCGGCGACGCCCAGCGCGACGATGGCCGCGGCCCAGATGAGCGGCTCCGTTGCTGCGTTCGGTCCACCCAGCCCGGTCACGAACCAGGCGGCAAGCACCACCGCGAACAGGCCGAGGATCCACGCACCGCGCACCAGCCAGGACCCCGGGTTTTCCTTGGTCAGCAGGAACAGGAAGCGATCCGGCCGCTTCAGATCCGCCACGAGCAGCACCCCGGTCACGACGAGGAACAGACCGGCGACGAGCGGCGCCACCCACGACAGCCAGAGGCTCTCGACACCAGCACCGAACACCAGCGCAACCGCCGCCGTCAGGGCGATCCCTGCAGAGATTCCCTTCGTGAGGAAGTAGCTGGAGACCCGCCATCCCCAGGGCATCGGGAACTCGTTGGCGTAGACCACACGGGCCATGCCGCCGCTCGAGACGACGCCATGACGCGTGGGCTCGGGTCGGGGGGCATCACCCGCGGCCAGCTCGACCGCAAGCCACGATCGCTCGATGCCTGGTGCGTCCCGCCAGATTCCGCCGTCTGCAGACGGCACCGCTCCGAGGGGATCCAGGCTGGCCTCGTCCGCGCCCTTGTACCACACGTTGGGCCCGGTCCCCTGCTCGACGGCTCGTTGGGTGAGCTCTTCGGTAGCCACCATTCGAGCGATCCGCGAGGCCGGGTCGTCGAGATCGCCTGCGACGATCGCCTGCTCGGGACACACGATGACGCACGCGGGCTCGAGGCCGACCGCAACGCGATGGGCGCAGTAATTGCACTTCTGGGCCGTGTGGTCATCGGGATCGATGTAGAGCGCGTCGTAGGGGCACGCCTGCATGCACGACTTACAGCCGATGCACCGGCTGGTGTCGAAATCGACGATGCCGTCCGTGCGGCGGTAGAGCGCAGACGTCGGGCAGATCGTCACGCACGGTGCATTCGCGCAATGATTGCACCGCATCACCGAGAAGAACCGACTGGTGTCTGGCCATGCCCCCTTCTCGATGTACTTGACCCAGGTGCGGTTCACGCCGAGCGGGACCTCGTGCTCCGTCTTGCAGGCGACCGTGCACGCGTGACAGCCGATGCACGTGTCCTGATCGATGACGAAGCCGTACTGCACGACGTGCTCCCTTCCCTCAGGCGGAGCAGCCAACGAAGCGTCGGGTCGACACGCCTGAGTGCAGAGTGTCCCACGGCTCGCGCGCGCCGCCAAGCACAGATCGCGGACCACCGGGTGGGGAGTTCGCCTCCGGTCACATCGCGGGATCGACCACCATCCCCGCCGGCGACTCGGTTGCCGTGTACACCGGTGGGGTGCTCCCCGGGAACACCCCACTGGTCCTGGTGGGATCGGATGCCGAGATCGGGGATGCCCGCATCCACCTGGCGAGGATCGGATGGGATCGCATCGTGGGCAAGATCACGAAGGGCCTGGGAACCGGAGGGCTTGTCAGCCACCGCGTTGCCACGTTCGCCCGACCTCGCCGCCGAGCGGCCCGAGGCAGTGCTCGACGTGCGGGACCCCCTCGAGTGGGACAGCGGTGTCCTCGGCGACCCGATCACCATCCACATGTCTGCGGTGCCGTCCCGTGTCGCCGAGCTGCCGAGCGGCGACGTGTGGATCTACTGCGAAACCGGCTATCGGGCTGCGGTGGCCGCCGGGTTCGTCGCGGCCTCGGGCCGGAATCCGGTGGTGGTGCGTGACGATCTCGCCGCGGTCCCGAAGTCGTCACTATCTCGGAATTGACAACGGGCGACTCAGGTTATACTGTGCAGAACGACTCAAACTCGTGCAGGAGGCGGCGCCGAGCGCCGCCAGCATCCCGCCACGTACCCCAGTACCCCAGCAAGGAGACACAGCACCATGGGACGCGCCGTCGGCATCGACCTCGGTACCACGAACTCGGTGATCTCCGTCCTCGAGGGCGGAGATCCCCAGGTGATCAGCAACGCCGAGGGTCACCGCACCACCCCCTCGGTCGTGGCCTTCGCCAAGAACGGCGAGGTCCTCGTCGGAGAACAGGCCAAGCGTCAGGCGATCACCAACCCGGAGCGGACGATTCGCTCGGTGAAGCGGTCCATGGGATCGGACTGGTCCACCGAGGTCGACGGCAAGCAGTACACCTCCCAGGAGATCTCGGCCCGCATCCTGCAGAAGCTCAAGGCCGACGCTGAGGCCTTCCTCGGTGAGGAAGTAACCGAGGCGGTGATCACCGTTCCCGCGTACTTCGGGGATGCCCAACGCCAGGCAACGAAAGAGGCGGGTCAGATCGCAGGACTCGAGGTCCTGCGCATCATCAACGAGCCGACGGCTGCCTCTCTGGCCTACGGACTCGACAACAGCAGCGACGAGCTCATCCTGGTCTATGACCTCGGGGGCGGGACCTTCGACGTCTCGGTTCTCGAGATCGGCGAGGGCGTCTTTGAGGTCAAGGCGACGTCCGGAGACACCCAGCTGGGTGGCGACGACTGGGATCAGCGTGTCATCGACTGGCTGGTCAAGGGCTTCAAGGACGACCATGGCGTCGACCTCTCCGGCGATGCCATGGCCCTCACCCGGCTCAAGGAGGCCGCCGAGAAGGCCAAGATCGAGCTCTCCTCGGTGCAGGAGACCGAGATCAACCTGCCGTTCATCACGGCGACCAACGAAGGGCCGATCCACCTCCTCACGAACCTGTCCCGGTCCGAGTTCGAGCAGATGACCGAGGATCTCGTGGGGAGGACCAAGTCACCGTTCGAGCGCGCGCTCAAGGATGCAGGGGTCGCCGTCGCCGACATCGACCATGTGATCCTGGTCGGCGGATCGACCCGGATGCCTGCCGTCTCCACGCTCGTCAAGGAGCTGGCGGCCGGCAAGGACCCGCACAAGGGCGTCAATCCCGATGAGGTCGTCGCCCTGGGAGCATCGATCCAGGCCGGCGTCTTGAAGGGGGACGTGTCCGGCATCCTCCTCCTCGACGTGACCCCGCTGACGCTGGGCGTCGAGACCGAAGGTGGCGTGTTCACCAAGATGATCGAGCGCAACACGACGATCCCGACCAGGCGGAGCGAGATCTTCACCACGGCGGCGGACAACCAACCCGAGGTCGAGATCCATGTCCTCCAGGGGGAACGCCCCATGGCGACGGACAACAAGAGCCTCGGCCGGTTCAAGCTGCCAGGCATCCCTCCCGCACCGCGCGGCATGCCACAGGTCGAGGTCACCTTCGACATCGACGCCAACGGGATCGTGTCCGTGTCCGCAAAGGACCTCGGAACGGGGCGGTCGCAACAGGTGACGATCACAGGGGGCACGGCCCTGTCGTCCGACGAGATCGAACAGATGGTCGAGGACGCCGAGGCACATGCGGCAGACGACGCGACGCGCAAGGAGATGGCAGAGGCTCGCAACCAGGCAGATCACGCGGCGTACCAGATCGAGAACCAGCTCAAGGAGCACGGCGACAAGCTCACGGATGATGAGCGATCTTCGGTCTCGGACCACATCGACACGCTGCGCAAGGCACTCGCAGACGAGAACGCCTCAGCGGAGACTTTGACGACCGCGCGCAACGAGCTGCTCACGGCATCGCAGATCCTCGGCCAGAAGATCTACGAGGCGTCGGCTGCCGAGTCCGCCGCTGCCGATGCCGGCACAGACGCAGGCGAATCTGGTGAGGACGACGAGGTCGTCGAGGCCGAGGTCGTCGAGGACGAAGAGGCGTGAGGGCGCATGCGGCCCCGAACCCGCCAGGACACCGAAAGCCGACACGATGAGTGACAAGTCAACCCCAGACGACCGGCTCCCCAGTCCGGAAGAGGCGCTCGAGACGCTCCTTCCTCCCGGTGACGTGCCGGTCGACATGGCCATCAGCCTCGGACTCGATCTCCCCGCAGACGCGGACGCGGCCAACGAGATCGTGATCCGCGAGCTCGCCGAGGCACGGCGCGAGGCGGGGGAACTCCTCGAGGACCTCCAGCGCGTCGCCGCCGACTTCGCCAACTACCGCAAGCGCACCGAGCGCGACCACCTCGAGAACGTGCTGCGGGCGTCGTCGCGAGTCATCGAATCGCTGCTCCCGGCGCTCGACAGCCTGGATGCCGCGATGGCATATGAGGCGCAGACCGATGGCGAGCAACAACTCCTCGCCGGTATGCAGTCGACCCGAGCCCAGATGCTCGACATCCTGGCCAAGGAAGGTTTCGCCGCGATCGATTCCGTTCCCGGCACCGCATTCGACCCGGCGGTGCACGAAGCCGTCGCCGGCGGAGGCGAAGGCCACCTGGTCGTTTCCCAGGAGATGCGGCGGGGATACCTGATACGTGACCGGGTCATCCGCCCGGCTCTCGTGATGGTGGCACCAGATGGAGACCATGCGTAAAGAGTGGATGGAGAAGGACTACTACGCCGTACTCGGCGTGGACAAGGGCGCCTCGGACAAGGACGTCAAGAAGGCGTACCGCAAGCTGGCCCGCGCCAGCCATCCGGACAACAACCCTGACGACACCGGTGCCGAGGCGCGCTTCAAGGAGATCAACGAGGCGTACGACGTCCTGTCGAATGCTGACGAGCGCAAGGAATACGACCACGTCCGCGAGATGGGCTACTTCGTCGGCGACCCCGGGGGGCGCCAACAGTACGTGCGCGTCGAGGATCTCCTCGGGGGGCGTCAAGGGGGAGACTCAGCATTCGACCTCTTCGGCGGCCTCGGTGACCTCATCGGCCGCGGCCAGCAGCCCCGATCGACGCCGGGCCAGGACGTCACCGCGGAGATGCACCTCAGCTTCCATGACGCGCTCAACGGCGTCACCAAAGAGCTCGACGTCGGAGGCAGCCGCGTGAAGGTCAAGGTGCCTCAGGGCGTGTCAGACGGAACACGCATCCGCGTGAAGGGAAAGGGAGGTCCGGGGCGCAACGGTGGCCAGTCAGGCGATCTCTACGTCCGGGTTCGCGCCGCCGACCATCCGATCTTCACCCGGGTCGGCAAGCGCAACCTGGGCATCGCCGTTCCGATCACCTTCACCGAGGCCGCTCTCGGAGCGGTCATCGACGTGCCGACCCTGGACGGCAAGAGTCGGATCAAGATCCCGGCAGGGACTCCGAACGCAAAGACCTTCAAGGTCACCGGCAAGGGCGTGGAGACGAGCAAGGGCACCGGCGACCTCCTCGTGACCGTCGAGGTGGTCATTCCTCGCAATCTGTCCGACCAGGAGCGAGCCTTCCTCGAGGAGTATCAGGCAGAGGCCGCCGGCGACAATCCACGGGCACACCTGGGGGTGTGACATGAACAGACGCGAAGAAGCCGTCTACATCATCTCCGTCGCCGCCGAACTCGCCGGGGTCCATCCTCAGACCCTGCGCATCTATGAGCGCAAGGGGCTCATCGCGCCGTATCGAACCCCTGGGGGCACCAGGCGCTACTCCGATGCCGACCTGCAGCGCCTGGGGCTGATCCAGGAACTGACCAGCACTGGCGTCAACCTCGAGGGGGTGCGCCGCATCATGGAGTTGACCGCAGAGAACGCCCGGCTGCGGAATCAGGTCGAACGGCTGCGCCGGCTGCTCGAGGAATCCGATGCGCGCTTCAGCGGAGACGCCCCACGGCGCACCGTCATCTCGATGGGCGTGGTTCGCAAGCGGAATCTGCCGGACATTCGCCGGGATGCTTGAACCGTCCCCACACAACCGAGAGCACAGCACCTCGGACCGGCGCGATCAATCGCAGTTCTGGACGCTCAGTTCTCACCGCAGCGGCTCGAGCGGTTCCATGCCGTGATGACGCATGCCTTCCTCGATGCGGCGAATCGCCGCATCCAACACCGCGACCCTGGCGAACCGCTTGGAGTTCCCCGGGATCAGCTCCCACGGTGAGTGCTCGGTGCTCGTCTCGGCGAACATCTCGTCGACGGCCGCTCGATACTGCTCAGGTCACCGGCGGCCCCAATGCGCCCGCTCCCAGTTTCCCGCCGAGCTGCAGCCGCAGTTGGGCCTCGGCCAGCTTCCGTCGGCCCCTCGCGCTTGGTGTGGTCGAGGGTGAGGTCGGCTGACGCCAGGGTTGGAGGGGCGTGGGCCATGGCTCGAGCCTAGGTTGTCGCGATGCACGCCGTTCAGATCGTCGGGGCGGGAACGCCTGTGGAGCTCGCCGAGGTCGCTGATCCCGTCGCGGCGCCCGGCGAGGTGGTCGTCCAGATCGCGGCCGCAGGGATCTGCCACTCGGACGCCCACTACCGGCAGGGCGACCCGGCCCCTCGTCTCCTGCCCATCACCCCGGGGCACGAAGTAGCGGGGGCCGTGGTCGAGGTCGGCGATGGCATCTCCACCGATCGGATCGGCGAGCGGGTCGCCCTCCACTACCTGGAGAGCTGCGGAACGTGCACAGGGTGCCGGACCCACGGTGAGCAGTTCTGCCACACCTACCGGATGCTCGGCCTCACCCGCCATGGCGGTTACGCCGAGCGCGTCGCGATCGCCGCGACCTCTGCCGTCCCCATCCCGGATGCCATCGCCACGGAACACGCTGCGGTGATGATGTGCTCCTCGGCAACCGCCCTCCATGCCTTGCACCGAGGACGAACCGCTCCTGGGGAAACCGTCGCGGTGTTCGGCGCCGGCGGGCTTGGGATGTCTGCCATCCAGCTGGCGAACACGTTCGAAGCCGCCACGGTGTATGCCGTCGACATCGATGATGACCGACTCGCAATGGCCGCACGACACGGTGCGATCCCGATACCGGCCGGCCGGGCCGGCGACGCCGTCTCCGGGGTGGACGTCGCGCTCGTGATGGTCGGAGCCGTTGCCGCCTATCGAGAGGCGCTCGACGTCCTTGGGCCCAGGGGCAGAGCGGTGGCGGTTGGGCTGATGTCCGGGGCGATGCCGCTGGCTCCGTATGCCGACTTCATCGTTCCCGAGCACGAGGTCATCGGGGCGGCAGACCACACGCGCGATGAGCTCGACGAGCTGTTCGCCATCGCGGGGAACGGCGGCTTGGACCTCTCGGCCGTCGTTGCCGAGACGGTCTCGCTCAACGCCGACGAGATCAATGCGGTGCTCGACCGGCTCGATGTGTTCGGCCCGGGGATGCGCACGGTCATCGTGCCCTGAAGGTCACGACGGATCCGATGGGCATGACTGAAGGGCTCCCGCCGGAGCGGGAGCCCTTCGTTGCAGTCGGTTCGGGGATCAGCCTGTCAACGACCCCTCGGCGAGGCGTTCGGACGACAGATCCATCGCGATCTCTTCCTTGCCTCGGCTTGCCCACACCAGACCGAGTCCTGTGACCAGGAAGGTGAGGCCTGCGGCTGCGAGGATTCCGGCAATGCCCAAGCCTATCTGCAGGGCCGAGTGCGTCACGGTGCCGACGCCGAGCTCAGCGAACAGTCCATGGACGGTTCCGGTCCACGCCTGACCGCGGGCTGGGCCCTCGATCGGGTGCATGCGGTCGAAGTCGGTCCAGTAGCGGCCGTTGACTTCGAACTCGTACACGCCAGGCTCGAAGGTCTCACCGTTGTACTCCACGGCTTCATCGAGCACCACGGTCTGCGTGCCGTGCATCACGTGATAGCCAACGATGGCCATCTGGAACATGTACTCCGTTGCGGTGTTGACCAGCGGATCGTTGGGGTCGAGGTCGGATGCGACGACCGTGTAGCCCCAGTCATCGACGAGCATCGTCATGATCGCGTCGGCACCTTCTGTGGTGCCTCGGTCGACGAGCTGACCGTCCTCGTTGTAGCTCAACTCCACGCCCTGGGCTTCGCTGAACGCCTGGAGGGATCCGTACCCATCCTGGACCTGGCTGTAGGCAACTCCGCCTCCAACCACGAAGCCGAGGCCGATGACTGCAAGCACGATTCCGAGAATGCGGAGGCGCTTCGCCATTGTGTGACTCTCCTTACTTGTATGACGGCTTGTGAAATCCTTCACAAAGTATCGAATATCGTCGATACCCGGTAGGGACCTTGTGCTCTACTTCAGACGGCCACGAGCGATTGCTCTGCCAGTGCCGCCACGGCGGAGGAGAACTGACGCAGCGCGAGGGGGCGCAGGCAGTACCAGACGCGCGGACCATCCTTGCGGGCACACAACACCCCGGCCTCGCGCAGGATCCGCAAGTGCTCCGACACCGTGGATTGGGCCAGCGTGCACTCGCTCGCGATGTCCTGAGCGATGAAGGAAACGCCGTCCTCGAACTGGCAGATGATGCGCACCCGGGCCGGGTGGCCCAAGGCCTTGGCGATCGCAGCAATACGATCGACCGAGAGGGGCTCGACCTCTGGCAGATTCGCCTCATCGCAGGTTGGCGGTGTAGGCATCGCAACCCCTCTCGGGCCTGATTCGCAAGTGACGGCTTGTGAAATCCTTCACAAGCCAGTATGCCGTCGATCGACGACCGGCGATAGGGACCTTCGACCCCGCTCAGCCGGCGAGGGTTGCCTCGATCTCGGCCAGCACCATGTCGGCGTCGATGAGGGCGTGGCGTTCGATGTTGAACTGCGGCCAGGGAGCATCCGTGCCGGCGAACCGGCGAACCGGGGCCTCGAGTGAGTACCCGCACCGTTCGGCAACCTCGGCGGTCACCTCGGCGCCGACCCCTCCGGTCCGCTGCGGCTCCTGGACGAACAGCATCCTCGCGGTGCGCTCTACGGAAGCGACGACGGTGGCGACATCCCAGGGATAGATGGTGCGCAGGTCGATCACCTCGACCGAGCTGCCCTGGACAGCTGCTCGCTCTGCGGCCAGCAACGACACCGGGACCATTCCCCCGTAGGTCACCAGCGTGAGATCGCCTCCCTCCCTGCGCACCCGAGCCGACCCGAGCGGAAGCTCGTACGGGGCAACGGGAACCGCCTCGCGACCTGCCCGGTACAGCACCTTCGGCTCGAGAAACAGGACCGGATCGGGGGAGTTGATCGCAGCCGTCAGCAGGCCTTTGGCGTCGTACGGGGTCGAGGGGACGACCACCACCAGCCCGGGAGCGTGCGCGAAGTACGCCTCTGGGCTGTCGCAGTGGAACTCGTGGGCGCCGATGCCTGCCCCGTTGGGGAACCGCAGCACCATCGGCACCGCCGCGTGACCCCTGGTGCGGAACCGCATCCGGCCCATGTGGCTGACGATCTGATCAAACGCCGGATAGACGAAGCCGTCGAACTGCACCTCGGCGATGACCCGGCTTCCGGAGACGGCCATGCCGACGCCGGTACCCACGATGCCGGATTCGCTCAGCGGGGTGTCGATCACCCGCTCGGCGCCAAACCGATCGAGGAGCCCTTCCGTGATCCGGAACACGCCCCCTGCCACGGCGACGTCTTCGCCCATGACGATCAGATGAGGGTCCGAGTCCATCGCATCGTGAAGCGCCGCGGTGATGGCCTCCGCCATCGTCCACTCCTCGATCGGTCCTTCCGGACCCGGCTCGCCGGCTGCTTGCCATACTTCTTCAGGGGCGAAGACGGTCTCCGGCTCGCCGGCGGCCCGCTCGATGCGGTGGAGCTGGTCGACCATCGGGATGGGAATGGCCGCATACGCATGGCGCACGATGTCCGACCGATCCGGCACCTCGAGGGCCTCGACCGCAGCCAACGCCTCGTCGAAGGCACCGGTCGCCTCGTCCCACGACGCAGCCTCCCTGGCCTCATCCCACAAGCCGAGTCCTTCGAGGTACGCCCTGGTCCTGGCCAGCGGGTCGTACGGACGCCACGCCTCCTCTTCGTCCTTGGTCCGGTAGAGGTGGGGATCGTCTGCTGTGGCGTGCGGGCCGAAGCGGTAGCACACCGCCTCGATCAAGGTCGGTCCCTCGCCGGCGGCCGCCCGGGTGACGGCTGATCGGGTGGCGGCATGCACCGCAACCGGATCCATGCCGTCGACCCGCACGCTCGGCACCCCGTAGGCCTTTCCCTTCTGGGCAATGGTCTCCGCGGCGGTCTGCCTGGCGTATGGCACCGATATGGCGTAGAAGTTGTTGGAGGCGATGATGACCGTCGGCGTGCGCCACACACCCGCGAAGTTCAACGCGTTGTGGAAATCGTTCTCCGAAGTGCCTCCGTCCCCGATGTACCCAACAGTGACAACGTCCTCGCCGCGTTGCCGGGCGGCATACGCGTGGCCCACCGCGTGCGGGAGATGGGTCGCGATCGGAACGGTCACGATCATCTGGCCGTACTTCGCCTGATCCCAGTTGGCGTTCGGCAGCCCCCGCCAGTATTCGAGCACCACCTCGGCTGGAATGCCGCGGGCCAGCTGAACCCCGTGCTCCCGGTAGCCGGGATAGACGTAGTCATCGGGTCGCAGCGCGGTGGCAGAACCGATCTGGATCGCCTCGTGACCCTCGAGGACGGCAAAGGTGCCGAGCCTTCCTTGGCGCTGCGCTGCGGTACCCCGCCGGTCGAACACCCGGGTACGCACCATCAACTCGTACATCACGACCACGTCGGGCGCAGTCACACCATCGGGGAGGTCGGCCACGAGACTCCCGTGCTTGTCGATGACGCGCTGCAAGTGCGGGTCGTCGAGAACCGCCGGATCCATCAGGAGAGTGCCTGTTCCAGCGCGGCGGCGAACAGCTCGTTCTCGCGCTCGGTGCCGACGCTCACCCGGATGAAGGGACCCGCAGGACGGACGATCACGCCTTGACGGAGCAAGGCGTCGCCCAGCGCTCCGGTGTCGGTCCCGGGCCGGAAGAGCACGAAATTGGTCTGTGACGGCCAGTACTCCATGCCGAGTGCCGCCAGCGCACCCTCGATGCGTTCCCTGCCCACTGCATTGTCTTTCGCGCGAGCAGCCACCAGGTCCTGGTGGCTGAGGGCCTCGATTGCCGCGGCCTGGGCCACGTTGTTGGCCGAGAACGGAATCTGCGTCCGCCGCAAGTTCACCAGAGTGTCCGGGTGGGCCGCGGCGTATCCGATCCGCAGACCGGCGAGCCCATAGGCCTTGGAGAATGTTCTCGTCACAACCAGGTTGTCGTGGTCCGTCACCAGGGGAAGCATCGAGCGATGGTCTGGGGCGGTGACGTACTCGTGGTACGCCTCGTCCACGACCACGGTCACGCGCTCTGGCACGGCTGCGAAGAAGGCCGCAACCGCGTCGCCTGACCGATAGGTCGCCGTCGGGTTGTTCGGGTTGCACACATAGACGATGGTCGTGTCGTCAGCGATGGCGTCGAGCATGGCGCCCAGGTCGTGGCACATCTCGGCGTCGAGCGGCACGGTCACTTCCCGGGCCCCTGAGATCCGTGAGGCAATCGGGTACATGACGAAGCTGGGATCGGCGAAGACCGCGCTGGTGTCGGAGCCGCCGACGGCGAGTGCGATCGACAGCAGCAGCTGGGTAGAGCCGAGACCGAGCCAGAAGTGGTCTTCGGGAACACCGTGGAGGGCGGCGAGGCCGCGCACCAGGTGATACCCCGAGTTCTCCGGATACCTGTTGGCCGCATGCCCGGCGCGGGCGATCGCCTCGATCACCTCAGGGAAGGGCTCAGTGGGACATTCGTTGGAGGCGAGCTTGGCCACGTCGCTGAGGCCCAGCTCTCGTGCCACCTCATCGATCGGCCTTCCAGGCGTGTACGTCGGTATCGCCTCGAGATCTGCTCTGAACGTCGGCACGTACCACTCCTGGACAGCGAGTGCGGCGCACGCGGGGCCGCGGAGCAAGGCTACACCGGGCCGTCGCCGCCGGACCCGGCCACCCGGTTGGATTCGATACCCTTCCGGCCATGCCCACCCTGCGTTCTCGCTGGGTTCGCACCCCGACGTTGTTCGCACTCGGCGTCGTGGGTGCCTACGCGATTGCCCGGATCTGGGTGCCGTACTGGCCGTCGTTCTGCGACGGCATCACCATCCAGCAGCCGTGCACCTCCGTGGCGGTCCAGACCATGACCGGCTACCTGATCGTCGCCCTCGGCCTCGCCGTGATGATCCTCGGACCGATCGTGGCTGCGCTGCTCGAGCTGGCCATCCACGGCCACAGGTGGGAGACCCCACGAGGGCGAGAGACCGTCGTCACCAACCTCCCGATCATCATCGGTCTCAGCTACCTGGTCCTCGGTGTGGCCATCGCCGCCACGGCATGACCGGGTCCCCGTGCCCGCCATGCTGAGTGGAGCAGGCACGCCAGACAACCGCCAATCTCGGACTCCGCATTCCGGACACTCCCGTCTAGGTTCAGGTCCATGATCCCGATTCGTATGGTCGAAACCGATCGCGAGGACTTCGGACCGGTCGTCGAGTTGTGGCGCGACGACGAGTTCATCGGCATGGTCTTCCACGACGGCGACATCACCGTGGCCCAGATCTACCCAGACTCCGACGGCGACGTCCACGACCTCGACGTTGCCAACCTCATGCAGGTTCTGGAGTTGGCCGACCAGATCGTCGACCCCAGGGCGTTCGACGACGATCTCGCCGGTCTGCGCGCAGAGGCTTCAGGAGAGGCCGAGTGGGAGCAGGAGCACCCGGCGACGGTGGAGCTCGTGACGGAATTCGACCCGCAGGCCACGTACCGGTCGGAAGACGGCGAGGGTTTCTTCGCCGCTGCGGTGGCCCTGGCCTTCATCAAGCGTTGCGAGGAGCTCGACCTGGCCGTCGTAGAGTTGGAAGGCTTCGACTTCGACGGCAGCGAGCTGCACGCTCGGCCGGGTCTCGAATTGGTCGTGCGACCGCAAGAGGTCATGGGGTGGGGTCAGTTCCGCATGTTCGCCAACGGTCGGGCGCTCGAGTCACTCACCGACTGGGCGACACGGGACACGTTGGTGTTTGCGTTCGTGGTCCAGCAGCCTGACGGAGAGACGTTCGTCGCCTGATCCTCAGCCGAACTCGACCCCTTGGGCGAGCGGCAGCTCATCCGACCAGTTGATCGTCACCGTCTGCCGACGCATGTACGCCTTCCAGGAGTCCGAGCCGGATTCGCGACCGCCCCCGGTCTGCTTCTCCCCCCCGAAGGCACCGCCGATCTCGGCTCCAGATGTTCCGATATTCACGTTCGCGATTCCACAGTCCGACCCCTCCGCCGAGAGGAACGTCTCCGCGGTGCGCATCGACTCGGTGAAGATCGCAGACGAAAGGCCCTGGACGACACCGTTCTGCACGGCGACGGCCTCGGCATACGAGTCAACCTCGATCAGCCACATGACCGGGGCAAAGGTCTCCTCCTGGACGATGGGTGAACTCGAAGGGACCTTGACCAGGGTCGGCTCGAAGAAGTAGCCGGGGCCCTCGAGCTCATGACCGCCGGTCAGCAGCTGGCCGCCTTGTTCGATCGCCAGATCCAGGGCGACCTTTGCCGTGGTCACGGCGTCGGCGTTGATCATCGGCCCCATCAGGACGCCGTCGTCGAGCGGATCACCGATCTGGATCCCTCCGTAGGCTTCGACCAACCGGTGCGAGAGCTCGTCGGCGATCGATCGATGCACGATCAGCCGGCGCAGGGTGGTGCACCGCTGGCCCGCGGTACCGACCGCGGCGAACACCGCGGCACGCAACGCCAGGTCGAGATCGGCGTCGTCCATCACGATGAGGGCGTTGTTGCCGCCGAGTTCGAGCAGCGAGCGACCGAACCGCCCGGCGACCCTCGCCCCGACCTTGGCGCCCATCCGAGTGGACCCCGTTGCGGAGATCAGGGGCAGGCGGTCATCGGCGACGAGCAGGGAACCAATTGGGTCTGCGGGACCCGATGCCAGGTTGAAGACACCCTCGAAACCCGACCCGGCCATCACGTCGTGGCAGATGTTCTGCACGGCAACGGCCGAGAGGGGCGCAGCCGACGAAGGCTTCCAGATCGTCGTGTCCCCGCAGACCGCAGCGATGAACGAGTTCCAACTCCACACCGCCACCGGGAAGTTGAAGGACGTGATGATCCCGACCGGTCCCAGCGGGTGCCACTGCTCGTACATACGGTGACGGGGGCGCTCCGAGGCGATCGTCAAGCCGTAGAGCTGCCGCGACAGGCCGACCGCGAAGTCGGCAATGTCGATCATCTCCTGGACCTCGCCCTCGCCCTCGGAGCGAATCTTGCCCACCTCGAGCGAGACGAGGGCCCCGAGAGCCTCTTTGTGATCGCGCAACGCGTTGCCGATCCTGCGGACGTACTCGCCGCGCTGTGGCGCCGGCAGCATCCGCCACTCGGCAAACGTCTGTTGGGCGGCTGCGACCACCCGCTCGTAGTCGTCGACAGAGCCCTGGACGACGGAACCGATGATCGACTCGTCTGCTGGGTTCTCCGAGGCCAGTTGCTCGCCTCCGGCGTCGATCCAGCCCCCGGCATACACCCCGGAGTTGACGTCGGCAACGCCCAGTGCTGAGAGAATCTGATCCCGGTTCATCGTGCGCTCCTCCATCGGCTTCTGCACCACACAAGGTACCCAAGTGCAGGAGTCTCGGGGCTTCGGCGCCGCGCCGCCTCAGCGGGCAGCCACGACCTCGATCTCGACGAGGTACCCCCCGGGAAGGGCGCCGGCCTCGATCGTCGAGCGAGCCGGCTTGGCCTCGCCGACGTACTCGCTGTAGACCCCGTTGACCGTGGGGAAGTCGGCGATGCTCGCCAGGAAGATCGTCGTCTTCACAATGTCGTCGAAGCCGAGTCCGACATCACCGAGAACGGCGCCGATGTTGGCCATGACCCGATGCGCCTGGGCGGCAACGTCACCGGTGGTGGGGGCGTTGGTCTCGGGATCGATGGCGACCATTCCCGAGAGGAACACGAGGCCGGCCGCCTCCGTCACCATGCTGTACGGCCCGATCGGATCGGGTCCGGAAGGAGCAGGATGGATGTGTTTGGGCATCCGACGAGGCTACCCGCCGGCCGTCAGCAGAAGCTCTGCCCGCACCCGCAGCTGCGTTGCTGGCTGGGGTTCTCGATCGCAAAGCCCGAACCCTGCAGTCCCATGTCTTTGAAGTCGACCATGGCGCCGGACACCATGGGCGCCGACTCGCGATCGACCACGAGGCGAACACCGTCGGTCTGGCTGACGATGTCGGTGGGCTCGACCTGGGTGTCGAAGAACATCTCGTACGAGAAGCCGGAACACCCGCCTGGCCGGACCCCGAGCCGCAAGAACAGGCTCTCGTCGCCCTCGCTGGCGATGAGCTCCGCCACCTTGCCGGCAGCAGCCGGGGTCAGCGTGACACCCTGTGCGGTCGTCAGCTCCGTGTTC
>Ga0255048_10001199_pt1 | contig 18604 bp, 31 predicted proteins | sample JV7_2_2_MG_FD_183619 | JGI IMG/M metagenome (GOLD analysis project Ga0255048, IMG submission 183619) | Seawater microbial communities from Jervis Inlet, British Columbia, Canada - JV7_2_2 | ecosystem: Environmental > Aquatic > Marine > Inlet | place: Canada: British Columbia | collected 2016-10-06
TATCATCTCCAATAATGTTATTTAATGTCCCATTACAAAGAAAAATCAGTTAAACCATAGTCTTCTATTAAAGTTCTAGTTATAAAATTTTTTAAAATATAATCATTGTTTTCAACAAATTTAAGAATTTCTTGATGACTAACCAAAGATAATGAGTCTTTTTTCATTAAAAATTTTTTTCTACTTCCAAGAAGATGCCTTACTGCATGCGAATAAGAATCTCTTTTTATTTTTAACGGAACAACTTCAACTATATCTTTTCCAAAAACACTATTAAATCCAACATATACAAGTTCTGCATCTTCAATCATAACTTGATTCTGAGATAAATTTTTTCTCAAATCTCTTCTGCTTATGAATCCGTCAATATCTTCTATTTTTTTTGAAACAGAGTTATTTATATAACTCTCTTCTTGTGTCATTTTTGAAATAACACTTTCTTTTATTTTACAAATTGTACCAACGCCAACAGGCTTAGCATCTTTTCTTTTAAATATCATGTGATTTAAAATTTAATGTTAATAATAAAAGATATACAGTTTCGGAATTATATTCCAAAACTGCACACCTATTTCTAATTATATATATACTCTGCTTTTTAAAGCTTGAGCGTATGGTTTTATTCTAAAATCAATACAATTTTTAAGCTCGTCATCTGACCAATTTTTAATAAGTTCAAGCATTGGCTTTAATCTGCCAATATCTCTTTTCTCATTCCTTAGTTGTTCAAGTTCAAATTTAAGAATTTTTATTTCAGAATCATATTTAGCCTCTATTTTTGTCTCAATAAGATCTATCATATCTCTTTGTTCATCTGGATTAAATCCTAGAATAAGTCTATTCTCATTTTCAGATTTTTTAAGAACATATATAGCCTTATTGTAAGCATCTATATCAGCTTTTTGCACAACATTAAAACTATTGTAGTGATGGAGAATTGTTGCGTGATTCATTTCCAACATATCTCCAATAGATTGAAATGTGTGATTTCTATCTCTTGCAATCTTAACATAAACCTTTCTAGCATATATTAAGTCTTGCCTTCTTCCTGATTTCTTTAAAGAAAATCCATAAAAATCTTCAATTAAATTTAAAATCATGCGTAATTCTGCAACCTTAGATTCCATTATCTATGTCTTGGATTATTTTACGTAATTCACTTCTTTCTCTTATTCCCAAATCATGTCTTCCAATTTTTAGACTAAAATGATCCTTTCTCCCTGGGACTGGTTTCAATATTACTTTCATCGAATATGTTTTCTCTATTAATTATTAATATACTTACCTGATCAGAAACGCATTCAGCAATACTATCTGGCGCATCAGATTTCAATTCATCATTCTTGTCTAATATTTTATTTATCCTAGAATAATTATTAAAACCTTTAGATTTAATATAATCAAGTATTGTTTTTTTGTGTTTTTCTGAGAACTCTTTATACCTGCCTTCTAAAAAAAGCTGTCTTTCTAATTTCATAACATGAGTTAATTGAAACTTATAAACAACTTTTTCTCCGAAATCTGCATGTCCAATATACATAGGGTGGCTCATGAGCTTACCTTCGTATTTTAGAAATGCAGGATTACTAGACCAGGAATACATTAAACAGAATGTTTCATCATTTTTCTCAAATGAAACATAGCAGTTTAATAAGTAATTATCAAAATCAAGCTTAAGCTCGGCATCAACAAGAGGCAGCATATAAGTTAAGCTTTTATTTCTTAGAATATTAACTTTATATGTATCTTTCATTATTTTCCAGTTATTTCATTAAACTTAAGCTCAATTAATCCTTTAGAATCTATCTCTTTCTGAGTGTATTCTGCATTATTGTTTTGGACGCTATAATAGTAACTGTCCAAAAGGTCAATTACTCCAGTGTGAGCATATCCATATCTATCAACAAATCCATTCAAAGATGCTGTATGCATTTCCTCGGTAACTAAAAACCTCATTGGTTTCATTGGATTTAATTTAGAGATATAAACAAACTCAAATGGTTTAACGTCATAACCCATGAGATCAAAATCATTATCAACAATAGTTTTTAGAGCTTCTCTATAAAGACCACCTTGAATGTAATACTTGAGTAAAGTATATAACATTGGAAAATCTTTACAGGGTTGTTCACCTGTCTTTAAATCTATTGGAAATATTAATTTCTGGTTATGATTAATCACAACACAATCAAGCATTCCTTTACATCTCATACCTGCAACCTTTGTATCGAATTTATATTGATATATAATTTCAATTCCCGGAACACCTTTTGCAAAGTATTTTGCAGTAAATGGATGTGACAATAATGTATTTGCTGTAATAGTAGCGTGATCCCACATATCAGGTTTTATTAAAACCTTTCCTCTAGATTTAATTTTGTCTTTAAAATATTCAGAACCAGTACTAACAACTGTTTCAATTGTCTTTGGATCTGTATATCCTTTATAGACTTTCAATCTTATGGCTGCAGCTAGTATTTCATCAGAATAATCAGAAAGTTTAGAAGATATTTTCTTTTCTTTTCTTCTGAACGGGGTAACATTTGGGGCTATTTCACCTTCTTTCCCGTCCAATTGACCTAATATAAGATCACAAATATTCTTAACATTTGTTGTTGGTGGTTTTGGAGATATTCCTTTATGAAATATTTCATCAACTCTGTCAGGTTCAAAACACATTACATCAACTAAGTTTCCAAATTTAAGATTAAAACTCTGCTTTACTCCTCCAACTACATCTAATCCTTGTTTGTCTATACTAGACAGCATTGAATAAGATGGTATCTCTAAGTCTCTGTACTGTTGTTCCGTTAACTTTAGGTTATGATCTTGTATCGCCATTACATTTCTGCATTAAAACGACATTCCCCATATTCTTCGACACATTCTTTTATCTGCTTGCCTAAACAGTAATCAGCATAATCACTCATTTCTTGAGTACTTATTCCTGCCTCTTCTTGTTGTTCAGTAGTCCATGAGTTTCTATCCTTAAAAAACTCTGTTACTTTTTCCCATGCAGGTTTTAATATTGATAACTCTTCCTTTATTGTAGGTAGGTGTTCCTCGTTAAAGTAATACTCTAAATAATTGTTGTGTCCTTCTGAACCAAATCTGTCTGCTGCACTACTTGATTGTACTGCTAACATAAACTTTCCGTTTATGTCTCCGTCATAATATCTTCCCATAATTTATTTTTTTTTAATTAATTTAAAATATATATCTTATTGATTTTACATCAAACAACTCGGAATATTCTTCTTTGAATATACCTATTGCTTTTCTTTTTAATTCTAACGGATATCTCATAACTCCTGATTTGTTTTTAACCTCGTTAGAATACTGCATTACTTCCATCGCTTCTCCACTAGCTTTTTCCATTTGCAAAGGGTGGTTTGTCATAAATATTACTTCACACTTATTTTCACCCGCAATATCATTAACCATCTTAAATAGATTTCTATACTCACTCCTAAAGTTCTTGTAAAGAACAACGGGAGAGTAGTTAATGTGGACCTCCCATCCTAGCGACTTCAATCTGTTTATATCATTTATTCTAGACTCTATGCTTTGCATTTTTGGTTCAAGAATATCTGAATAAGATTGAGGCATAAGACTAACCCTAACTCTAGGCTTCTTATTAAAATGATTGACATCTAATTTCAACAAACTAGGATATTTTGTAGCCATAGTTGTGTTAATTTCAGGATGATCATCATACATTTTAAGATAGTCTATAAGAGGTATTGGGCAGTGTTTTTGCATAAGAACTAAATCAGTATTACAAGCAACATCTACCATCTTATAAATAGGATCTTGTTGGTCAGGAACTTTTACATAATCTTTAGCCCACTCATAAACAGAAGACACAATATCCATAACATTTGTGTTAACAAATATTCTTTTTCCATTGTATCTAGACATATAACAATATGTGTTAACGCAACCACCAAAACATCCATATATTAGGTTAGGTGCAATTGCGTTAGCACTATTGTCATTAGGTTTGGTAACAAGAGTTTTAGTTACTTGATACTTAATCATTAAACATGTTTATCTGATCAGGATCTACCGTGTTGTTAAGATATGTTCCATCTTCTTCACACTCTTTACCGTTATCATCTTCATATCCTACTACATAGCTATCACAACTACAAATTTCGTTTTCATTGTTGTAAGCATCTTCTAAAGAAAGTACTTGGTCAGCAAACGCTAACCTTACCATTACTTTTTTTGCTTTATTCATTATTTTTTTCTTTATAATAATTTATTAAATCTAATACTTCACCATATAAATCTTCATTGGATAAAGTTCCAATTCTAAATCCATCTTCAGGACTTTGATTTTCATCTTTAGATAGGTCAAATACTAAACTTTTAAAGCATATTTTTAATTCATCATCACTCATGTTAAAACAGTTTTATCCAAACACCAGCATTCTCTTTATCTACTGAATAAAGAGGAAATTCTCTTGGGTTTAAAGGGTTAATTAATTTTCCGTCTATACTCATTGGTACAGGGAATACGTACTTTACGTTGTCATCTTCAATAAAGTCATGAGCTGTCATCAAATCTTGAACAAGCTCTACACTATTACTAAAGTCAAATAGTCTTTTACTATTTCTGACTTGATGATACCCAATAATTATTGGATCATCTTTTCCTGATTTCATAGAAATGAATGTACTCCTTAAAGCTTCAAATTGATTAGGTTTATTTGGATCTACATATCCTTTAACTGTCTTCTTACGAGAGTTAAATTCTTGTATACCTATAGACCTAAGAAATTTAGATACAGTAGGAGACGAGAAGATTCCTCTACTCGTCTTAACCTTACTGTTCTTTAAGCTTGGGATGTTCCCTGGAATAAATATCATGTCAACAGGTTCTTTTCTTGTTAACATAGTTTTTTATTTACAATAATCAAATTTACTTGTTTTAGAGTTATATGAAACACATTGTTTAGATTTACGATATTTCACAAAAGAATCATCGCTACGATTAAACGTAGTGCCTCCAATTCCAACCCAAAAAGCCTGTTTGTCATATTCACGACATGCATCATATCCATCTGTAATTATTACAGAATTATTCCCATTTCTCTTGATGCTTGAAACAACATTATTAAAGTTTGTTCCTCCTCCTTGAGAAAAAGAAAGAATAGATATTTCATTAGGATTATTTATCGGAATTAAACCAGCATTAAAGAAATACAGGTTTTCAATAAGATTCATTCTATATAATACCATAGCTATTCCTTTTGCAAGGTCAATCATTCTAATATCAGTATCTTCAAATGTTGCCATAGAAGTCATTGAGCTAGAGCAATCAAGATATAAATCTATCTTACCCTTATAAATCTTAGTTTCATTACCAGCATTCATTATCTCAGCATTTCTAAATATCGGATGAAGAAGTTCAAGACCAAATAGGTCATCACATTCTTCACACTCAAATAGAGATTCCTCGACAACTTTATATTTAGCAGAAAAATAATTCATAGATTCATTAAGTATTTTTTCTAAAACTTTACGAATACTATCCTTACTTATAGAAACTTTTCTTAACCTATCTTTAAGCTCATCTATCTTCTCCAAAAATTCAGGATCTTGATTCATCAGGTCTTTCATTGCTTCTTTACCTAACTGATCTTTTAAATCCTTAATCTTTTTGTCTGCATTACTTTTGGCTTTTTCTATATCCTTCTCTGCTTTATTTAAAGCATTAGAGACTATATCCTCAATAGACTTTCTGGTTCCTCCACCAGATTGTTTTCCAGCGCCTTTACCAGGTGAATTCTCATTATTGGAATTCTGCTCACTATCTCCTTGTCCGTCACTTTGACCTTGACCTTGAGATTCACCATTTCCATCTCCTTCATCGTCTTTTTCACCTTCTGATTCTAGTCCCTGACCTTCACCTTGACCATCTCCATCTCCTTGTTCTTGTTGCTGTTCTCTAATCTCATCGTCAACTTTCTGCAATACTAATGCAAGTTCTCTAGTTAACATTTGAGTATATAAAGGTGAATCAACAGTAACAATTTTTGTAAGAGAGTCATAAACTTTATCAAGAACATCATGCCTTATAGTATTACTTTTGTCATGTGGTCTTCTTTTGACATCATCATTAACATAAATACTATAGACATCATTAATAAGTTCTTGTGATAAAGTACAGGGTTTCCCTGTCTCTTTTTTAACATATTCTTTAATCTTCATTAAACTTCTTTCTTCATAAGAAGTAACTCCAGGAATAACGACATGTTTATCTTTTCTAAATCCTAAGATACCACTACCTGAGTTTCTGTATCTATTGTATGGATCAAAAGAGGGAGTTTTTACACTCCCTAATTTGTTATCTGATCCATCCTTTCTATCAAAGAAACTCATATTAACTATTTAATACGTCTAAAACATTAGCGTCATCATCAGTTTTTAAGAAATCTAATTTAGATTCTTCATCACTGATTCTTCTTTTCAAATCCTCTTCATCGTCTTTAGTTAATAAACCTTTAGCGGTAGCTTGGCCATAAGCTAATTCCAACTTATCGTATTGCCTGTTATACTCATCATTGCTTAATGTTTGACCGATAGCATCAATAATATCATATAACTCTCTTATTTCTTTAGGAACAAGAGTTTTTGCAAGTTCTTTAGCTTTATCTTTTCCTACTAATAACTCAGTAGTTTTAACGATTCCTCTGTCTTCATTAAGACCCCATACTATCATTACATTTTTTATCAAAATTGGTAAAAATGATAATGCTCTGTCTGAAAGATCTGAATGACATACATCAAGTATCTTTCTTAATTTCTCTGCAGATAAAGATATTTTACTTATATCAGCTTCATCTGGCATATTGATTGTATGAGATTGTCTGAATTCTTTTCCACCTTTAGCGTAGTACTTAAGCATCTCATCTTGAGATAATCTAGTTACCTCATGTGTGATTAAGAATCTATCCCAAAATGGAGAATCAATTTCATCATCAGGAATTTCATTACAGGTTGCAATAAAGTTTGTCCATTGACAAGGGACTTTCTCTGTACCATTAAACAATACTTTTTCATTCATAATACCCAATAAACTATTCCTTAGTGAAGCTGATGCTTTATCAATCTCATTAATAACAACTACTTTTGCTTTTGTTACTGGAGAGTTTATTTTGTACTTATTTGTGGTAGTTAAGGCTTCTATATCTATATTACCTTTTACAGCATTAGATTTAGTTCCTTCATCTGTTTCTAATAAGAATAAGTCTGTACCACTCAGCTTACCTAAAGATGCTTTTGCAAAGTCAATTACAGCAGCAGTTTTTGCTACTCCAGGAGGGCCAATTAATAATATAGGCGTATTCACTGCTTCACCAAGAGCCATTACTCTAAATGTCTCTTCTTTTTTCATCAAATTTGTGTTGATTGTTCTTGTTATCATGATCTGTTTTTAATGTTATTTTTTTTGTTAATAATTTACTCTCTTAATTTTTTTTTATCAACTTTAAGATGAGTTCTCTTGTGGCTTTACCACCAAATTTATTTCTATAATCTGATGGGTCTTTTACTAGATAACCATCTGGTATTTCAATTTGAGTGAATCCAGTTTCACTGCATATTTTTTCACCTGAAACTCTACCTCTATTTACTTCATTGTTAAAATCATTATCATACAAGACAAAGATATTTTTAAATCTTTCTTTCAATTCCTTGACTACACTTTTTTTTGCGTGTACTCCTTCACTTTGTAGTGAACATGAAGTTATCTTTTTAGAAGGAAAAAGACTTTTTATTACAGCCGCGTCTTTACGGCTACTAGTTATTATAAGGGTTTCACCTTTATCTGGCATTTGAGTCCATAACTCCCAAACAGAATAATCATTATTGTTGATCCATTTATCATCCTTATCTGCATAAGGTTGATATATTTTAAATGTTTGTATGCCATCTTTTTCTTCTACAAATGCGTAGGCTATATCTATAGCTTGTGTACAAAATCCATTAATAAAGAAATGAGAAATTGGAAATATTTTACAATATTCTAGCTGAGCCTTACTAAGGCCATACTTATCTTTCCAATATAATGCGTCTTTTAGCTCCCAATCTCTAACTCTAACACTTATTCTTACTTTTGTAGTTTTAAGAGTATTTTCTCTGTTTGGCTTACTTACAAAAGTTTGTCTCGAAAGAGTATTATGGGATGAGTTTATTTCAAACTGGTCTAAACCAAAGTCTGAGGCAATCTTATTAAATACCTCTATTTTGGTTCTAAGATTAAATAATCTCATCACAAATAAAAAGCAATCACCAGATTCACCGGTTCCAAAATCTTTAAAGAATGTTTTGTTGTAAACTTCACTATGAAATAGACTAAATGAAGGATTAGTGTCTTCCCTTAACGGACTGCTTATTGCTTTCCTTGGAATTCCTCCTAAGTAATACTGAAATATATCTAAATCAGTAATACAATTTAGTATCCTATCACTTGTTGGTAATAATTTATGTTGTTTACTTCTTGCAAATGACATAGTTTTGTAATTAAGTTAAAAGAAAAAGGGCTATTGTATTAATAGCCCTTTCCTAAATTTACTCTTTTGGTATTAACCGTTTAACCAATCGTCTGCATCATCAGAAACTGCATCATCAGATACACCTGCAGTAGCAAATACATCCAATTGATTAGCATTCTCTGTTGAGATAACTGTTGGAGAAATATTATGCTCACGCAAAGATAAATCTCTTGGGCCAAAATCAACATTTCCAAATGCACCAGCAGCTACAGATTCATCTAAATCTTTAAGAAGATATTTGAATTTTTCTGCTTTGTTGCTTGAAATTATGTATTGACGCATAGTGTGACGGTTGAAAGTAGTCTGAACTAATTTACCATCTACTTTGGTTTTAACACCTAATAATACACCAATTTTGTTGTTGGTGTTAGTAATGATGTTACGTAATAATGTAAAATCACCTGCAAAGATTTTAGTCCACTCATCTTTATCAATACTAGCATAAGCCTTAGCAATATCTTCAACTTTGTCTAAGTTAAAAGGAAGATTTAATAGATTAACCAAAAAGCTAACTAATTCAACTTCTCCTCTTTTTGCAACTTTAACACCTTCTGAACGATACCACTGCATATTGTCAGGAATGATTTTAGTCTTAATAGAATCAGAGTCTAACCAAGTGTCTCTACCAAATGCATTAATAACTTTATATTTACCAGTTTGAGATTTGTGGTGAGTATCTGCTACATAAAATTGTAATTTTGTAGTAACACTCTCATCTTCATTAGCTAGATAGAAATCTAATCTAACTTGAGGAACTTCTCTTTCCCCATCTGAATCAGAAACTTTTGTAGTTCCGATATAGTCTGGATCAAATGTGATCTCACGACCATACATTTTTTCCAATTCTTCTTTTGTTGGATTAACTCCAACAACTTTAAAATTTTCTGCACCTACATACAATTGTCTTTGTATGCCTTCTCCAATTTCTGAACCTTTTGCAAATCCACTCATAATTTTTTATATTGTTTAAAATTTGGGAGTGTTTTAAGGCCACTCCCTTTACCTGTTGTTAAAAAATATTCAATTAATTATGCCCAATCAGAATCAACTGCATCAGCTACTTCTAATTCATTTTCTTCAACATATTGGATTGTATCTTCGATGTCTACCAATTCTGGACTGTTATATTCCTGAAGAACAGGTGAATTTGCTTCAGCTCTTTGTACTTCAGCAATAGTCTCATTTACAACTTCATTTGCAGATAATGAAGCATTGTTAGTCTCAATTATATCATCCTCAATTTTAGTACTTAAACTAAAAGCTTTCAAATCATTAGACTCAAAAGGAACTAATTTAAATTCAGTATTACCTTCATCATTAAGACCTAAAAATGTTAAGATTTCATTACAAGCATGAGATGATGTAACTGCTTTTCCTTTCTCATTTGATTCATCATAAGCCACTTTATTTTTAGATGTCTTATAAGATACTTCAACTTCTTGAGGAAGGAAAGATTCGTTAGTAATCAATACTTGTTTAGGAGTGTTTTCTCCCATTTCAACAGAAGCAAATACTATATTTTGAACTTCTCCTTGAGGGCAATTCAATAATAAAGCAGCTTTTGAGTTTATTAATATTCTTCGAGATTTCTTTGCTCCTTTTTGACCTTCTACAGTAACCACTGGGATGTCAGGATATTTCTCATTTGAAGAGCTTGTGTTTGTTGTGGTCGTTTGACCTAATTTCTTTGTTCCAAAGATTATTGTTGCATTCATTTTTTATGCGTTTTTTAAGTTATTAATGTTTTTGTTTATTCTCCGTCTTCATATTTACGGATAGATTCTAATACAGCTTTCATATCATTAGGAATGATTTCTCCTCCAAACATTTCTGCAGGACTCTTAGCCATATTAGTTGTGTTGTTTTGAGTCATAAACCCATAAGTAATGTCATTACCTTTCTTCTCGACAATAGTCTCTAAGATAACACTAAACATTCCTTCAGGTTTTACAACATCCTGAACTAATTTACCTCCCGGTACTCCAAATACAGTTCTATCAACTCCATTAAATGATTTAATTTCTGTATGAGCCATAACTATTACAGTTAAGTCATCTCTTAGTCCATCAATCATTTTTAAAGCTTTATACACATTGTCTCCCATTTCTGTAAACTTTGTGTATCCTACTGTCTTAGCCTTTTCCATAAATTCTGCAATCATTGCGTATGTAATAGTATCTATTACAATAGTCTTAATGTCAGGCCTTTTAGAACTAACAAATTTCATTGCATTCTTAATAGCATCCCATCCAGTAGTTTTGAAATAATTACATATATTAGGGTCGAAAACTCCTTCAGGAGTTTTCATAAGATAATTTTTCTTCCAACCTTTAAAAGGTGGTGCTTTTTCATCTGGACAGATAATAAAAGTCTCTTTAGGATCTAATGTCCCTAATGAAAATGTTTTTCCTGTCCCACTGTAACCTGTTATTAAAATTTTACTTGCCATTTAATTATTTATTTTTTTTTGATTCATCTACACTTTGATTGTAAGCTGTTATAAGCATATCCTTAGACAACAAGAAAGCTATTTCTCTTTTAGTAAATGTGTCCTCAACTTTTCTAGCTACAGTAGCAACTGGATTTTCTTGAGATGTATCTACTATTAAGCTTTTAAACAATTCATGATGTCTTTGCTGAAAACTTTCTACGTCTGTTATTCCACAAGCCAACAAGTCGTTTTCAACATTAGAGGGATCATAATCATCATGCTCAGGTAATGCTATTTCTTTTGCTGGCTTCCTGTTAAAAAAGTCTTTACTCATTAAGAATAGATTTAAGTGTATTCAAGGTTCTTAAGTTTTTTCTAAAAGAAAAGAAAGAGTATTTCTTGTTAGAAATTACACTCAATTCTTTTAATCTTAATGACATCTCTCGTATCTTTCTACCTTGAGACATATTAATATTTCTCAATGCAGATAAATTATCATTTAACATTTCGACTTCTTGAATGAGTTGAACTCTAGTCATACCCTTGTTTTGAGTCCTTGCATTTTTTGTTTTACTTACTACTTCCATTTTCTAAAATTTGTTTAATTTTTGTTACTTTATTCTTGTTAGCAAATATACCATTTTCATTTGATATAACATATTTAACTTCTGCGATTATATTGATTAAATTTTTTAGTTATTATGTCATATATTCTATCCCATTCAGGCAAAGGCTCGACACCTTTATCGTCAATATACATATCTGCAGAAATTTTACGACAATCTGCACCGTATTTCTCAATTAAATGTGGGAAATTACAGTTAATATAATGATATGGTATGTCATGTTCTTTAAGCCAATGCATAGCATCAGATAAAGCATGACCTTCCCTACAAGTATTAATTACAATTCCAAACCCTTCATCAAAAAGTTTACGTATAACGTATCCAGCATTAAGACGCTGTTTCCCTAATTTAGGGTAATCACTCATACATATAGTTAGATCAAAATCAATTGCTAGTATATGTTCTGGATGATCAACAATAGCTTCAAATTTATCTGCTATCTCTTGTCTTAAACTATCAGTAAGTGTTTGAGGAGTTTTTAATCCTCCTACCCAATCTCTAAAGTCATTACTTGTCCAATTTTTCATTTGTTAAGTTCTTATCAATATACCTATCATCCAAGTCTTTTCTAAACAAAAACATGTATGATAAAAACATTGCGTTACACAATATATGTCCAATGTGAGAAATTTTACTTTCGTTATCATTGTCTTCTCCCTCAAGGAAAACAAATAAATGTCTTTTAAGACTTTCAGCTACTTCTACGTAACTTAATCCTAATTTCCAATTATTAGCTCCTGAGCTAACTACCTCTAATTTCTTAGCTTCATCTGGGCTTATTTGCGCGCCAGTTACAGTAGTTCCGTCTTCTTTTCTGAATGTGGTGTACTTATGCGCACCATACATGAGAACTTGTACCATAGGAGCTAATGCTTTCCACGATACTAATCCCCATTTCAATTTTCCTGTATTAAATCTTAATCCTTCCATTAATATTTTGACTTTACACAATGTCCGTTACTTATTTTGCACTGCTCCGAAAGAGAGCATTCTGAGTTTATGACCCTGTGATGTCATCTTCTATTGTTTCAAAAAGAACATTTTCTTCACATTCAGGACACCACTGGTCTTGCTTATATTCTTGCTCAATGTCACCACCAGCTAATTTACCAGTGTTAGCAAAAATCCATTGTTTTATCTGAACTTTATCAGATTTACAGTTAGAACAAACTTTCATATTTTACTATTAGTTTTGTATAATGTATTCATTATTGATTTATTTTTGTTGTCCAAAATTCATTGGATTTCTAGGAGGAGCGATTCTTCCTAGTAATTTGTCTGCTGTAATCTCAAAGGACAACATTTTATCAACTTCATCTGCTTTTGGAAGTTCTTTGAATCTGTTAGTTGCTCCATCGAATAAGAAGTGATGATACTTGTTCGGAGCGCCAAACCTATTTTTCAATATTTTCATTGCTCTGAAACAGTCTCTAAATCTTCTAATGTCATAACCATGATAGTCATCAAACCCATAACGATCTGGAGAATAAACTCCAATTACCACTTTAGCATCTCGTTGAATTTCCTTATTATTTGCAAACCCAGCCAGTGATGGTTCAGTTTTCTTTTGAACACTTTCACCTTTCATAGTAAATTGTTCTTTCTCACCTGATTGCTCTTGCTGTATAACATTGACAACAGCCCAATTCCAGTGTTTAGTAATCTGCTTTAAAGCATAATTTGTACTCCAATGTGCCATAGTTTGATGTTGATTCATCATTGTATTTGCGTCCTTTATCTTTTCAGGGACTAACAAACTCATGTGGTCTACAATAACTATAACAAAAGCATTTGGATCATCTGGAACATAATGACTATAAACCTTAACTTTCTCAGTGACAGTTATCTTCTGTCCGTAAGTAGGACTTGATGGGTTTACATCAACTTTATTCTTTATGAACTCTCTGTCTTCAAATACATGTGTACCATGCTTATCTGCATAATCTCTACAATATTTATAAATACCGGTTGGATTATACACTGAATCTACAATCTCAACTTTATCCAATAAAGCTTCAACATCATCAATATACTTATCAATAAGATCTATTTTATCTTGAGGAAGAGATTTATCTCTAAATCCTTGAAGCGTTAATAGATCCATATTGATATTACATCTTGAAGATATAAAATTACATATCATCGTATCAATAAACTCTTGCTCTGATTCCTCTAATGCAAAATAAAATATTTTTAAATTGATATTATGTTTTAACGCATATTCAAGAGGTTCTCTAACATATAGAGCTTTTGCAGCTTGTGTTTTACCAACGCCAGAACTGGCAGTAATCATTTGTATCATACCTGGAACAACACCTGGAACAGATTGAGATAATTTAGGATAGTTCTCAAAAGGAATGCAGAATATTGCACCACTATCCTTTCTAGCTTTAATCTTCTTTAACTCATCTACCCTTTGTCTTACTTTTCCAATTATGTTATTAGGTTCTTCATCCATAAATTTCTTTATTATTAAGTTTCGATTCTACTTCCGCCATTTCACAAACATGACCATCATTCCATCTAGGACTGGGAGGTGCATCTTTGCCTGTTGTTGTGTAACCTGTCCCGCAGGATTTACATCTGTAAGCTTTATATTTATTCATAATCTTACATATAATCTTCGTTAGCGTACATATTATCACCTCTATCCTGATCTAACAGGTATGAGTATTTTTCGTGAAATCCTTCGTTGAGCCACCTGGTTGCTTCAACCATGTACTCCAGATCTCCTGATTTTGTTTTGTCTTTCACCTCAAGCTCTAAGACTCTTATTGCATCTTCCTGCTTTTTCACATCTTTCTTAAAGATCTGCTCCCATTTCTTTCTTAGTTTTTGACCAAGAATTGTATCGGGATCTGCAGGAGATAATGCTCTATTGCCTCCAAATTTCTTTTTCACACTTGTAGGATAGGCTTTTAACCATTTCACAAATAAATCATCGTTCGATTTAAAGAATATTGATGCCTTATCTCTAAGGAATAAACCTTCTTTGCTTACCTTTATGAATCCTTTCTGTTCTAATCCCGTAAGGGCTTGTAAACTGGTTTCTAATATCCCAGTTATGACAAACCCATTCGCAATATTATAAAGTATTAAGTATTCATTTATTGATATCTTGTTTTTAACAATATCATCAACGGGTATTTTTATATCATCCATTTTTAATTAACGCCATGTTATAAATTCTTTATTAAAATTATTCATTGATTTATTAAAATAAACCATGTCTTGTGTATCCTGCACTACAAGTAAATGCATTTCAGGAAACTCATGTCTTAAACACCTACCTAGCATTTGAAAGAAAGAACCTATTCCACTATCTAATTGAGTGATAATACCTCTTTCTATATTTGTTAAGTTTATTCCTTCTCTTAACATCTTAACTGCAAATAGTTCAGAGCATTCTAAATTGTTAAAGCAATCAATCAAATCTTGATTAACCTCATTAGTGTTTTTAGAATGTACTGCACTATCTGATCCTAGTTCTTTTACTTGCTTAATTGAGCCTGTAAAACATATAAATCTTACATTATCTAGTCTGAATTCCTTAACCAGTTCTTTAACATTTTGTGTCTTAACCTCTGCAATAAACTTCTTTCTTTGTGAAGCTATATTGAGAAACTTATTTCTACATCCCGTCCTAACTGGGTAAGGTATTTCCATGTCTTCAGACAATGCTTGATAGTAACTCATTTGTTTTGTTATCGCGTCATAATATTCCTGCTCAGTACCCTTACAAATAACACCGTATTCTTTTGATGTATTCTTAAGTGTAATAAACAATTCATTGTGAGAACAATATTTAAACTTGTTACTTGCTTTGTTTTTAGGCGCTCTTGCTTTAAATTCCCAATATTTACCTCTGACTATTTCAGTTTTCAAACTAATTCTATGCACAACCAGTGATGGTTTTGGCAGTAGATCTAATTCAAAAGCTTTATTCAATGATATTGTATAATAGTGTATTCTGTTTCCACAAAAACTATTAATCATACGTTTTTTATCATCAGGAATAGTAGCAGAAAGAAATATAATTTGGGTATTACGCTGAAGAATATTTTTCAATGCATTTAACCTTAATGGCGTTAATGCATGACATTCATCAAGTATTATAAAATCAGCTTTAATTTTCTGATTCTTCAAAGAAGCATATAAAGATGTTTTAAGTGATTTTGACACTTTAGTTTTCTTATGCTTCTTCATATCTGATATCCAGTTCTTCTTATGCGTACTTTCTTTACAAATCAAATAGCCTTTAGCATCCGAATTATCCTTTAAGATATTATCTACAATTCTTAATGCAGCAAGTGTTTTGCCAGTCCCTGTTGCCCATTCTAGGCATAGAAATCTATTTTTTTTGCTCAACTTTACTGCATTATCCTGTATTTTAGTCTTCGGATTCTTCTTCATCAAGATCTTTTGTTCCTTTTAATATTTCGTCAATTATCTTATCAACATCCTTATCAGTCATATTATTAATATCATTGCTATTTATAGCAAGAACTTGAGTTCCGTCTGAAAGTGTTATTTTCTTTGACTTTTCACCACCCATTTCATTAAAAATCTTTTTAATATGTTCAGGCGGTTCGTCTACATTTAGAATATCTTTAATTTCATTGGCTACTTTAAAAACTAACCTTGCAAACTCACTGTCTTGTATAGCTGATGATTTTAGTAATTTATAAATATCTTCTGATTCACCTTGAATTAATGAACTTCCGTATTTTGGATTTTTAGTTAAGACAACAGCAGATAATTCTTTGTTATTATCTAGCATATTTTTCATCTCTTCTATCATCTCAGACAATCTTTCGTGGTCTGGTTTTACTGGTTTTTTTCTATTAAATAGTCCCATTTTTACATTAGTTTTAATTTTTTAAACTTCAAATAAGGAAGCTCCTCATCTGCACCTTGAAATCTATTAAGAAAATCAGTTACATGTTTGTGTCTCTTAATAGCTCCTTTATAGTTTTTTAGAATTTCATCATCAGCTCTTCTTGATAACCCTTCTAATAGTTTTTCAGCAAGTCCAGGAGGCATTTTTGATGCATTTTCATTTATTTGCTCTAATCCAAGTTTGCTTTTTTCAATAAACTTATCTCTTGATTGCGCAATTTTATATAACTGGTCATATTCATGTCTAGCTATTTTCAGTATTGACTCAAACTCATTTAATGGAACAGCATTTCTGAAGTCTTTAAACGCTAAGGGTGTAATAACTTCATGCTGTTGTTGTCTGCTCTCTGAGCTGTCTTCTTGTTTTTTCATCTGTATTTTCTTCTATTTTTAATAAATCTCTATAAATTAATTCTGTTTCTAGGCGTTTTTTTACTGAATCATATATTGCCCATTTAGATTGGTTTCTTTTAAACTTGTTTATGATATTTTTTAGATGATTATAATCTAAATCTTCAATTTTAGTTATTTTACCATTCTCTGATTCCCAGTTCATAGTTCTACTTCCGTCGTTGAGGTGCTTTTGTATCAAAGGGTCGTCCAATGTCCACTTTGGTTTCCTTCTTTCTCTAAGCATTTTCTTTTAATTTTTTAAGTGTATCTACGCTTATTTCATTCCAGCCACGCCTTTCCATACCTTTTAGTATGTATTCAATACATTTCTTAAGGTTTTTTGGCTTGGTGTTTTTTTTTGGTGTAGTTGGTAGATTACTTGTAACATCCCAAAGAATAACTTCTTTATTTGATGATGAACATACTTTTAAACCAACTTCTGCTGCAACTTTTGCATCTCTAAGTTCTGTTAACCTAGCACAAATTCCTCCTTTAACTGCATTATTCCAAACACCACCTCTTAATCCAAGTTGAAATAGTTCTCCAGCAGTTATAGGGCCATTATGATATAAAATATCATATACTTCTAACCTTCTTTTTGACAGAAGACCATTGTCACGTATTTCATTGTAACAATTAATTGATGTTTGTCTTGTCATTTGTTTGTAATTTTAGTTACTTAATACATCTAATCCTACCGTTCTGTTTATCCCCAACTTAATGGTTCCAGGAATGAAAGGGCTATTAGCTCACCTTCGAGAGCTTCCTGATTTCTACTCTCACGGTTAAAACAGATTAGATAGCTTATTTAGTTAGTGATGTTCTTTTACGAATCCACCATACTTGTCCTCGTGAATCCAAACTACACATACAGTTACTACATGAGTGTCCATATATTTGTTCTCTACTTGCATCTTCACCACATAATCTACATTCGTATTCATCAAGAGCATTTATTCTTGCTTTTTTTTCAGTTTTTAGCCTATATAATAATAATATATTTACCAATAGGCTGAGTATGAATGATGTACCTATCATCCAATACAATAATTCATTTTGTATCATTTATTGGTGTTATTGTGACACCAATTATGATGTCTATTAATGATTAATTTGATGTTTAAAATAACTAAAAAATGAAGATCCGGCTTTAGGCTGTATATGCATATACATTGAATGGCTGCGTACCAAACCCTAGGAATTTCCTAATCTCACGCAATCGGTTTTATTATTGCTGGCTTCACTTCATTTATTAGTTAATTATCGTTACCTATTACCTGGACTCGTATAGTACCACTGGGTACCATTTTCAGTTGTGTGCAGGAATGGTAATTCATAATAGCATGGTATTTCAATTATCTCTCCGTCTCTGAATTCTAATTCGTTACTGCTTAATGTTCCGCATTCTCCCAACGTATCTCCATGGTCTAAGTGAGATTGAACAGCTTTGTGATTAACTTCAATTGTTTGGTAATTACCACTTCCTGTAACATGACATAATGTAGTTTTTCCTGCTGTTTTAGAACTACTAGATTTTCCATAATCTTGTGTAGATACTAATTGGCAATAAGCTTCTTGTGTGCAATCGTCTTCACATGATTGCATAGATACTGTTCCAATTAGGATTAGTACTAAATAATAAAATCTTTTCATTTTTAAGATTTAAAGGTTAATAATTTATTTGTTTGTTT
>Ga0255048_10001200_pt1 | contig 18597 bp, 21 predicted proteins | sample JV7_2_2_MG_FD_183619 | JGI IMG/M metagenome (GOLD analysis project Ga0255048, IMG submission 183619) | Seawater microbial communities from Jervis Inlet, British Columbia, Canada - JV7_2_2 | ecosystem: Environmental > Aquatic > Marine > Inlet | place: Canada: British Columbia | collected 2016-10-06
AGTGTTGCCGGTCCGACGATCCTGGCGCATCCGCTGTCGTTCACTTTCCAGGAAGGTAATGAGGGGAAGCGTGACGCCATCGATGTGGCGATCAACGCGATGATCGCTGACGGCACCGTTGCTCGAATCCAACAGAAGTGGTTCGGTCGGTGTATTCCCATACCCGACGACATCAACCAGGCGGAGCCATACACAACACTGCCCGAAGGAGACTGTGGAACGACCAGCGGTGACGTAGGTGCCGGTCCGGCCGTAGTCCCGGGGTTGGTTGAGGATGGCAAGTTGTTGGTGGTCACGACGGGGAACTTCCCGCCGTACACGATGATCAACGAGGACTCCGGAGACAATGAGGGCTATTCGATTGATCTGGCCCGTGAGGTTGCTGAGCGCCTGGGTTTGGAGTTGGAGCTTCCCACGGTGGACTTCGTCGCCGAGATGGAAGGTCTCGCTTCGGGTTTGTATGACATTGCAGACTCGGGGATCTGGCCGAATGAGGCTCGTCAAGAAGCAGGGTTTGTGTTCTCACGGCCGATGACTTCGACGGGGATCATTGCCCAGGTTCTGACCGAGAATGAGGACACGGCCGGGTTTGCCAATGTGACCGGTCTGATCATCGGTGGTATTCAGGGCAGCTCACAGGAGAAATTCATCCTCGATAGCGAGGCTGAACTCGGTTATGCCGAGTATCTCGGTTTCCAGGGTGCTGCGGAAGCCAATGCCGGTCTGCGTCAGGGAAGGGTTGACCTGTTGGTCGCCGATTCGCTGCTTGCCGGTTTTGCCGCCGTCCAGAACGATGACCTGAGTGTTGCCGGTCCGACGATCCTGGCGCATCCGCTGTCGTTCACTTTCCAGGAAGGTAATGAGGGGAAGCGTGACGCCATCGATGTGGCGATCAACGCGATGATCGCTGACGGCACCGTTGCTGAGCTTCAGCTCAAGTGGTTCGGTCGGTGTATTCCCATACCCGACGACATCAACCAGGCGGAGCCATACACGACTATGCCCGCCGGAGATTGTTGATACCAAGACTGACCAGAACGACGCAAGAAGCCCCCTTACCGGGGGCTTCTTGCCACCACGCCCTGTCCGTGGCCCAGTTCCGCTAGCTTCTGATCATGGAGCTCGACTGGGGTGTTGTCGCCAGAGCGTGGGACCTTCTTATTGACGGTACGTGGGTGACGCTCCAACTGTTCGCTTGGTCGCTTCTCCTCGGCACCGTGCTTGGCCTGGTGCTCGCTCTGATGCGGCTGTCGAAGTACAGAGTCCTTCGATGGGTGTCGCTCGGCTACGTCTGGCTGTTCAGAGGCATCCCGGTCTTGGTTGCTCTCTTCTTTGCCTTCTTCGTGTTTGGGCGCCAGGTTGGCCTCTCTGCACTACAGGCTGGTGTGTTGGGTTTGGGGACAAGTGCTGCGGCGTACAAGGCCGAGATCATAAGAGCGGGGATCATGTCAGTGGACCCGGGCCAGTTCGAGGCAGCCGAATGCTTAGCCATGACCCGCCGTCGATACATGAGGAGAATCATCATCCCTCAGGGGATCAGGGTCATGGTCCCCACATACATGAGCAACACGATTCTGGTGCTCAAGGTCAGCTCAGTGGCGGTTGCTATCGGGATCGTCGAACTCACGGGGATCACGAGACAACTCTCGAATTCCACCAACCGCCCGATTGAGTTGTTCACTGCGGCTGCACTCATCTACCTCTTCCTGACGACGGTGCTGATAGTCCTCCAAGAGTTTCTCGAGCGCCGGTTCGCTCTCAAGACATGAGCGGGGGGTAGTCATGGACTGGGACGTAGTTGTGGAGTCTTTCCCTCTTATCTGGAAGGGGGCGTCGAAGACGGTGTCATTGTTCGCATGGTCGCTCGCTGCAGGGACTGTTCTAGGTCTAGCGGTTGCCTTGATGAAACTCTCGTCGGCCAAGCCGCTCAGTTGGTTTGCCACCTTGTTCAGTTGGCTTTTTCGGGGGGTCCCACTTCTGATTCTCCTTTTCTATGCGTTCTTCGCTCTGCCAGAGGTTGGATGGCTGCTCAGTCCATTCTGGGCGGCCGTGCTTGGTCTATCTCTGTGGACCGCGGCCTATCAGGCTGAAGCCATTCGATCCGGAATCATCGCAGTGGACCACGGGCAGACGGAGGGGTCGGACGCGCTTGGCATGACCAGAAGCCACACCATGAGGAGAATCATCATTCCCCAGAGCATCCGAATCATGGTCCCGCCCTTCACGAGCAACGCGACCACGCTTCTCAAGCAGACGTCCCTGGCGACTCTGGTCACAGTGCCGGAGATGACACTGCTGACCCAAAGGATCTTCAGCAACAATTTCAAGTTCATCGAGCCGATCTTCGTGCTGGCGATGATCTATCTGGCCATGACAACCGTCCTCATCATCGGCCAGCAGATCGTCGAGCGGGCCTTTAGGTTGAAGACATGAGCTCAGACGCCCTTGTCACAGTCTCGGGACTGCACAAGTCATTTGGTGATGTGGAGGTCCTCAGAGGGATAGATTTTGAGGTGAGACGGGGCGAGGTTGTCGCCATCATCGGTCCGTCCGGTTCCGGCAAAACCACCATGCTCCGATGTGTGAACCTTCTCGAACGACCGTCGGCGGGGCGGATCGAAGTCGATGGTCAGGTCCTTTGCGAGCAGCAGGCCGATGGGTCGATGAGCTTCTCGGGTAAGGCCGAGATTCGCGCCATTCGAGAACACGTTGGGATGGTGTTCCAGAAGTTCAATCTGTTTCCACATTTCACTGCTGTCGAGAACGTGATCGAGGCTCCGATGGCTGTTCGAGGGATGTCGCGACAAGACGCGAACGCCCGAGCCTTCGAGTTGCTCGAATCTGTCGGGCTGGCCCACAAGGCGGATTCGTATCCCCTTCAGTTGTCTGGCGGTCAACAGCAGCGTGTCGCGATAGCTCGCGCCTTGGCTATGGACCCGGGCTTGATGTTGTTCGATGAGGTGACCTCCTCAGTCGATCCAGAGTTGGCCGGGGAGATCCTTTTGGTCATGAAACGTCTCGCGCAAGATGGGATGACGATGCTCGTGGTGACTCATGAGATGGGGTTCGCAGCCGAAGTGGCCGACCGTGTCCTATTCATCGATCACGGCGTGATAGTTGAAGAAGGCCCGGCAAAGGAAGTTCTAGGTGATCCGAAACGCCAGAGGACACGCTCGTTTCTCCGGGCAGTGTTGGAAAGAGCACCAATGGTCGAAGACGGGATGGACGATGATGGTCAGTAAGCGTCAACATTGTGAGCCTTCATGTCGATAGTCGACATCTGGGACTCCCTTCTATCAGAGACCGATCGCAAGGTGATCGACAATGCCGGCTATGGAAAAGAGCGTGGCCTGGGGGACTCCCCACTTCTCGCTGTCATCGACTGTCAGTACAACTACATCGGAGCCGATGAGCCCATCCTCGAACAGCAGGACCGGTGGCCGGCCGGTGGCGGGACGGGGGCGTGGGAGGCGGTGCGGGTCACCGGCAACCTCCTTACTGAGGCCAGAAACTCGGGTGTGCCTGTCCTCTACACCCGAAATGTCCAGAAACGAACTGTGAAGTTTGACTCCTTCGCAGGGAAGTCAACTTGGAACAAGTCGGCGACCCTCGACGATGCTGAAGGGAGTCGGATTGTTGCGCCGATCGCCCCAGAGAACAATGACCTCGTCCTTGACAAGAGTTATGCGAGCGCATTTTTCGGGACCCCGCTTGTGACCTACCTCGTTGGGCTCGGGGTAGACACCCTGCTGATCTGCGGGGTGTCAACAAGCGGATGTGTGCGGGCCACTGCTGTCGACGCCGTAACACGCGGCTTCAAGGTGGCCGTCGTGGCAGACGCAGTCGCCGATCGCATCGTCGCTTCACACAAGATTGCCCTTCTCGACATGTGGATGAAGTACGCCGACGTCATCGATTCGGAGACGGCAAGGGCGTATATCCACTCGTTCGCCGGCCGATGACCGACCTGGCCATCGTCAATGGCACGGTCGTCGTCCCGGGCTCCGATCCAGCTCAGATGGACGTGGCAATAACAGGCGGAGTCGTAAGCGGGTTGGTTGAACAGGGCTCGATCACCGGTGCCAGTCATGTCGTCGACGCAACCGGATTACATGTATTGCCGGGAGCGATCGACCCCCACATCCACTTGGGTGGCTATCAACCGCTGGGAACCGACACCGAACCGGGCACGCGACTCGCCGCTCTGGGTGGTGTCACCACTCTCGTGAACTACTTCAAGGCCACGGGCTCCTATCTAGATTTAGTACCGGAGTACATCAAGACCTTCGAAGGGGACTCTCACATAGACGCAGCGTTCCACCTGCAACTTCTGACCGAACCTCATCTCCTCGAGTTGGAAACGACCACCCGCCGTTTCGGGATTACTTCTTACAAGATCAACCTCGCCTGGAAAGGTCGCGAGAAGGCAGTGTTCGACAGTGACCGGCCGGTCGACAACGGCTGGGTGTGGTCTGTCATGGAGGCAATGAAGGAGATCGCTCCCGACAAGATGGTTCTCAACGTTCATTGTGAGAACCAAGAGCTGAAGAATGAGGCGAAACGTCGGATCAGTGATGAGATGAGCCCTGATTTGGAGTTCTACGAGAGGCTTGCCCCTGATTTCAGTGAAACCGACAGTGTGCTGTCGATGATGCTTCTCGCCAGAGTCACGGGTGTCACCACCTACTTGGTCCATCTCAGTTCCGATCTCACGATGCAAGCCTTCGAGTTGCCGTGGGCCGAGTCTGATCATCTGTTTGGCGAGACCTGCCCGCACTACCTGATGCACACAACCGATTCCGCAGCGGAGCTCAAGCTGACAGTCAGTCCGCCGGTGCGTCACCAAGAGGATCAGGATGCCCTATGGGAAGCTCTGGCAGACGGGCGCCTGGACACCGTGGGAAGCGATTCCAACCCGATTCTCCGTGATACCAAAATGGGCAACGGTGAATTCTGGTCGGTCAAACCCGGATTCGACTCCGTAGGTTTGATTGTTCCCAGTCTTCTCGATGGTGGATACCACCGAAGAGGAATCGGCCTCGGACGAATCGCTGAGATCATGGCGGAGTCACCCGCCAAGATCTTCGGGCTCTACCCCCAAAAGGGCACCATCGCATCCGGATCCGACGCCGACCTCATCCTCGTGGACCTGGACAAAGAGTCGACCGTGGGTCAGGAAGCGACGGCGGAGCACTCGGATTTCTCTGTGTTCGCCGGCATGACCCTCCGCGGCTGGCCAGTGGCCACCATTTCACGGGGCGAACTCATTGCTCAGGATGGCCACATGCTGTCCGAGCCGGGTCGCGGGCGATACTTGCGCCGAGAGACCTAAGCCGATCCCATGGGTATGACCCTGGCCGAGAAGATCATTGCCCGCGCGGCCGGTGTGACGAAAGTGTCTCCAGACGAGATCCACTGGGTCGATGTCGACCTGGCGATGATCCACGATTCGGGTGGTCCTCGCCGCATCTGGCCGATGCTCAACGAGCTAGGTCTTCGGGTGTGGGATCCCGACCGGGTGATCCTCGTGGCCGATCACTACGTACCAGCCCAAGACACCAACGCCGCCAAGATACTCCAGACGACCCGGGCATTCGCAGCCGAGTTTGGGATCGGCAGTTTTTATGAAGCGGAAGGAATAGCCCACACACTCCTCGTCGAGAAGGGTCACCTCAGACCAGGGATGCTCTATGTAGGTGGCGACTCCCACACCTGCACCGGTGGCGTGCTGGGCTGTCTGGCCCTTGGGATGGGCTCGACAGATCTCCTGGGAGTTCTGGCCACCGGCCGCACCTGGCTCCGAGTCCCTCACACCATCCGTGTCGATATCGAGGGTTCGTTGCGGAGAGGCGTAACCGCGAAGGATCTCATGCTCACCATGATCGGCGAGAAAGGCATGGCCGGGGCGGTCTACCGGGTGCTCGAGTTCATCGGGTCCGGCGTCGCAGCAATGCCGGTGGACGAGAGAAGCGTGCTCACCAACATGTGCGCCGAGATTGGGGCCAAGACCGGCATAATCGCATCGGACAAGACAACAATCGGTCACTTCGCGGAACTTGGAGTCCAGGTCGACGAAGGACCCTCGTCAGACGATGATGCCGACTACCTCGAAAGTTGGCGCTTCGACGCCACTGAGATAGTTCCCGTAGTGGCACAACCTCACCGTCACGATGACGTGGTACCGGCAGCCGACGTTCACAACACCCCAATCAGCAGGGCATACATTGGCGCCTGTACTGGCGCCAAATACGCCGATCTGGTGATGGCGGCGGAAGTATTGAAAGGTCGTCGAGTTGCGTCCGGCGTGATTCTTCAAGTCGCTCCGGCCTCTGCAGCAGCCCTTTCTCGTGCGATGTCCGACGGCACGGCCCAAACGTTGGTCGAAGCGGGCGCACAACTGCTCTCGACCGGCTGCGGCGCCTGTCCTGGGTTGGGCAGCGGCGTTCTCGGCCCCGGGGAAGTGTGTATCTCGACGACTAGCCGAAACACTCGGGGCCGGATGGGAAGTCCGGACTCGAGGGTGTACCTGGGCTCGGCCTACACGGTTGCGGCAGCCGCTCTGGCCGGGGAAGTCGTTGATCCTCTGTCCGTCATTGGGGTGTCGGCATGAACGTCTTGCAGGGACGAGCATGGAAATTTGGTGACGACATTGACACCGACCTGATTGTTCCCGGGCGCTACCTCATGTACGACGTTGCCGAGATCGCCGGCCATGTGATGGAGGGGACGCGACCCGAGTTTGCGGACCTGGTTGGACAGGGAGACGTCGTCGTTGCCGGGAAGAACTTCGGGTCCGGCTCTAGCCGTGAGGTAGCGGCCCGCGCCCTCAGAGAAGCTGGAGTCGTCGCCGTTGTGGCGAAGTCCTTTTCCCGGATCTTCTTTCGAAACTCCATCAACGTCGGTCTGGTACCTGTGGAGTGCCAGAAAGCCGACGTCATCGAAGATGGTCAGACGATAAGGATTGACATGGACCTTGGCGAGGTGGTGATCATCGAGACCGAGGAACGGCTTGTGGCGAAGTCTCTTCCGTCTGAAGTAGCGGCGATCATGGAGGCCGGAGGCCTCGTCGATTTCTTGAGAATCAGGGTGGGGAGTATCAACCCATGAGCTCTGGACCTCGTCAACTCGACGCTTTGCTCGAAGATTCGTCTCCGGTGGTTGCTCCAGGGACCTTCAACGCTCTCTTCGCACGTCTCATTGAAGAGGAGGGCTTTCCAGCGGTCTACATCTCGGGAGCCGGAGTGGCCAACTCCCTGCTGGGGAAGCCGGACATCGGCCTGGTCTCGATGGATGAGATGACCATGATCGCCCGTCTGATCTGTGATGTGGTGACGATTCCGGTGATCGCCGACGCCGACACAGGGTACGGCGGGGTCCACAACGTGGCTCGAGTCGTCTCGGCTTACGAGAGGGCAGGCGTATCAGCGATCCAACTCGAAGACCAGGTGTTTCCGAAGCGTTGTGGGCATTTTGACGGCAAGGATGTCGTTCCGGTTGGTGAGATGGTGGAGCGGCTCACCTCGGCCGTCGAGACACGCGGCAATACGGAAGGTCAGGGCATCCGGATCATCGCGCGCACTGACGCCGCCGACCTTCATGGGCTCGACGAAGCTATTCGTCGAGCCAGGATCTACGGCGAAGCGGGGGCAGACCTGCTCTTTGTCGAAGCCCCTACCAGTCGGGAGCAACTCGAGATCATCGGGAGAGAACTGTCAGCCTGGCCACTGGTGGCCAACATGGTCGAAGGTGGCAAAACTCCGTTGCTCAGCGTCGACGAATTGGCAGAGCTCGGGTTTTCTCTCATACTTTTTCCGGGAAGCATCACCAGAACAGTCACAGGGGTTGCTAGGTCCCTTCTGCAGAACCTGGCGGACAGTGGGACCACAGAGGAGATGATTGACATCATGGCAACCTTTGATGAGGTCAATGATCTGGTCGGATTGAAAGACGCGGATCAATGGGAGCGGAGTATCTCCGAGGATGCATCAAAGCGTGAAGGCGCTGGATCTTGACGCGAGCCAGGGTGAAGATGCTGTCAGCGAGTGTGCTGGTAACTCTGACGATGAGCGCCTGCGCCGGCCCCACCACAAGTGGCACCACACCGTTTCAGGGTCTAGACGGATGCAAGGCCGGTGCCGGCTCAGCCATGGCGTTTCTACAGCGGACTCTTGATGCTTTGGGAGACGTCGGCGTGGATGAAGGTCCCGACAAGGTTCCGTCGTTCGACCACGACGTAGAAACCATGATGTATCGGGCTCGCGAAGTGCATTGCACCGAAGAAGGCTTCAACCAGGCGATTGTTGAAAGGGTGGGTGAACTCGTTGGTGACGGGGCCGCTGCTCAGATGCTGATCGCCACCGTCGAGGCCCGGGGTCTTGGTTCTCTCGACGCCGAAAACGGAGGGCTTATCACACTCAGCGGAGAGTGAGACAAATCATGAGGGCTGACGTTCAGCCTTTTTGACCTCTGTCAGCACGTAGAACACGAACTCCGATCTTCCTTCAGGACTGCGCTCTCGCGGTATCGGATTGTCCTTGAACCAGTCGAGGTATCTGGCATAAGCGTCGTGATCGAGGAAGTGAAGTTCGGCTATGCGATCGAATACCAGTGGAGTCTCCGCCGTGGCTGTTCCGGCGCTAGTAGTGGTGATTGGCCGTACCACCGTGTTGAGCTCGACATGGTCTATGAACGGATTGGCCAATAGGTCCGGATAGTGGACATCCCAAAGCCAGGCTTCGTACTCCTCAACCGAGACACCCTCGACGATGTTGTAACCGAGAATTGCCTTGAGCGTTGAACTCATTGAAGCTCCCTTCTATTCGTTTCGATCGAACGCCGGTACCAGCCGCTGGAACGACGTTGACGATGTGAGGCTCTGTACAGCGTCCAGCAGTTGCGAAGCACCTTTTGACCCCAATTGTGGTTCGGCGTTGAATCGGAATTTCAATTCCAGTTCGTCGCCTGACAATGGATTCTCCGGTCCACCTCTCGTGTGGGTCACGCGATGCTCGAACCTGGTGCCGTTGTTGGTCTTGATGCTGAGGACGCCGGGCAACTGATTGGGAAAGTCCCGGGTCGACTGCTCGTCTGCATAACAATGGACCAACGCCGAGAGGGCTAGACGGTCCGGATCTCGAACAGCGTCATCGCTGAAGTCGGCGGCTGAAACACCGAGTCCTCCCCCACCAAGGAGAGCTGTAGCAACGGTGAAGGGCCCGCTGAACCTCGCGCTGTATCCCGACTCGGGCACTGCTTTGGCATCAATCGGTTCGGCGATGGTTCTGAGCACTGGCGCCGGCACCCCGAGCCTCATCGCGGTGATCGAGTCCGGGTTCACACCTTCCTGACGTAGCTTGATGGCGGCGTCGATACCCGCGTGAGTGAAATGGTTGGTCGGGTAGGGCTTGGTGAAGAGTCGAAGTAGTTCCCACTCTTCTCCTAGATCTCCCACCAGGGAGCGTCGATCGTAGAAGCCACCGGTGAATGCTTCGAAGAAGCCGAATCGTCCTTCGAGAACCGTTGGAGGTCCTGTCAATCCTGCTGTGGCGAGCTCGGCCGCCGTGATGCCAGAGTGGGCGGCCCATCCGCAATGCACTCGTTTGATGGTGCCTCCGGTTCGATTTGCCTCGATCAGTCCGGACCCCATCGATGCGGCAATGCCTATGGCGTGGGAGACAGTCTCTTCGTCGGCTCCGTGGAGCAGAGCGGCAGCCACTGCAGCCCCAATGGTCCCGCATATCGATGTTGCGTGCAGCCCTCGTTCGAAGAAGACCGAGTTTCGAAGCTCTGGGTCATATGCGGCCATCCCCAAGCGGCATGTCACCTCGATACCGACCGCGATCGCTGTTTCGATGTCGGCCCCTGGCGAACCCTCAGCCTCCGCCACTGCCAGGACAGCAGGAACCACCGAAGCGGACGGATGCAGAACGGAAGGCAGGTGGGTGTCGTCAAAGTCGAGGGCGTGGGCCATGGTCCCGTTCACCAGAGCGGCACTCGCTGCGGGAAGCCTCTCAGAGAAACCGAACACGGATGCTTCGGGTACGCCGCCGCGGCCAAAAACGGCGGATGCGACCACCTCGACAGCAGGCTCGTTTGCGGCCGCGATGGATACACCAAGTGTGTCAACAATGCTCCGCCTGGTGGCGGCACTCACCTTCGGATCGAGCTCCGAGCGAAGCTGGCGAGAGGCAAACTCGGCAAGTTGTTGCGTTGGGCTTTCAGTCATCGATCAGGGCGATCGGTCGAATTGGTGAACCGGTTGCCCCTACCAACTTCAGTGGTGAAGCAACGAACAGGAATTCGCTGACACCAGAGGCTGCGAGACCGGAGAGATCCATCACTTCGATGATGTGGATGCCGGCTTCCACCAAGAGGATCCTATGGGCGGGTAGAACAGCGTGTCCACGTGCCGGCGCTATCACCTCAAAGGCAATGGTCTCGGCTCCCGCAAGTTTGATTCCGTGATCGCTCAACCACCTCGCGGCCGCTTCTCCAGGTCCTGGCGTGCCGTTGTCCGTCCCAATGAAAGCGACGGGGTTGGGCCAGTGACGAGACCACCCGGTCCGAATCAGCACCGCGTCACCAGACGTCACCTCAACGCTCTGACGGCTCGCGGACTTTTCCAGATCTTCCACCGATACCTCATAGCCGCCATCCAGCATGTCCACACCATGGAGCGCAGCGATATCGAGCATCACTCCGCGACAGACAATGGGCTCGACAGTTTCAATGCCAAGCTCGGAGAAACCCAAATTGGACTGGATCGATTCCGGCGTGACTCCCCCGTGAAGAAGCCCATCTTGGGATACGTGAGCCAGAGCGTCGATGTGTGTTCCAACATGACCACCGGTGACGATGATCTCGTTGGCTGCCGACCCACCGTCGGATCGCACCATGTCTCCGTGCCTCCTCATCAGGGCGAGTTGGAAGGCGGGATGGTTGGGGGAAACCGGCATCCCACGATGGAGTGGCTGAGCCAAGTCGATGATGCGAGACGACGTGAGACGGTCCCAGATCGAGTCCACTAGACGGCCCCCAGATCCGAAAGCTCTGCCAACTCCTCGGTGTCAATCCCGAGTTCGCCATATACGGCTTTGTTATCGGCACCGATGCCCCGCCCGCCCCATTTGATGGCCCCTGGAGTAGCGGAGAGACGGAACATGAGGTTTTGCATGCGTATCGGGCCGAGATCCTCGTCGTCAATGGTGGTGATGGAGTCCAATGCCTTGTATTGCGGGTCCTCGAATATGTCAGCGATGTCGTATACAGGGGCAACCGCCGCACTGGCCTTCTCGAACTGTTCGACAACGTCATCCAGGTCGCGATCGCCGATCCACGAGCCCACCATCACGTCAAGCTGATCGCCATGTTGTGCACGCCCACGTCCTGTTTCGAACCAGGGCTCCGAGATCACTTCCGGATGTCCGACGAGTTTCATGACTCTCTCGGCCACATTGTGAGCACTGGTCGAGATAGCGACCCAGTGCTTGTCCCGTGTCTGATACGTGTTGCGTGGAGCGTTGTTGACTGATCTGTTTCCCGTTCTCTCCTGAACCACGCCAAGCTGGTCGTACCAGATGGGCTGTGGTCCGAGAATCGAGAGGATCGGTTCGATGATCGCCAGATCGATGATCTGACCGGACCCACCTCGAGCATCACGGTTGTACAGGCACATCTGAATGGCGTTGGCAAGGGCAAGGGCGGATATGCCGTCAGCGAGGCCAAAAGGTGGGAGCACTGGAGGCCCATCGACCTCACCGGTGATCGCGGCGAATCCGGACATCGACTCAGCAAGCGTGCCGAACCCAGGACGCTCCATATATGGGCCAACCTGGCCAAAGCCGGTGACCCGGGCGATTACGAGCCCCGGGTTGAGGTTCATGAGGTCCTTCGGGTCCAGATTCCAGCGTTCGAGAGTTCCTGGTCGAAAATTCTCAATGAGGACGTCGGCGGTTTCGACCAAACGTCGCATGAGCTCCTGCCCCCTGGCAGTGGACATGTTGCAGGTCACTGTCCGTTTGTTTCGGGCGAGCATCTTCCACCACAGGTTGATGCCATTTTTCTGATAGCCGTGGTTGCGGACCGGATCACCTCGAGGATGCTCGACCTTGATCACCTCAGCGCCAAAGTCCCCCAAAAGCGTTCCCGCCATTGGTCCGGCAAATAGGGTTGCGGCATCAATCACCCTCAGCCCTTTTAGTGGTCCTGACACATGTGCTCCACTATGTTCCACTCAACGGAATAACGTTCCACATTCTAGACATGCCATATAAGCTCGTACCCCACTGCAGGATGTCGCTGGCAAGCCATCACAACCGGCAATCGCCGTGACGCTCCGCTCATACCTATACGCCCCCGGGAACCGACCGGAACTGTTTGCAAAGGCTGTGAATTCTGGTGCTGATGGGGTGATCCTGGATCTAGAAGACTCCGTCCTCCCAGATGAAAAGACGGCAGCCATCCAACACGTTGTCGACTATCTGGCGGATCGAGAGACATCGCCGACCGACCCTCAAATCTGGGTTCGGGTGAACAACCGACCAGGGCTCCTCGAAGACGAACTAGTTGCACTCGCTGGGCTGGCACGGCTCACCGGGATCAGCCTTCCCAAGGTGGAAGGTGCTGCTGTGCTCGATCGGGTGAATCAGCTGCTACCCGAACGTGTGGGTGTCCTTGCTCTCATTGAATCGGCAATCGGAGTGACGGTGGTCGCCCAGATTGCGAACCACCATCGAGTTCACAGACTTGGACTTGGCGAAGCCGATCTGATCGCCGACTTGAAGATGAGCCCGTCACCGGAACGAGTCGAGCTGATGCCCATCAGGGTCAGCTTGGTAGTGGCTTCGGCGGCAGCCCGAGTCGACCAGCCGGTGGGTCCGGCTTTTCTTGATGTCAGGGATCAGCATGGCCTGGAACACTCCTGCAAGCAGCTACGTCGGCTCGGATTTGGCGGTCGTTCCGCCGTGCACCCAAAGCAAGTGGAAGTCATCAACAGAGCTTTCACACCCACGGAATCAGAGATCGAACAGGCGGAGGGTCTCATCCGTTCTCTCGCGGGGAGTTCTGAACGAGAATCAGCTGTGTTCGTGGACAGTCATGGAATGATGGTTGATGAGGCCGTCGTCCGGAGTGCTCGTCATATTCTCGACGTGGCCACGAGACTTGGACAACGCGAAAGGGGCATGAGTGACTGACCTTCCTCAAGGTCAGACGATCGCAACGGTCGAACGCGCCGCCGATGTCTTGAATGCCTTTACCGAACTGGACGGGGCGACCGTTGGTGTCACGGAGCTCTCGGAGAGGCTTGGCCTGTCGAAGGCCGTCGTCCATCGGATCCTCACGTCTCTGAGGGTCAAAGGTTTCATCGAGTTGAACGAGGACAGCCGGAGGTACTCCCTGGGTCCGGCTTCGCTGTCACTCGGCTTGACATATCTTCAGAAGATTGACGTCCGGGACGAGGCAAGAAGCTTCTTGCGGGATCTCTCCGAGCGGACCAACGAGACAGCCACACTGTCTGTGAGGCGTGGCGACGTGCGCATGTACGTGGACCAAATCACACCCCCTCGAGAGGTGAAGATGATTGTCCAGCTTGGTCATCCCTATCCGCTCCACGCCGGAGGGTCCTCAAAGGCGTTCCTGGCCCATCTATCCGACGAGTTCATTGATGATTATCTGAGCAGACCGTTGGAGCCACTGGTGCCCTTGACGACCACGGACCCCGATCTCCTTCGGAAGGATCTAGCTCTTGTCCGCTCCCGTGGGTTCGCATCTTCGCTGGGCGAACGTCAAGAAGGAGCGGGTTCGGTCGCCGCGCCCGTCTTTGGTCTCGACAGCGACCCTGTGGCCGTTATCAGTGTCTGCGGCCCAGTCGAACGCTTTCGAAGTGAGATCGACGACATTGCCCCAGTTCTGCTCGAGTCAACTCGGAAGCTCTCGCGACGTCTGGGATGGGAAGCCTGACCGGATCAACCCGAATAGGGCCGGGCAAGGTACTTTCCGACGGGAGAGCCAACAACAGATCCGTCGTCGAGCACATGCGCCCCCCTCACGAATGTATGCCTGACCTTGCCCTGTAGCTGTGTGCCCTCCATGGGGGAGTAGCCCTGGGCGGATTCAGATAGCTCGCCCCGCACAGCCCAATCGGCATTTGGATCGAGGAGGGCGATGTCCGCGTCAAACCCGGGGGCGATGTCGCCCTTGGTCAGTAGACCAAATCGTCGGGCCGGGTTCCATGAAACCAACTCAGCCACCCGATTCGGTGTGAGCCCTCGTTTGGTTCCCTCAGAAAAGACACCAGCCAAGAGATACTCGGTGCCGCCGAATCCCGATTTGGCCTGCCACACGTCTTCAGGGTCCGGCCCAAGCTTTGTCTCTGGCTTGCAGCATGCATGGTCCGAAACGACCCAGTCGACATCGCCGCCAAGTACGGCTCGCCAGAGAGCCTCGACATCCTCTGAGGAACGCAAAGGCGGGTTTACCTTGCCGTATAGACCGTTTGTCTTCTCAAAGTCGGTCAGCAGATGCCCGATGGTGACCTCTCGGCGGAAGTCAATGTGGGGATAAGTAGCCGCCATGAGGAGCGCAGCCTCGATCGCGGCGCCCGACGAGAGGTGAAGAAGATTCACATTCGTGAGGCCAGTGGCGTGGGCGAGATAGGCCGCGATCGTGATGGCCAAACCCTCGGAGTGCGGTGGTCGAGCCGCCGAGTACGCAGCTAGTCCATCCAGTTCGCCGTCTTGTTCGACCATCTCGGTATAAGCGGTCATGATTTCCGCGGTTTCGCAATGAAGGCTCAGTGATAGGAATTCGGCAATGTCGGGGTACCTCTCCCTGGCTGCCTGGAGACCGCGCATGATGAACTCGAAGTGGGCATAGTCGTAGCGTTCGCCGGGAGGCGTCATCAAGAATGAGGACTGATCGTCTGACTTGCCGTGGAGCCCGTGACCCCCGTAGAACATGAAGATCTTGTACGAAGTCACACCATTCTTCTCAATGAGCTGTGGGATTTCATCAATATGACTGCTTTGCATGGGTGCCAGATGAAAGGCGTAGTCAACAAAGGCTCGGCCTTTCGTACCTTGAAGGACTTCAGGAAAGAAGTCCCTGTATGGACCTCCCTTGTTGAGGTAGTACTGGCCTGTGCGGATGTAAGTCATGGCCGTTGTGGTGCCACCCTGAGCGGCCGCCCGACTTTCGGTGACAGCGTCCTCAGCTAGTGGGTTGTAGATCCCCCAGTGACAATGTGCATCGACTGATCCGGGAAAGGCCAGGAGACCGCTGCCATCCACGACCTTCCCCGCTGAGGTTGTTTCGATTTCAGCTTCAACGGCAGAGATAACGCCATCGGAGACCGCAATGTCCATCTTCATCGTTCCGTTCTGAGTTGGACGGACGATCTCGCTTCCTTTGATGATCAGGTCGTGGTCTGCCATTTATCTTCCTCTCAAACTGATCTGCAGGTTACTGCCTGATTATCAGACATTTCGGAGCTGCAGTGTTGCTCTGTTGAAACCGTCGGCACCTTCAGGTGTCGTGTTTGACCTCCGATTGATCTCGTCCGCCCAACAGCCCAAATCTTCAACAAACACGGGCCTCTCGAACCCAACATGTCCTTGTTCATGACTAGCACAGTCAAGTGCTATCATATAACAGTATTGACAGCACTCGCAGAAGTGTGCACTATGACGGCATGAGACGTTCAGTCTTTACACTCCGATTCAAGAGATCCGCTACCCACAGGCGCCTGAAGCGAGTCTCTGATCTGGTCGGTTCTTCGATGAATGAGATTGCCGAGGCGGCAATCGAACGGGAGCTTGACTTCCTGGCCGCTGACCTCGAGCAGGAGCTGATGGAGACCGTGAAGACGCTGCGCAGCTGGGAGTACAACAAGACTGATCTCGAGAGAGATATCACTGCGTTTGCTGAAGGCGAGGCTCTTCATCGCGATCCGCTTCGTTCGACCTCGGCATCCGCTGCGGATTCCGCGGGGGTGGGGGAGATCTTTGCCAGACCCGTGGAACACTGACGATCCTGAAGACCGGCAGCGGATACAACGGAACGCTCAGCGGGTTCTGGAGAAGGCGGTTGAGAGCGCAATCAATCGGGACAGACCAACGATTGCACTGGCTCAGGATTGGCACCGTGGTTTCTTCGATGGATGCAACCTGCCTGTGCCGTACTACGCAGGCGAGGTGCGCGACACAGACCCCACTTTCCCTGAACTCATCGACTACGAGGTAACTGTAGGGGTGCACGGGGGCACACCTGCTCGAGAAGTTCCGAGGGAGTTGTCACATTTTGAAGCGCAGATCAAGGAGGCAGTGGCCGTCCTGGACGCCCGGCTGGCTCCAGGAGACGTTCCATCTGATGCTGGGACTCTCGGTTCGGTGCTGATACTCACGGCCTCCACTCATGGCGAGTGGGTGCGGATACACCCGTTTGCCAACGGCAATGGACGCACGGGAAGGGTATGGGCGAACTGGAGCCTTATCCGCTATGGCCTCCCGGCAGTAGTTCGGCTCAGGCCCCGCCCGGAGGGCGATGCATACGCACAGGCTGCCCTCGCTTCCATGGCCGGAAACCATGGTCCAATGGTCGGAGTGTTGAACACAATGATACGGAACCGGCTCCGCCGATCCACATAGTGACTCGTTCGTGCTTGACACGAGGGCCCTTTGGCCCCATCGAACAGAAATCGTTCCCCTTGGACGGCTCCCCAACACGTCCTATTTCTTGACCCGCGATTTCAGCCGCGGTTGTTACCGGATATCTCGAATCCTGAGTCCTGAGACTTTCTTGAAGTCAGTCCGGTTACGAGTGACAAGGCTGAGTTTGTGTTCGACTGCGGTGGCGGCGATGAGGGCATCTGGCAGGCGGATATCAGTTTCTCGGCGAACACGTCCGGCTCGCTCCGCTAGAGCGCGCCCAATCGAGATCTCGCGGAATGGAGCCAGGAGGGTGTTGACCAACTCCGTGGCAGTGTTACCCGCGAACAATTCGGCTCTGGTGACCACCGAATAATGAACACGGTGGGCCTTTGGGTCGAATTCGGTAGCACCCCTCAAGTGGTCAATGAAGACGTCGGTGTCAACCAGGAAGTCAGCCACGATCCCACTCGTCTCTCGACGGGACAGTGGCATCCGGAGCCGCGCCGAATGTGGCGGCAAGCGCCGCATGCGGATCCGGTTGCTCGTCGAGGAAACCATCAAGGGCACGGCGGATGATTTCGGCCATCGTTACGCCTTCGGACTCGGCAAGCTCGTCGATGCGTTGCCTTTGCTGGTCAGTCAGGTAGACCTGGGTCCGTATGGACATACAGCGCAGTATACATCGTGAACGGGACTCTATGAAGTGAGGTCTACCCGTTTCAGGTCCTTGTCACTGCTGAGGAGAGCGGTCTTGACCGTGACGCCAAGGCTCAAGCAGAACAGGTCCGCTTTGTCTCCCTCAAGCGGATCGGTGGGACTCTTGGCTCGGTGCCGGCACCACTCATGCTTCGGGTTGACACTGCCCTTCGATTGCATCTGTCGCTGTAGAACCCTGTTACGTCCCCGGACGTGACCCATAGTGTTCGAGCAAGTCGAAGAACATGCTTGGCGGCTCGTTCTAGATTCCCCCTATGCCTCTTTACGGAGCCGTTGAACTCGGTGGGACCAAAACCTTGGTGGCAGTGGGGACATCGCCCGCCGACCTCTCGACACCACAACGGATACCCACCACTGACCCCGGGGCCACACTTGGCTCGGTTGTCGCGTACCTCAACCAGTTTCAACTCGACTCGGTGGGGATTGCATCCTTCGGTCCCGTAGAGCTACGACCCCATCACGACTCATACGGGGTGATCACCACGACACCCAAGCCGGGTTGGGCACAGACACCGGTGCTGGAGACCATCGGCGATGGGGCGGAGGTCCCGGTGGCAATAGACACCGACGTCAATGGTTCCGCCCTGGGGGAAGGCTTGTGGGGAGCGGGGGTCGGATTCACCGACTTCGTCTACATCACCGTCGGAACAGGTGTGGGCGGGGGAGCGGTAGTTGGGGGGAGGTCGCTCACCGGCCTGGGCCACCCAGAAATGGGTCATGTCCTTGTGACTCCTGCCGACGGGGACGACTACCCGGGTCGGTGTCCCTATCACGGCGTTTGTCTGGAGGGAATGGCCTCGGGTCCCGCCCTCGAGGATCGCTTCGGGCCTCCGGGCTCGGACGACACGGAGGCCACGGCCCGGGACCTGGCGGCTCACTACATCGCCCAGGGGTTGCGGAACATCGTCTACACCCTGGCTCCCCAGCGGATCATCATCGGTGGTGGAGTGAGCACGATGGCCGGGTTTCACGATAGGACTCACGCCGAGCTCACCGATCAGCTGGCCGGATATCCTCCCCTTCTCGAATACGAACAGAGCGACTTCATCGTGCCCCCCGGTCTCGGGGAGTTGTCGGGCCTCGCCGGCGCCCTGGTTCTCGCGCAGAAGGCCGCTCGCACCTTCCAATCATGAGGCGGCATCAGCGCGCTGACTTGATGGCCGTCCAGATCTTGTCAGGTGTCAAAGGCATTTCGATGTGGTCGATCCCGAACGGGGCCAGGGCGTCGATTACG
>Ga0255048_10001202_pt1 | contig 18591 bp, 11 predicted proteins | sample JV7_2_2_MG_FD_183619 | JGI IMG/M metagenome (GOLD analysis project Ga0255048, IMG submission 183619) | Seawater microbial communities from Jervis Inlet, British Columbia, Canada - JV7_2_2 | ecosystem: Environmental > Aquatic > Marine > Inlet | place: Canada: British Columbia | collected 2016-10-06
AATATCTTCTCCAGCATCAGGAGCTAGGACATAAGAGTTGATTACTCCTGTCAAACTAGTGATAGAAGCTATAAATCCATTGATAGATTCTGTATTTTGAGGAGATAGATAAGAATTAATACTTGACGTTGTTCCACTCGGAGCCCTAACAAATCCATTAATACTTTCGAATACCCTATTGGCTACAAAACCAAAAATCCTTTCTGTGGCTACACCAGACACACCCAAGTTTACTCCACCAAAAATACTTTCAGCGGCATCCGGCACCATCATATAAGAAAAGATTCCAGATGCGGGAGAGAAACTTTCAAAAGAACTTGTATATCCAAAGATATCGCTTTGCTTCATTCCAAGTAAGTAGCCCTGGATTTGTTTTATAGCGCCAGACTGAACTGGAATATATGATTGAATTGTTCCTGTTGGAATAGATTTTTGGTCTTCACCACCAAATAAGAAACCATCAATTTGTCCCTGGTTCATTCCAGCCAAGAATGAATTAATGTTACTAGACTCGTTAGGTGCTCCTACTAAATAACCATGACGTGGTATAAAGTGGAAGAAACCTTTAGTTAAAGCGTTGATTACACCCCACTTTGTCTTACTCATAAATCCATGAATAGAGCCGGATGCGGTAGCGTCGCTTTTTACGTATCCAAAAATAGATGGTTCAACCGGAGCATTTAGTCCAACAACATTGTCGATATAAGCAACAGATTCGTCACCAGTAAATGGTAAGTTGTTTATCGTACTTCCACGTTTAAATACCCAACGAAGAGTATAGTCTCCAGGCGCCACATTTGTGGATACAGTAAAATAGTCACATGTTGATGTAAAACACGGACCTTGTAGAAAGAACCCTTTTATTTGTCCAGAACCATCTATTGGGTCAGACCCAACTGGCGCTACATAGAACCTAAACCCATCGTCTTCTGATGTATCTGGAACCATTACTCCGATACCTATTTTATGATATCGAGCGTCCCATTTAATTGTTCTTCCTGCGTTACCATCCTTATCAAGTTCATCAGCAGCAATACTAATATCTACTTCTACAACACCAGAGCTATTTAATGGTATCCACTGCGCGGTTCTTAATGCTGTTCCGTTACTACCAACAGGGAGTGTTCCAAAAACGCCACTTAAAACAGTTCCGCCGCGAGAAGGAAGAGCACTAGGCAAGCGAGTCGGTCTAGACAAGTCTCCACTTGCTATGGTGAGCCAGTTCCAATCTCCAGAAGTTCTCCAGCCTGGAGGTAATGATTCAAATTCATAGACTCCATCGAATCTTTCTACACGACTACTCTTATACTTAGTTCTAGTTAGATTTCTATTCCAATCATTAAATGTAGTGGTTGTTTTTCCAGCAGTAGTTCCGGCGCCATAAACTCTTATTTCTCTCGCGCCCCTTTGTCCTGTTTGTGGACCACTAAAACTGATACGAAGGAACTTTCCGACCATTGCGTCCATTCTTGTGGTAAAAATAAAGCTCTCTTCGTCCCCATCTCCTCCGTCATACTCAGACCACAACTTAACTAGAAGTTCTTGGTTTTCCGAAAAACTAACTCTACCACCAGCATCATTGTAGGTTTTGACAGTATCGAATGTTACTCCATCTAATGAAGTTTCTAGAGTTACCTCAAAGAAATCGAAAGGCGTTCCTGTTCCAAAACCAGTTTTAAACCATGGAATTTCTACTCTTGTTAAAATAACTGGAGTAGACCATTCAAGTGTTATACTATCTCCATTTGAAATAGTTCCACTTGTTGATGTGTCTTGGTCAAACAAATTTACGACAAGGTCTGGATTGATAGCAATGCTCGTTGCTGATAGACCAACAAATGTATTCGTTGTTCCCGAACCAGCGATATAATCAAAACCAAAGGTTGGAATCTTAAGTGGTGTCGTTACTTCGCTTGATTTTTCAAAATCCCAAATAAATAGATTATTTCTTTTTGGTTCTAATCCGCTAGCAACAGTAGCGACCATATCACTCTTGCCCGCCGCCCATTGACCATTAACATGGTGGAGAGCGCGCATATTCTGCCAAAAAGCTTTACCGCCTTCACCACCAGCATTGTGAGCATCTGCGATAGCAAAGTTTCTTATTCCAGAAATAGGATGGAACCTAGAACTAAAGTTGTATTGTGTTTTTGTAGGATTAGATAAAGAGTTAGCAAATGCGGATTGTGTCTGAGCTTCAACCTCACATAACATTCTAGTAACACAATGGCGTCCGTCAGAACTTCGTCCATTAAAATACATATACATGACGCCACTTAGCGCGCCATTAGTAATATCACAAAGTGTTCCACTAGATGGAGAGACGGCAGGAGCTACGTTCGGAGGTATGCCGCCATCAAATACTTCTCCCGCCCATTGAGAGAAGTTAGTAGAACGTGGCGCCGTTAGAAGTGGCTGATATGTTTGTGTACTGTCAACCCTTGTAAATTGGTCTATCTCATTTGAATTTCTAATAAGGTGTTCGTGAGACGTAGTCAACATCTCCCACTGTTTATCAAAGGAACCGCCCAAATCCTGCTTATAGGTTGAAATGATAATTGGGTTTAGTGGATGTTCAGGGAAGGGACCCTTCTCAAAGCCCATTGTTGGACCTTGAATAATATCGGCGCGCAACCCACTAGTTGATACATTAGTTGTTCCTGGGTCTCCTTCGTCAAACAAAGTCATAACTCTTCTGAGGTTCCAGGCGCTCGAAGCTTCGTTCGCTACAACAATCCCTGTTGTATTTACACTATACGTTACTTGTTTCTGGTAGGCAAAAACTCCGCCGCCAAATGGAACGGGTTTGCCAGCAGCAGTAAGAAGCGGGAAACCACCATCTGAGCCTGGCGGAATTCCAGTAGCAACCGCAGATACGTCGGTAATAAAATGCCCGCTATCTGGAGCAGATGTATATGGAGAAAGTATTCTGGCCGCAACGATAGAATCGAGTCCACTTAAAGTGCCAGAAGCGGCAGCCTTGGCTACTACGTAAGCTTGAGGTGTGGCGCGAAATCCTGGAAATACATAGTTGGGACTAGTAGAATAAAAATCGTTTATTTCGTGAATATAAACAGAACCATTATGTCCGCCAACATTGCCAGAGTCAGCACATATAGACCAAGGTCGCTGTTCTGGGGATTCAGTATCCCAGGTCTGTCCTGACTTAGTTAAGTGAGCATAGCAATTAAAGTTTTCAAAACGAAATCCCGCATGAACTTCGCCATTCCTGTCCATAGCTACGTCGAAGTTATTATGAACACTGAATCTATCGACATTAAATGCAAGCTTTGGAGGAGCCCAGGTCACTCCAGAATCAGCCGATGTAACAAAATCAACTTCAAAATCTCCAGAAGCGTAAGCTAAAAACAATACACCATCATTAGGGTCCTGCCAGAAACAACGTCCCCAGCTAGGTAAACCTATAGTGTTTTGTCCTGAAATTGCTATTACGCCTTCTGTCGTCATTTATTGCACCGGAGATAATTGCCCTGTGTCAACTAGAACCTTTGCTATTTTTGCTATTTGACCCTGAAGAGTTGCGATTTGTTCATCTGAAAGTCCTGCTTGTTCACGTAAAATAATTGTTAGTTTTTCCAAAAATTCGTCACCCTGAATTTGCTGTGAGACATTTCCTGATAGAGCAATTGCCAATTCTGGAACATTCACAGATAGCTCAGAATTAGTTATAGCATTAGTAAGAGCTGCTGCCAAATTTGCAGAGAAAGGACTCGACTCCAACGCCCCTCTTATAGAATCCCTAAGTGTGCCACTTAAAACTTCTAGCTCTTCTGGCGCGACAATCGAAAAGTTCTGCAACGCATTCGCTAGCCTATCCTCAAATGTACCACGGTCTTGTCCAGCACGACGATTTTCTGCACCAATACGTTCGACCTCTTCCCTTAACTCACGAACACCATCGGTTATTTCTTCTGAAAGAATTTTACTAATTTCTCGCCCCGCATCTCTACTCAAATTTGTCTGATTCTTAGAAAGGTCGTCCGATAGCTTCAATAATCTATCAATAACCCTAGCAGCGTTTCTAGAGGTCGTCGCTCCTTCGGCAAGACCTCCAAGTCCTTCTCCACCTAATAATCTCCTAGTAGCTCCTGCATTTACACCAGACCTTCTATCCCCGCGAAGAGCGCGCAACTCAGTTACAAATTGACTATCTTCTCCACCACGGTCTTGTAGTAAGGTTCTAAACGCCTTCTCTACTCTTTGCGCTGTTTGTTCATTACCTAAAAATCTTCTTGCAGCCTCTTGTCCTTGACGCTCTGCTCCACCACGAATACTGCGACGTGAGTCACGTTCCAGTTGGCGAAGTAGGTTTCTTTGGTCTCTGGTTCCACCACTTAATTCGATAGCCCTTCTAAGTTCTTCAATCTGAGGACTGCGAATTTGTAAACGACCATTGCTTAATGGTTTTAGTGACTGAGAAATATCATTAAAAACTTCTCCAAATCCAGCGCCAAGTGTAGAAAGGTCTGAAGTTCCAGGAGGTCCGCCTGCTGTATTTCCACGGAAAAGTCCTCCAAGCCTATCTCCAACACTATCTATTGTACTTATCAAACCCCTTGTTGATGCATCCAAATCTCCGAAACTTGTAGAAAGTCTTTCTGGTTCACGACCTTCTGCCTCATCTCTTCTTCGTTTTTCTTCCTCGGCACGTCTAGCCTCAAAATCTCCTAAAGCTTGAGTTCGAATATTTTCAATAACACCACCTAATTGGTCGCCCAAAATAGAGCCCGCGCGGCGCCCTGTTGCAGATGCAGCTATTTCTTCTAACAATTTAATACTTGCAATTCCAACATTAATTAGATTTGTAGCTTGCGCGCGTTGGTCGCGTATTATTTCTTCAAGCCTAACTCTTGTTTGGTCACGTTGTCTAATAGCTATCGCAGCATCAGCTTGACTAACCTGAAGTTGCGCTTGTTGTATTTGTGCTTCTAGTCTAACAAGTGATTCAAGCTCAGCTCTTCTTCTATCTGCGGCTTCGTCAAGTTGTGTTTGTCTTAGAGCGGCGGCACGCTGTTGTTTAATTTCTGCAATAATGGCGCCGGCACTTCTAAACTGCGCTTGAGTAAAAATCTGATTAAGTTGGTCTAGACCAACGCCTGCAATAGGACTGTCTAAGCCAAGATTAGAGCGAGCTTCCAAACCTCTCTGAATTGCTTGTAGAATTTCAAATTGGCCGGCGCCTCGTAAATTACGAGCACGATTGATTAATGTTTCGATACCTTCGGCGTTCGTTTCGGTTATATCACCAAAGAATTTTCCACTAGCGGCAATATCGCGAGCGATTTTATTGAACTCCTCTGGTCCCTTGATAATTAGTTTACCGAAATCTGTAAGTTGACGTAGACGTTCTTGGTTTAACTCCCTTTCGCTTTGTGCTCTTTGTTCAATAATCGCAATCTCTTTTTGTAAACCTGCCTTACGAATTTCAATTTCTTGTTGTGTATTTCTAATTCTCAAATCAAAGAACGAGCGTTCATCCGCTTCTCGTTGACGAAGTAATACAAGACGTTCATCAAGAATATTTGTTTCCTTATCAAATACCTTATCAAGTCCACGAACACCAGCTTCGGCAATTGTATTTACAAGAGCATTGGTTTGTCTACGAATACCAGAAGAATCTGAGAAACCTTCTCCGATTGCTGATAGAGCACTTCTTGTTCCTCTTCTTGCTTCTACGATTTGTCGAGACGCAGCTTCTCTTGTAGCTAATAATCTATCTGAAACACTAGCTCCTGTATTTTCTAGGAACTCACCAAACCTTTCTGCTGAACGCTCCAAACCTTGCAATACGTTATTTGAAATTTGCTGAAAAAGGTCAGCAAGACCTTTTTGCTTATCTACAACCTCACCTAAGGTTTGACCGACTGCTTGTGAAGCAGACTGCCAAGCTCTAATTTGTTCTTGTGCTCGTTGGTTAGCAGATTCAACAAGTTGTTGTTGTTGTTGTACCTGGCGGCGAACCCTACTAATTTGAATTTTTTCAATTTCATCTTGAGCTTTAAGGAGTTGTTTTCTTGCTTCTTCACCAGCCTCTACGCTAATTGGATTATCGGCAGCGCGTTTGAATTCTCTTAATTCACCTTCCAATCTAGCAAGACTTCTTTCAAACAGCGATTCGTCTATTTGTACTTGAATATCAAAACGCTGTTGTGCAGTTCTTTCAAAAGTTGAAAGTAAAATCTCAGTCGCAGCTTGTGCTCTTTCGGTAAATTTCTCCTCTATCTGCTTTGCTTGATTAATTTGTATTTGAAGTCTTAGACGTTCTTGTTCTAATATATTCCTTTGGAAAGATTTTTCAAAACCTTCAACATTTAATCTTTCAAACTTCTCACGCAAAACGTTCTGTAGTGTAAGCACTCTTGCGGTGTCTATTCCAGCAGCTAAAATTTCTCTTTGAATTCTAGTAGTATCTTTTAGTAAAGCATTAATTCTTTCGCTTTTTTCTTGTGCTGTTGTAGCTTGCTTTACACGTTCACGCTCTTCTTCTTGAATTCCAGCAAGCGCACCAAGTTGAGCCTCTACCGCTGTCAAATTGCTTTCATTTAATTGAACGCTACGACTTTGAGTGTCCGTTAAATCAGTAAGTAGATTAAATTCTTCTTGAGTCAGACCTCGTTCATCTTCAAGTTGCTTTAATCTATTGATATGAGCCTGTCTTCTCGCCACTTCAGTTAGTTTAATAACTTGTTGACCAAGACGAGTTTCTTCGTTAAAAGCATTTAGTTGCTCTGCTCGCTCCCTTAAACGAACACCTCTATTAATTTTTTCTAATTCTCCAAGATTATCTTTAGCCTCTTTGATTCGCTCTTCAAAAACACCAGTAAATACCCCACCAATTATTCCAGCAATAAGACCAGCAAGAGCGCCTAATGGACCTAAAGCGGAACCAGTAGCGGCGGTCTGAATAGCAAAACTAACTCCCTTCGCTACACCACTACCCGCACTTTCTTCAAGAGCCTTTTCAATTTGAGGGCCAGCAACTAAAGCAGCGGTAACAATTGATGTTGCGGTAGCAAGACCAGGTCTTGTGCCACGACCACCAATACCCTGTTCCTTATTTCTTGTAGAGGCAAGCTTATTTCCTTGCGCAAGGATTTTGTTTTCTTCTAGTTGTAAAATATTCTCCCTTCGCTGCAAACTTAACCTGGCGCTTAATAGTCTATTTCTCTGAACTTCAAAGTTTATAGCGTTTTTATCTAATCTTCCTTCTTGTGCTTCAATTTGTAAAAGTGTATTAGCGATAGTTACTCTTTGTTGTTGAATACCACCTAAACTTTTTTCAAGAGTTAAGGCTTGTTGTTTTGTTAAAAACCTTTGTTGGACAAGAGCAGTAAGACCCTTCTCTCTATTCGTTTCTTGTGTCAATAAAGCTAGAGATTTGTCTCTTTCTGCGTTTAATTGTGTTGTTGCTGAAAATGCAAGTCTTAGTCCACTTACAAAATCAAACACAGCTCTAACGAGAAGAACAAAACCTACACCAGCACCTACAGCCAGAGCTGCTAAAACAGGTCCAGACTCTTTGGCAAAATCAGATAAGTCCTTTATTTTTTGGACCGCAATAGTAAGACCACTAACAAATGCATTAGCAAATTCTCTAATTCCTGGACTAGCAGCTAATGATGTAATAGCCGTATTCAACCTATTAATGTTTGCTTCAAGTCCTTCAGAAAGACTTGACTGAATTTTTAAAGACTGGAGGGCGGCGTTTGCGGCGTTAGCCAATCTTCCTTCAACAGTAGAAAGTGATTCGAATTCTGCACGCAATCTTTCTGCATTATTACCCAAGGCTAAAATGATATCTAGATTTCTTCTATCTCCAATTGTTCTAGCAATCTTTTCTGCCCTAAACGTTCCTTGTGCTTCACCAATCTTTTCTAAAACATCAAGAATAGATTCGAAACTTCTTACTTGACCAGTGGCATCGTCAATAAGCTGGATACCAGTAAGAGCCTTAACATCATCGGCGTTCTGAATTGCTAGAGTAGAAACTTGACGTAGTGCTGTGGACAAACGACTAGCGCTTTGACCTGTCAATTCGAATGAGGTGGAAATTACTGCCAAAACCTGGTCGAAACTCAACCCTTGAACATTACGAAAAGCTGAACCAACACGTCTAGTTGCTTCAGTTAGTTCCTCAACATTAGCTGTAGTTTTAGCCGACGCGACAGCTAGTTGATTTGCGATGTTTGTTAATCTTTGACTCTCAATACTAGCGCGAACAGCAGCGTCTCCAAATTCTCCAGTTGTACTAATAAACTGAGCTTGAATAGCAACAAGCGCTCGAACAGCTCTTTCAGCACTAAGCGCTCCACCTTCAAGACGAACTAGATTAAGAACCGCTTCGGCAAAAGCGGAGTTTGCTACTTGAAAAGAACCTGCAATTTCTTGATTACCTTTTACCAAACGTTCACCAACACGACTAACTGTGACCAAAGCTTCTGTTACGTCTTCTATAGCTATACCGGTTTTCAAAGACGTGTTGATAATTAAATCAAACGAACGAGCTATTTTGCCTGATGATGTGGTAATGCCTTCAAAGGTATCTACAAGTTGTCTACTACTATCGATTAAAGCTGAAAAATCTGAATCTTCGGCGGCAAGACCTACAGCAACTAAACTATCTCTTAGTTGAATAGCCGACTGGTTTCCGGCAGTCTGGAAGAAAATCAAACGACGAGCTTGAGTATCTAGTTTAATTACTTCGCCAATAGCTTCACGCAATCTAGCAATAGTTTGGAAAATAAGTGCAGAAGGTGCAGCCCACGCAAGCAAACGACGTGCGGCAATTGCAACTTGCGCACCAAAATTCTGAGCAGAATTTGCACCTTGTTTTAATGAGGAATCAAGTGTTTTTGTAGTAGATACGCCTTGTGCCGTGTTCTTTCTAAAAACACCCAACAATCTATTTACTCTGCCAAGTTTTTGTTCTACTCCCTTAGCAATTGGGTCTGCTGGTTTTGCACTTCTAACATCACCTCCGCCAGAACCAGCACCACCACCCCCACCACCGGGAAAGTTTCTACGTTGTTTTGCCAACTGCGTTTCAGCTTGTTTCTCAAGAATAACTTGACGTGCTAGAGAGGCTGCTTTAGAAGAAGTTAGTCCTGTGATACGCTCAAGACTTTTAATTTCTGCTTCAAGAGAAGAGTTTCTATTTCTTTCCAACTTGTTAGCTTGTTGAGTTTCTCTTTCTTGTTGCTTCAATGCTTGCTGATTTCGTTTTTCAATACCAGCTTTAATTTCAGAATCTCGTTTTGCATTTCTAGCCGCAGCCTGCGCTACTCTAGCTGCTTCTTGAGCAGCAACCTGAGCTTGATTTCCACGCTCTTGTGGTGTTAGATTTCTTGCGGCGGTATTTATAGCGTTTGCAAATTTTGTTTGAGAAGCTGCTGATTCTCTAATAGTAACAGCTTCTTTTTGAAGTTCATCTCCAACTTTTCGAGCTTCTTTAGCTCGTTTTTGAGATTCTACATTTAGCTTTTGTTGTTCCCTAGCAGCTTCTTTAGTTACTCTTTCCTGTTGTTTTAGCGCTTCCTGTTTCTTTTTTTCAAGCCCAGCAGCTATATCGGAATCACGCTTAGCTTGTGCAGCCACAACTCTTGCTGCTTGAACAGCTTCTTCTGCGGCAACCTGTGCAACTCTACCAGCTTCTTGTGGTCTAATGCCTTGTATAGCAGTATTCAATACTCCTGTTAATCTAGCTTCAGCAAGTGCAGCTTCACGAATAGCTACGGCTTCTTTCTGTAATTCATCTCCAACTTTTCTAGCATCTCCAGCTCGACGTTGACCTTCTTGTTTTAAAACTTGGTTAAATCTTCGTTGTGCTACTTGTGCCTGAATTTCCAACTCAACTAATTTTTGTCGCTCCTCCGTCTCTTTCTTTATAGCCGCATCAAGATTTCCACGAGCAGGACTACGTGCGCCAGAACCACGCGCGCCGACTTGAGCTTGACCCACACTAGCTTGAGCTTCCAATACGATTCTTGCTTGGTCTTGAACCTGCTTCTGAAACGTCGAAAGAGCTGTGCGAGCAGCTTCTATCTTATTGAAACGAACAACAACATTCTGTGAAATAAAATTAGACAGGTCTCTAACAGCACTATCAGTTACTTTAATTTTTCCAATAGAAACAGAAGCAATATCTCTAAATGAAGATAGGGCTCTACTTACTTGTTGTTTAATCGCTTCTTCGTTAATATTTATTGATGGCGAAATTTGACTGAAAGCAGACTTAACATCGCTCTGAATTTTCCTGATTGAATCAGGCGTAATTTTTATAGCAGCATTAATTGTTACATCAGCCATAAATCACCTACGAAAAAAGACTATGGGCACAGTGCGAGCTTTGCTTGCTCATCAAACTGAACTCATAGCCTTTAATTAGTCCGTGCAGATTGCGGCTCTGCTATGCCGTTTTTTCTTCAACAACTTCTGCCGCTGATTCCTCGGCTTCGTCTAAACCCCTATCCTTCAACCATTTATTCTCAGCATATTCATCGGTTAGGTCTGAAGGTAAAGCTTTACCCATAAACACTTCTAGTGAACCAATAACTGTTTCGCGATAAGAATCGGTTGTTGCTTGTTCTTCAAGTCTATCTTTAAAGTTCTCTACATCTTTATATACACGGATTCCGGTCTTGTTATCAAAAACACACTCAGAAGTTAAAAATTGATTACGCTCTTCGTTGGCGACCGACTCTGCTGTATTATCCGTTACAGATGTGAGCATTCTGTTGTGAGAAATAAGTTCGGCGCGAAGTCCGGCTAATTTTTCACAAACCAACTTGCCTTGTTCGTTGGTTAACTCAGGGTCTTTAAGTTGCTCTTCGACCTTCGCAATTTCATCACGCATTTTTTGCGCTTCTACTTCTTTTTCTGAACCCCAAAGTCCACGTTTTTTCATAACGTCTTCTACTTCACTATTAAGTAAAAGACCACGACGGAAGGCGTCAGAATACGCAGTTCTATAAGCTAGCTCAGCTTTGCTTAGAATTTTTTGAGACGGACGTTTGTATCTCAAAATCCAGTCGTTACTATCCTTATCTTTGGTATTAAATATTCTGTCTTCCATAATTAAACCCTTCCTCTCCCAAGCTGAATGTTGGGATTCTCATGAATCGGAATGACAGGAAGAACGATATGATAAGCAATGAATTCGACGTTATACCTTTCGTCAAGCTCCTTACGTATATTACGTACTTGGTCATTTCCAATATTTAGAACCTGTGACCTGAGACTTTTAAATGTCTCCTCGTTTATGTTACCACTAACATGTTCCCTGTCAAGCAAATCCAAAATTCCCACAAAGATTCGCTTCATTCTGTGTTCGACTTGCGCTTTTAATTTCTTTTTTGAACCAACCGAATAATTATCCACATTGTGTTCGATATGCTTCCCAAGCCTGCTCATAAAATCCTCCTCCTTAAAGCGTTCCACCAGGCATAATTTTTGCCTTACCTTTAGCTTGTCCGCTAAACTGACTCCTCTTACCCACTATAGCATCTTGTGAACCAATAAGCTGGCGCGCAATTTTATTTCCTCTTTTACGTAGGTCTTTTTCACTAACCATCTTCTTTTCCTGAATTGTTTCCAGCTCTTTCCTTTTGAGAGTTCGCGCCATTCCAGAATTCATAGACTCAATTTCTTGAATACTAGGAGTGTTTGGCGTTTGTTTTCTAAACTCATTGTCTGGATTCATCGCGGGATTGGCAACAATAAAAATTTCGCCATGCTTCGCTATTTTATCCGACAGCTTTAATTCTCCAACCTTTTCTCCACGCTCCAGACGCTCTTGTTTATTCTTCTTGGCTTGGTCCTCAAACCATTTATCAAGAGCCTCGTCATCGTTTATCACGTCGTCTGAGGGCCTCTCGTAGGCTTCGAAGACGGAGTCGTATGACTGACTCCAGTAGGTTAGATTTTTCTGGTCTACATCGAACTGACAAATAGGCTTGTCGAATAATGCCTGAATATTTCCTTTGGCAGCGTTCCATAAATATCGCCATTCCGGTGAACGAGCAACGCTTCGTATTTCTTTGACTTCTAGGATAGGAAGTTTATTTATACCCGCGATTATGTTTCCAATAAATTCCGTATCGTTTTCATTTAAAAAAGATTCCCAACTGGGCCAAACTTTTTCCTCATGTTCATTATGCGCCGAACAAAAAACAATTGCGCGATTGCGCACCTCGTCAGCGTATTGTTCTGATGTGATATAGAATAGCTCAGCCTTCCTTCTTAGTTCTTGTTCTAATGTTTTACTATGTGCCGCCATTAATCTTGTAGTTATTTTGTGTGACCTGGAACCCTTTTGCATATTTTTTAACGAATCACGGAGTTCCTTAACTCTCACCATCATTACCTTTATTGCTTCATCCTGAGTTTCGTCCCACATACCTTTAGATTTTAAACGATTGCGAAACTCAAACTCGCTCATAATATCTAGAGAATGAGCTTCGTCGAGAGCTTGTTTGTAAACAAACTCAACAAAGTTTTTGTCTTTTAAAGATAGGGGTTTAAGTATAAGGAGCGCACTTTCTCCAGAGCCTCTAAGCGCCAAATAAAAGTGTGCTCCCCACATTATAGAGTCGATAAACTCGACAGGTTTTTTTACATGCCCCTTAGGCATCCCGTCCCCCAAAAAATGGGAAGGCGACGTTAGCCGCCTGTCCTTTTCCTAACCCAATCTACTAAGCAAATGTAGAGTGAGAAATCGCCAAATCGTTGAAGTTTAACTTGTTGCTCTTTCTGCTGTTACAACTTCTACAAGCAACAGTAACATTCGATAAACAGTTCTGTCCACCTTTGGTGACCAAGCTTTCCCCTTGAGAATTTATGAAAATCCCCAAGAGGTTTTGTTTTGTGACATTTAGTACAATCTCTGTGCATTAGCTAAATGTACTATGAGTAATAGTTAGGTCGTTAAAATTCTGATAATTATAGGTAACTGATACGTTATCGCCACCAGCTTCACCACCGCCCCAATCTACAGATTGTAGACGGTTTCTTAGGCCAAGATTTAGTGTTAGTCCTTCACAAAGAACTAGTATAATCTCTTGGTCAGCGGTGTTGTTTACTCTTTCACAAGCAGTAGGCTCTCTAGAGATAGCATCGATAAGGTCACCCTGCGAAGTAATAACTTCGATAGCTGTAGTAACTTCGATTGGGAACGTTACGAACTTGAAGAACGGACGCTTCTTACCTAATTCGAAGATATCTTCACGACCAAGGTCAGTGCTTACAGTAATCGTTTGGATGTGCTCAACAAGTCCGCCAAGTGTACCAGATGCAGTTACGCCTGGAATTTCAGTTGGAAGACGGCTGTTTGCAAGGTCAAAGCTCTCACGACGCTGGACACCAGAACCAATTACTAGAGCGTTTTCACCACCAGCCGTAACGAACGGTAGGATACCACCTGGACTAGGAGCTAAGACGCCACTTGGGAAACCGAGTTGAGTTTGGTCAGAGCCATTGTCAGAAATCGTAGCTGGACCAGTAAAGCCACCACCTACACCAGTAGGACGACTTAGGGTTGTTGGATATGGGTCTCCAGCAAGTTCAAAGTCAGACCAAATCTTATCGTTACCAACAAGTGTCACGGACTCAGTAAAGTTTCCATCAACTGGGAAAGTATAAGTAACTGAGCTTAGGAACATTCCAGAGCCGACAGCCATAGAGATTGGAAGACCAGTAGCGCGAGTCTGAGTATCTTGATAAATCGGAACAGCTATGTCTACTTTATGAGAAGCTGTTCTGGATACTAGGTCAACTCCACCACGAGGACCAGTTGTCATAAACCAAAGAGGCTTTGTTCCATCAAGAACACGTTCAATAGTAAATTCGATTTCTGGTTCTAGTTCTACGAACTCATAAATTTCAATCTGGCCAAGTTGGAAAACTTGCTCAAAGTTGAAAGTTGTGGTCATACCAACCGATTGGGCTCCACGAACTAATTCCCAACGACCAGATGGAATAACATCGACACCGGCGATGATTGGCACTACTTCGTTAGTAGGCTGAGTTCCATTTTCTTTAACGGCGACGCTGTGAATAGCGTAGAATACTCTGTTGTTAGGCATTTTCTCACTCCTCCGCTTGACTGATAAAGCCTTGTGCTATTGAATAATACACCAAAATACCTAGAAGTTAGGATATACTCTGGCGTTGAAATCTACGCGACTGCGTTCAATCTCATACAAAGGAACATCTTTTCTTGGAGAAACATCTTCTATGTATATTCGTCTCCAAAAAAACGTACCCCACTGCTGAGCTAAAGTTGAATATCCTGCATAATTTGGGTTCTTTGCCCCAAATGCCAACAATGGGTCTGGCGCTATGTTAAAGTCTATTCCCAAAAGAACTTGTCTAAATTCATCTGAGATTACATCTTCTATTAAATCGCGTATATATTCATCACGTCCCCATATATGCAATACACCAAAAAAGTCTTTTACTGGATTTCTGGTACCTAGTTCGTAACCACTATTTTGTCTACTGGTGAAATCAATAAAAACAGCAGGAAGAACTCTGGCCGCTGGGTCTGGATAAATAAGCACACCTGTCTCTCTTGGGTTATCCTTAAATGCCGTTTCAAAAAGAACAGGTTTACGTTCATTTTCAAAAACATTGGCGCCATCTACTAATACAGTCTTGTATGAAAAAACAGCTTGAACAGCGGGAGTTCCAGCTAAAGGTGTGTCAAAAATAATACGACCATTTGGAAAATCGATATTATGAGCAAAGGTTCCAGATGTGGTTGTTTGTAAATAAAATGTACCATTGACTGTAACGCCAGAAGCTACTACTGGTGGAGCAATCCCAGAAACAGAACTTGGAATTCCATCTTCATAAACCCAATTTTTAAATGGACTTTGAAAAACCTTATTGGGAATTGTTGAAATGGCGTCAGGTTGTGAATAAACAACATCTCCAGGAGATATTGCACTTATATCGGCACCGTAAACATTTGTTTCTCCGATACCAACATTTGTATAGTAACCGTCTCTTAAAAATAAATCCTCAAGAAACAATTTGAGATTTTGCTTTATAAGTGACTTAGCCCTTAAAATAGGCATTATCTCAATCTCCTAAGAATTCTAGCTGCTGCACGAGATTTTAATTTTCTATTCGTAATTAATCTTGCTTCGTCAACTAGTCTAGTAAACGTCTGTCTACCCTTACCAGTAAATTGCCATAACCCACCAAAAATCATTATTCCGCCGCCGGTCCTAGATACTCTTTGTAATACATCTCGCGGTGCTTGATTTGTAAAAGTATCTCCTTGAATTGTTTTTCCTTCTATAAACCATTGCATCCAAGGTATTTGGCCAATATCTGAATCTGGAGTATCAACAATCGAACGCGGTGCTGTATAAAAGGCACTCTCATCTATACTGATTTTTATTTCACCAATAATATCGGTTCCTTCGGCGCCCTTCTTTCTCACGCTAAACCTAGTTACTCCCGCTCTTTCGCTTGCTTTTAAAGCGGTCCAGGCTAGATTTGTTTTTCCTCTATCAATAGAACCTCCATCACCAATACCAAGTTCTTCAGCTTCGCCATCCGTAGGAATAAATCCACCTTTTCTTTTTTCAACAGCCTCATCAATAGCTTCTTCCACTAGAGGTCTTAGGTCTGCGAAGTTATTTCTAGCACCTCGTTTAACTCTACTTATGATTCGATTCAAAATAGCTTTCGCTACACTCTGATTTATTGAAAATTGAAACTTTACGTTAACCATTACCGGTCTTCTTATTTGATTTCTTCCAGAATGAAATTACATAATACAACTGACCATTCCATCCTGTCTGTCTAGGGTCTCCCCAAAGAGTACATTTAACTCCGTCAATATCTGCGCCCATACAATTCAGTATATGGTTGTAAGATTCTACAACGGTTTTTGTCCTAACTGTACTTTCAAATACACGACCTCCAGGCGTATCTTCACCACCGCTTCTAGGAGAAGCAAGAGTTTCGTCTACCCATCTAATATTGGCGCGATAAATTGTTTGGCGCGGCTCTAAAATAAAACCTTCGCCTTTGCAGGCGCCACAGATAGCGCTATTAACTCCAATGAACTTGTTGTATGTTGAATTAAACTTACAGCCAGCAGGACATTGTGTTTTATTTGGTGGTAGGTGAAGGGTTATATTTCTTCCACCTAGTAGAACAGAATCCATTTGGGTTCTGAAAACAGTTGATGAAGAGGTTACTATTGTTCCAGACGCTCCAGGAGCAAACGACTGATTATTTGGAACTAAAACCATTTACCAAACCAACTTTCCTGAATCCCCAGCTCTATTCATTTGTTCTATCTTAATCTGTCTCTCAAGTTCCGCGCATGGATTCGCATCACTATTTAAATAATTAATCCGCGCTATAGTTGTATTCCTAGAATCTACCGTTTGTTCACCGTCTTTAACAACTACGCCGGCATTTGAAATTGCAGAATTAACGTCAATATTCATTATCATACATTCAGACTGTAACAAAACCAAGTCTTCAAGCGTACCGTCTACTGGTGTTATACTACCAGATGAACTAACTACGATTTCTTCATCTGTACCAAATAACCCTAGTCTTCTATTAACTCTACGAGCAGACTTTTGTAAAACGATTATTAATTGTGCGTCTGAAAATCTAGCCGGCATTTTATTCTCCAATAACCTCTAACAAGTCTTCGCGTGTTCTCTGAGATTTCGCAAAATGAAAATAATTAGTAGCAAAAAGCCTTACTGATTGATAATACACCCAAGCCAATGTTTTGTACCAATATCGTTTATACCACGAACTTTTATTTGCCGCCTCTAGCATAGATTGATAGAATTGCCAATCGGCCTTCATTCTATCTCCTTCTGAACCACCCAACCAATAATTAAAGTCGTGATGGTTACATGAGTCTGTAAAGATAAAATCGGGCGGGTCAAACCAACTACCCTTACCTTTACATCCATTGCAAATAAATTGTTTCTGCGTTTCTGTTAAATGTCTAAATCTTACTTCACTCATCTTCTGACCCACAATAAAACGTAGCTGACGTATACGTACCATTAAACGGCTCATCATGTAATAATTTCAAAACCATACTCATTCCTTTTGTACTGCAAAGACAAATAGTTCTTCTGTAATCCCAATTCAAGGTATATATACTTTTTGATTGTCCTCTCCATCCATTACCACCCAGTGGGGGATACGCTACAAACGACCTAATAGCTGCGGCATAATAATCATCCATAGTCTTGTATTCAAAACTTTGTAGTTGTATTGGAGTTCCAGACGGAAGTGAATATCCAGATGGAGGTGGCAACATTAGCGATGGCGCAAAATCCTCAACATTTCCATACACACTAAAAACTATCGAGTCCTTTAATTCAATATCTTCACTAAATTGAACGTCTACAACTTCTATAGAAAGGTTTTTACCAGGACTTGGTTTGATTTCGAACTCACTAGTTGTGGCATAGTGATATGTTACGGAAACTGTAGCTCCAGATGGAGGAAGTGAAAGGAGTGTAATTTGTCCGCTAGGATAATTGGCGGTGTAATCCCCTCCAACCCCATAATGTGGGTCTTGTTCAGTAATACCAGAACCATTTATAGAAGCCGATATACGATAAGGATTTCCCAAAGAATCAAGTAGCCCATTTTCTCTCGTTAACTTACCATGATACGTATCAATTAAATATTGGTTGGACAAGTCGTGCGTTAAACTATCTCCAGTATCAGTTGCCACCTCGTCTTCAACTCTAATAGACTTTTGATACCATGTAGTCTTATCATTCCACCTATGTGTATAAAAATCCGCTGACCCACCATCAGACTTTTCTACCGCAACCAACAATCTATTGTCTTGGGTTGTTTTATTTGTAATCTCAACCACTTCTGGAAGAACTTGATTTGGCGAACCATCGTGAGATGAAATGGTGGAATTTAAAAAGGTAATTTGTCCAGAAGGCAATACATCTTTCATCCAAATATCAACAACGTCGCCATCCGTATCTATACGAGATGGAGCAACGGTAATACTGTTGTTCTTGTAAATAGAATCCTGAAGTCTTTTTATGTTTATTTTACCGCCAAAATCATTGGCTTTAGAGTATACGTATTTTTCCATTTATGACCCTATCCTTGTGAAGTGCAAACTACGAGCATGCAAAATCGCAGTGTCTCCAGTATCACTAAACCATCTAACCTCTACGACATTTGTTCCGTCGAGTGTATCTGTTGCAAATAGCGCAATTGGATAGTGTCCACTCATACCCTGGGCGCGAACTTCTGTATAGTTAATTATTGTTCCGTCTTTAAAAATAGCCATGTGTATGTCTTGGTCCTTATCCGTTCCATTTACACTACTAAGAAACTTTATTTCATATTCACCAGCAATTGGAACACCGCTCATTCCGGGCACACCAACAAAACTAACAGATGTAGTGCTAGTATCGCTTGTTGCCGTTACTCCAGAAATTGTCACGGCGTCCGCAGCGTTATCTTCCCAAACTGGTCTACCCGCCGTCAATGCCAATATCTGTCCGTTTATTCCAGCCGCCAACTTAGTCCAAGTATTGCCGGACG
>Ga0255048_10001204_pt1 | contig 18579 bp, 17 predicted proteins | sample JV7_2_2_MG_FD_183619 | JGI IMG/M metagenome (GOLD analysis project Ga0255048, IMG submission 183619) | Seawater microbial communities from Jervis Inlet, British Columbia, Canada - JV7_2_2 | ecosystem: Environmental > Aquatic > Marine > Inlet | place: Canada: British Columbia | collected 2016-10-06
AGCCACAAACTGAAAGCCCCCAGCGGCTCCTGTTGCACCCTGTGGGCCTGTTGCACCTGTTGCACCCTGTGCACCTGTTGCACCCTGTGGGCCTGTTGCACCCTGTGCCCCAGCGGCTCCTGTGGCCCCAGCGGCCCCTGTTGCACCTGTTGCACCCTGTGAGCCTGTTGCACCATCAGAGCCATCAGCCCCAGCGGCTCCTGTGGCTCCTGCGGCCCCTGTTGCACCTGTTGCACCCTGTGAGCCTGTTGCACCCTGTGAGCCTGTTGCACCCTGTGCACCTGTTGCACCCTGTGCACCATCAGAGCCATCAGCCCCAGCTGCACCCTGTGCACCTGTTGCACCCTGTGGGCCTGCTGCACCCTGTGAGCCTGTTGCACCCTGTGCACCTGTTGCACCCTGTGGGCCTGTTGCACCCTGTGCACCTGTTGCACCCTGTGTGCCTCCCAGCAGGGCTGTGTGAGAGATATTATTAACCCCTGCGCCTAGATTAATCTCTGCTGTGGCTGCATCTGTGAGATTTACCGCTGATGTGTAGCTGGCTGAGGCTGATGGATAATTTAGATGGGTTGCTGGGTTGCTCAGGTCAAAATTAGGATTAATTACAACATTATGCACAGCACTAGCGCGGCCTATATTGGCCTGAGTGGCTGTGTTGTGTGTAGCTCTGATTAAAAAAGTTCCTGTGCCTATATTGCTATCCCCCTCTGCAGCTATCTGCCCATATGCATCTCCATTGTTACCAATCCCATTAAATGTTTTATGATTTCCGTTATGCATGGAGTTGCCCAAAACAGTGCACTCTAGCCCATGCCAGACCTGTATAGAGCTATTCCATGCTGAGATGATCTCATTATTTACAACAGTATTCCCCTGCCCACCTACAATGAGAATCCCATTGTTAGCCGCCTCCTCTATAATATTAGAGTGAATCTGCACACGCTCACAGCCATCAGTGCCAGAGTATGACCCAGCGGCCAGATAGATTCCACTCTCTAGCGTTCTATAGGTTTTATTGTTTGTGATTCTGCCCTGCACACAATCCTGTATACGTAGACCCCTCAGGCAATACTCCACAAAACAGTTAGAGACCTGAATCTCTACCCCTGCCCTAATTCGAGCAGCACCCCCATTTGATGTGTTTGCACCCGACCACACTAGAGCCTGATCTGTTTGGTTTTTTGACCCATCATGATCAATCACATTTCCATTAGACCCACAGCGCACAAACCTCACATCATCAACCACAACATTATTACACGTTTTTGTATATATTCCATATTTTGCGGTATCAATGGTGAGAGATCTAAACTGTAAACCTCCCCCCTTCCACTCCATATAGAAACAATCTGAGGAGAGAGAGCCTGCTGTGATGGTTACCTCACCCCTAGAGGCTCCCACAATAGACAGAGCCCCCAACCAAGGAGTGCTGTCAGGTGTGTTGTGTGTATAGGTTCCAGCCTGTAAAAAAATAGTGGTGTTGATAGATGTATTTTGAACCGCTGCCAGTGCATCTGCAATTGTCACAAATGGACGATCAACAGAACCTGTGGCTGAGTATGTCACACCAGAATAATCCCTATTTGCGTCTACAAACAGGGTTGAGGTGGCTGGATAATTCTCAGCTGTGTTATCCATCTGATCAATTTTAGAGGAGGTGACAGATCCCCCCATATCCTCATTTATCAGGAGGTGATCTCCCACCTCCCATGAGATCGACTGATATGAGCCAGCTGTGGATATGAGATAAAAATCACCTCTAATTGCTGTGGAGAGGTTGGTGGGGTTAGTGGGATCAAACACCCCACGATAAACCAACCCACCCACCAGATAGGCCATAGCCGCTGAGAGTGAGGCTGGTGAGATGGCTGAGTCTGTTAGCGCCCCAGCTGTCACCTCTGCCTGAGTGGCAAACCTAAGAACCCCCAGATTGGCATCAGTGGCCGCGTTTGGGCTTGTAGTGTATTGGGTAGACATCTCTTATCTCCTATCTATTAAAACCAGCAATGAACAGAACCTCTGCTCCTGCTGTGGGTTTTTTATAGGCAATAGTATCTACACTAGCCTCTAGTGTCACCAGGTCATCACTCCACACAGAGCCCCCTGTGATGGCGATCTCATTGGTGGTGGGGTCTGTGACTAGTGTGAGCGCTCGATATTTTAAATAGCCTGTAGACCACCCCTTGTTTATCATTGTTAGAGATGCAAATTTTAGACCTGCTGCACAGGCCGCGCCTGAGACTGTATCTAAAAAATCAGCAGAGGTTAGATTATTCCAATCTGCATTCGCTATGGAGGTGGCATTGAAACAGGCTCTTAATTGACCTGTGGCTATAGGATTACTGAGTTTTAGAGACATCTGATTTATCCTCTGTTTTTTTTGATTTTTTCATTTTAGCTGCAACATTGCCGCCCACAATAAATAAAAACAGACTATCAATGGCTGTCAATATTGTATGATCAGCTTTACCCATAATAGAGAGGGTGATGATGCTGATGAGGGCTGCATAAAACGCGGCCATTTTGCGACCGCCTAAAAATTTCAACATACAATATCCTCACTCAGTAGCCTGTAAACATATGCAATATTTTGGATGTAGCGTTTGCGTGTGATAACACCCTCAAATGTTGACCCCTTGGGCCCCTCTCCTCTAGCATTGCCCTCGATGGTGGTCACATATCCCTCATCATCTGGGGGTGTGATCACTAAAGCAATATGCTGCCCATAATGGTATTTAGATCTGATAGATTTTGTGGTGGTAGTCCAAACTGTGAGGATATCACCCTGTTTGATATCACCCACCCCTCTAGATCTAGATGAGCCTGCCCAATCTCTGTACATACGATAACAGGAGGGAAATGTTTTCTTTCTCATTGTTCTGGTGGTGTGTAGTCCATAGCACCAGCTCACAAACGCTCCACACCAGCTGAATGAGTCTCTAATGTATGGGTGAGGTGAGCTGAGATCTGATGCATCTGCAGAGCTCCACCCTAGCCCATCCACACCTCTGATATATTTATCAATCTCAGGGGAGGGCTTGCCAGGTGGGGGCTCTGTGATTTTTTTAGCCCACTCACTCTGAGCACGCTTAACAGCTGATGAGGCCGCCTCTGATGTGGGAACATTTAATCTATCTGAGAATGGCTGAACATATGTAGAATCCAGATTGAGAGAGACCTCACCCAGAGCTCTCTCAGCTCTCCTGAGATTCTCTAGGGCTCCTAATAGCTGGGCCTCTAATTGTTTTTTTGTCATGCTCACATATACTCCTGTGGTGTACCACTGCCTAATATATCATTATTTTGATCACCCATGAATGATTCATTTTGATGAGCTGGGGCAGCGTTTAAAAATGTGGTGGGTTGAATATCTCCATTGATCACACTCACCCCATGAGCTGAGGAGAATGTGACCTGATCATTATTGATAGATGAGATTGTGAGGGTGGTGATATTATCCTCATCAGCCAGAGGGAGATAATCCACCACATCACCAGCACTGAAAAACGCCACATCATGCACAGCCCCTCCATCTCGATCATAGAGCGCGTATGTGTTTGCATACATCTCTAGAACAGTGGGAGAGATCACAGCTGAGACTCTGGCTGAGGCATTATAGCCCACCACCTGCTCATTTAGATGTAGGAGCTCTAGAGTACACCCCTCACCCATCAGATCCTGATCAATAGCTCTGATCATGGCTACTGAATTGGTGATACCATACTCATCACCATACCCTTTATAATGGTCTGAGGTGACACCCCAATATGAGCCCAAATCAGTGTAGATGGATTGACCTGTGCCTATGGCCCCTCTCCACAATCTGAGAGGATTGGAGAGCAATCTAAAAAGGCGGCTATACACAGTTTTAAAAAATGAGAGGATGTCAGCATATGAACGCCCAAAATCCTCACCCCTCACCCCATATAATTTGAGGTTGATTGATTTTTGCTCATCTCCATATCTAGTGATCGCCTCTTGATTATTGAAGATTTTAGGTGAGCCCCACTCCTGAGTGAGTGGATCATAGTCATATTCAATTTTAACCTGTGTCACTATGTCTTCATAAATGGAGGACGAGAGAGGGGGATCACTCAGCCATGATGAGGCATCTGTGAGTTGCCCTAGTGTTCTAGTAGTCTGCTCTAGGCCTATGGGTACAAGAGACAACCTAGAGCGACCTGTTAAAACATCTCTCCTCATAGTCAGCACAGCCCCCATAGATTTTAAAATAGGGTCTATTATCTCTCTGGGGTTGAGGTCTGCACTGCTGAGGGATGAATCAAATGTATCAATCCCACCCATTGTATTAAACGCTAAAAATGAGTTTTCATCAATGTTGTCTGAGTGAATATTGAGCCCCACCCCACCTAGATCATATGCACCATTCACACTCCCACCCCCACCACTCTCTAACAGTCTCAAGATGGCCTCCCCTGCTGTTACTCCCTCATATCTATCAGCCAGAGAGATCACACATCTATCAAATGTGGCCCAATCTCCAAATGATACATTATTCTGATTTAATCCGTTCATATCCAAATGTAGATTATAACCCACAATAACAGAATCATAGATAACAGTACTCTGATGAGTGACCCTATAAAATTGTGTCCTCTCCTCTCCCTCTGCTCTGTCATAATATCTAACCTCCACAGTGTAAATCTCAGAGCCTGCTGATGATGGGAGATTGAGAGCACTCTCAATGAGAATCACAGGCTCAAATAATTGATAATAGGCTAGTGAGGGCCCTCTGATCTCAAATGATTGAGATGATTTTTGAGGCCCTGTGTTTTCATATGATGCAGTGCCACCCCTCCCCCCTCCTCTATGATGCTCACCCACCCTCACAGGCTCTGTTGGGTACTCATCACTATCAATAGACGTAAAATCATAGCCATAATGAAATCTTGTGGGTGCATCCATACTGCTAGTGAAGCGGCCCCCAGAATCATATTTAGATGGAGATGCAGAGGGTGGGGCCCACATTCTAAATGATCTAACAAATGAAGCCCAATCTGTCCAAAATACACACCCAGCCCCTAATTTTTGGTGTACTAGCGTTTTGATGGTCAACCTCTCCCCATCACCTGCAGGGGCTATATACCACCCTGAGAATCCACCTGAGAGCCCCTCATGAGTGGTGGGCATATTTGCATATGATGTATCTCTAAAAACTTTAGGCCACACCTGCACACCAGCAGGGAGAGAAAATCCCTTAACCTCTGTTCTCCCTCGATGGATGGTCTGATAATGATTGTATGCATAAGGGGCTGATGCATTTGACCATGTATAACTAGTCACGTCCTGCCCACCTGCATCTAGTGTGAATGTATCTGCACTCACATAGGAGCTCTGAGACACTGAGAATGATGCATATCTAGGGTGTGTATAGATGGGGTTACCCAATGAATCCAATAGATCATCATCTAACATTTGATGGATGGGCTCAAAAACATTGAACACTGTGGGGCTGAAATATTCAGCTAAAAATGAGTAGTCTATGGCTGAGTATGTACCCCACTCAACATGAGCCCCAGCACCTGCTGTGAAATAATGAAAACCATGTAATAGCCCGCTCTGCTTACCTCTCACACTGAGCTGTGTATCTAACAGCGCTGAGAGGGGTGTGAGGGTGATCTGAATATCTAGCCCATCATTAGTAGGTGTTGACTCAATAAATCCATTAATCAGCTCTATATAATCAGATACTGTGTTCTGATCAGGTCTCTCAACAGCACACCAGAGGGAGGCTCTGCGGCCTCTAAATGTGGTTAACCCTGTGGTGATCTCTGGTGTACTCACCCCATCGAGGGTGATCACATGAGCCTGAATGGGAGATCCCCCCACACCCCTCTCAGCTAGTGTGATGGTGTTTGATGTGGCTGAGGTGGCTGTGAATGTTTCAGCCCCCAGATGCATCAATCTAGGGTATGAGAGAGAGGATAAATCTGATTGAGTTGAGACAATGATGGGGGCTGTGTCTGTGTGGGTGAGATCTGTGCTGATTTTGGATGAGACCACTGTGGATCTGAGGCCAGCTCTATCAAAGATCACATGAGGATCATTCACACCACCTGTTTTATTAATCCCTAATGTGATGGTGAGTGGGTCATAATCTCCCACCCCGCCTGCTGGGTCTAGGCGTGCTGAATAATGGCCTAATGATGTGATGGATGGCTCATATTGATAGGAGATTAACCCTCCTGTATCTATATGAGTGCTGAGATTAGAGCCCACAGGTGAGGGCCCTGAGTAATATCTGATATTGAGCCCTGCAATCTCTAAAACAAACACGCGCCTGGCATGATCAGCAGTGATACTCATATGACCTCCATTATATCAACACTCACCATAACAGCCCCTGATGTGGTTAATCGTAAAATGAGCACATCCCCCCTATTAGCTAGAGGGATATAGAGGGGTCTAGGTTGGGTGGGGGCTCCATAGCCTCCTGAGGGTGGCTCATATAGCTCAAAACCACTAAATGTCTGTTGGAGGGTTGATGTGCTCTCAGCTCCATTTTGCTCAATGTGTTGTGGGGCTGTAAATACACAGCCTATATCAATGAGGGTATTTGAGAAGTCGAATAAAAATGCAGAGATTGAGGGGTGTGTTGCTGAATAGCCCACAGCTGAGAATTTTAGAACATAGGCCAGATGTGTACTGAGCCCAGATGTACTGATAAATATCCTGTGATCCTCTGCTGATGAGCTGTTGACTATGTATCTACCCCTATCAATAGGATCATCCCCCACATATGCTGCTGTGAGCTGATCACTGATCACATTGCAATGAGTCGACCCTAGAATTTTAACCCCAGCCAGCTGATTAACCTGATTGAGCGTGTGATCAACCCCGCCTCCTGTCACAGGTACAGCTGTTTTAATAGCCTCTGGGCTGAGGGGGGGAGAATAGCGTTTGATGAGTGTGCTCATTAGGGCCCCCAAATAGATAGAGATGTGATGAGTGGGTCTGTGCCTCCATTATCAGGGATGGCCAGCCCATCAGATCGAGTGACACCCATTTTATATAGAGGTATAGAGCCCTGATACTCACTCAAAATATAGGGGATATTCAGAGTGTAATCAGACCACCCACTTGATGAGATGGTGACCTCTTGCCCACATACATAAATATCAAATGGTGATGAATAATTGATCACATAGAGATGCACACTGAGCTGATAGCCTGCAATCCTAGACCCATCAAATACATATGAATGAGCAAGGGTGGCATCAGCAGCCCCAATACCCAGCCCCTTAAAACCCTTGTTATAAATGGGTGATGATGTGGGTAAATGAAAACCTGTTTGAGTGACACCCAGCGCGGCCCAATTGAATAAAACACGCGGCCTATTTTTGAGAGTAATAATATTCACTCTCAGCCTGTGCATCAGTCGAGATGATAGGGTTTTATCTGGGGCCATCTGCCCAATCCCCACAGGGGTTAAATAATCAGAGCCCCTCTGAGCTTGTGTAGTGGGGAGGGGTGAGCTTAATCTAGACCATAGACCCATGAGAGACTCAATGGTCATGCCAGAGCCTGTGCCTGTGCATGAGATGATCACCTCAGCATACAACACCAGAGGATCAATGGTGGTGATGGTCACATCTATTTTTTCATTGCCTGCTGTGATGGTGTGGGTGGTTGAATAGGTCACCCCATCATGAATCACCTGCACCAATATTGAGCCTGTTCCTGTTGTTCTCACATAGAGGCTGAATATATTATGATGTGTGCTCATGATAGGCACACGCCATCTAGATATATTAGAGGCTGATGAGGTCTGATATATCCCAAACTGCCCATCTGGGTAGGAGTGAGCAAACAGACCCCCACCACCCATCTCAGCATGAGAATAATTCAGGGATTGCCCTGCTCTATTAAACTGCTGAGAGTAGATTTTAGCCCCTGAGATCACCAGATCACTATCTGGCAGCACAGGAGGTGAGGTGAATGAATTGCTCATGATAGGTGCTCAATGGTGATGATGATGGGCACACGTTTTTTAATTCGAGTGGGATACACTAGATCATAGGTCTGCCCACTGATCATGCTGCCTCTGATTCTCCCCCTCTCACCATTCATCTCAGATGTGTATAATAGGTCATAGGCTGGCTGTGATGTGTTGATAGATGCTGTGATGAGTGACCTGCGACTATCGCCCCACTGTTGATAAAAATTGATCCTCTCACCCTCACCCACATATTTAATAAAGTGATCTGTATAGTGTCTATATAGGTCTCTCTGATCAGCTGATGCATCTAGATGGAATCTGATGGAGCTCTGATTGTATGATCCTAACATATTGGATGTATAGCCCCCTCCCAGCTTGCGTCTAGAGCTAGTGACCTGTTGGATTTTCATGTGGTGGTTTTCAACAGGTCGAGAGGGGATCAACACCCCACCCATATAATTATCAGCTGTGATCACTGACCATGTGCCAGAGGCCACTACACTCTCAGACCCTGTGAATCCTAATCTATCCCTGAATGTGGTGGAGCTCCACACTAGAGAGCCTATGGATGTGAGATATCTCACCTCACATTTACCCTCATCATTAATCAGCCATCTCAAATTGGGATTAGCCACATGAATTTTATGCAGATACTCTAGGCAGGTGGTTGAGTAGATATCATCAGCATCACCCTCAGCCCCTCTATCTCTCATCAATACAATAATATCTTGAGTATGGCTCTGAGCGTTTGGGGTTTTAAATGTGTTATATGGGGAGGCTGTTTGAGTGATGGTTAAACGCTCACCTCTATAGGCGCCCCTCACCCAATTGAGGTCTGCAGTGACACTAAATTGACCTGCATCAAACGCACTGTTATAAATGGAGTCATTAAACCCAAAAGGAAATAATGTGGATGAGCTAGATGTGAGGTTAAACGCCTCATCACAGGTGAATTTAATTCTATCACTAGATAACAAGCTCACATCCCAGATCCCAAAATTAGCAAGGGTGGATGTCTGATATTTTAGATTAACTCCTGTGATGGATCCTCTCCCATTTAAAAATGATAATCCATCATCATAGAGCCCCTCCCCAGCTGAGAACGCGGGCATAGCCACAGCATGACCCCCATGGGTGAACACTGTAACACCTGACCATGATCGAGCGTTAAACTCTGTTAATAATCCAAATGTAGGTGCAAAATCTAAACCTGGCATCATGTACCCCTCAATCTAGGTGATCCGCGCCTATCTCTATTAATCTCTCTGGTGATGGTGTTAGTGAGTGCTGTGAGTGCACCCTGTTCTGTTGAGTATACAGTACCCATTGAGATATTAAAAATCATGGGGCTCTCCCTCTGTGCTGTGTCTCTCTGAGGGGCTGTATCTGTGAGAGGAGACCCCAGAGGAGACACACCCCCAGATGATCCACCACCACCACCCCCACCACCCACAGCAGCACTAGTGATGGCAGCAGCACCAGCCACACCTAAAAATGCAGCCGCTGCTTTTCCATGCATGGCGGCCCCAACAAAATTACTCATGGCCAGATCTTTCAGGGCTCTAGCCCCCTCCATCAGAGCCTCAATAGTGGCCTGCCTCCCTAGTGCATCCATCGAGCCTTTTAGGCTCTCAGCTATTGATTTACTTGTCCATATGGCATCAGCAGCAGCCGCCGCAAATGATTTACCAAATGCACCAGCAGCATCCCCAGCCCTCCTCATGATTGCATCTGATTGAGCCTGTAATTTATTTTGAGCGTTCAAAACATTTTGAGCCTCAGCTTTTCTGAGATCATCTAGTTTTTTATTTTTAGCTGTCTCCTGATCAATGAGTTTATCATTGAGTGATTCTAGCTCTGAGATATAGATCTCCTCAGCTATGAGCTGCTGAGTGTGGTTATCACCTGCCAGCCTCTGTGCCTCTGAGTATCTATGTTCAATGAGGGAGATCTCTGCATCTGTGCCTGTTTGAGTGTTTTTAATCACCAGCTCATTGAGTTTAGCCTGATCAGCTAATATCCTGAGGGCTGCTGCCTCATCCATTTTTTGACGTGCAATATTTAGAGCCATTCTCTGAGCTAGTCTAGCCCTGTGCTCCTTTGCTCTAGTGGCTCTATCCTGTTTTTGTTTGAGCCTCTCAGCCTCCCTCAATCTGGCTATCTCGACCGCTGCATTTTTTTCAGCCAGGGCCACCTGATCAACCGATTTAATATATTTATCATTCTCACTCACAAATGATTTCAGCACATCTAGAGCCATATCATTAATTTTTAATAATGAGATTTTTGCTTTAGTCTCAGCGTTTAATTTAGCCTCAGCCTGTGCCAGATCATTAGTTTCTGAGGTCTGTATTTTTAACAGCTCAATGGTTTTTCTAATCTCTATCTGTTCTTTCCCTTTTGTCAAGAGAGCCTCTTTAGAGGTCTCCTCGAGCTCTAGATTTATTTTTGCGGCCTCTGCCATGGGGGCCATTGCGGCCTTATATGCATCAGAGATCTTTTTAACTGTTGCATGATGATCCTCTGTTGCCTCAGTTAAATCTCTCTGAGCAGACTCTATTTGAGATGTGCCATATGCATAATTAGTCATGCTGGGCCTCCCTCGTTTTAACTCAGCATCATGGTCAGCATGAGCCTCTGTTAAATCCATTTGAGCCTCTATCAATTTCATAAATGATTTAGTCGTTTTCTCAGCCACTTTTTGAGCTAGCTCTTTAGAGACCTGAGCTCTCATGTTCACATCTATAAAATGCTCTAAAGCCTCATTAACAGGTAAGATCCCCTTTTCACTCAGAGCCTCTAATTTTCCTGTCATATCACCAGAGGCCGCCTGCACAGCCTCAATCCTATTCTCAGCCTCTAGAGCAGCCCCAGAGATCTGTTTAAAAGCCTGATAGAGAGCATACAGAGCACCTAGAGCAGCACCAATGGGGCCAATGAGAGACAGCATCCCAGCAGCTCCTCCCTTGCCTAGCTCACTAAATCCCCCCTTTAGATCTCCCACAGATGAGAGGAGACCACCAACACCCTCACCCAGCCCCCCAAATCCCTCAGCCATCTGTTCATTAGATGAGTCAACCATTGTGCTCATAGTTGAGAACGCCTCACCCACATCACCTGCCCCCGCCTTTACTCCCTCAATCTGCCCCTCTACCTCCTCCTGTCCTGTGAGATTTATCTCTATGTCAATTTTTCCTCCTTTAGCCATGATCCACCTGCCTCATTTTAATTTTGTTATCACGTTCTAGAGATGCATTATGCAGAACATACAGAGCATCTAATAGAGCTGGTGTGGGATTTTTTATAACGTCAGATATGTTGATGATTTTGGCTGAGTGTAGATGATAATATTTTATCACTGTGCTCATCTGATTGATAGACGCAACAGGGCAGCGCCTAAAACGCTCCTCACTCCACTCATCCCCACAATCAGGGGCTATCCTATATGCAGGCACATACACCCCAAGCTCATCAACCTGAGCATGAGGGAGGCCCTGTTTAAACCCTCCTCCACAGTCACCTCTGAGCGTTCTGAGTTTTGGAGTGTTCATACATTGCTCACAGTGCCATGAGCGCCCACCTGCATGAGCACTCCATATGGAAAATTCTAGATCTCTTTTTTTTTATCACCTAACAGACTAAGCCGCTGGATGTGGCACACCAGCTCTATAATGGCTAGCTGTCTATGATTCTCAGGTCTAATATTTTGGATGATCTCAAATGGTGAGCCCTCAGCCCCTACTATCTCGACTAGAGCAGATCTCACTAGCTCATCATAACACCTAGATAGATATTGATCATATTGAGCCAGAGCAGATCTCTCAGCTAGAGTTAGAGCATCATGCCATCTAGCACGCTCCTCTAAATCAGTGGGTTTTTGATTGCTCAAAAACATCCCTAATTCAGATCGAGTGTGAGCCCCTGCATTGATCTCTGTTTGTTCTCTCTCATGAGCTGATAATGGTTTGATTATAAACTCAGTAGCATCATCACCTATGGAGACCCCAGAGAGGTCACCTGTTGAGAGATATGTTGATCTAGCCTCTTCATCACATGATACAGATTTATCACAGGTGATCCAAACACTGATCTGTATATCTGCACTGAGAGCAAATGATAGAGCCATATTAGATGCCTAGACCCATTCTGAATGGGCTGTTTTTACAAACACCAGATCCAACATCACCCCCAAAACGGCCCTGAGCATATGAGAGGTTTTGCATGACTAAATCACCACTCACATCATAGGCTGTGGGATCTGCTGTGAGATAGGCTGAGGGGATTAAAAACCCACACCCTAGCCCATCACCTGTGGGGCCTGTGCCTATCATGAGCTGCCTGCTCACCTGATCTCTGAAATCATTTTTAACTGTTGAGAGAGGAGAGCTGAGAGAGAGATTAGCCACAACAGCCACATCCGACACCTCCATATCACTCATCCCTAGAACAGAATCACTCACCCCCACAGGAGTTAGTGTGTTGGTAACAGTCAAATCAAATGTATCTGTGTTAGCCACCACACGCCCTAACTCATCCCCTACATTTCCTACCAGATCTGTGGTGGTGGTTGGGGCTGATGCACTCAAGACAGCATATGAGGCTCTAAAGTGTTGGGCAGCACCATTTAAAAACACAGGCTCAATGGGGCCTAATGTCAGACCTGTGGAGTAAAGAGAATCATCATGATCATCAATAATAAAAGCGCTTGTATAGATAAACTCAGCAATTGCTCGCCCTCCTGTGAGTGAGATTTTCATAGAGGACATTTTACAGCCAAATGCATATGATCTAAAATTAACTCCATCAATTCTGAATGTAACAGAGTGTTTGACAGCACCTGAGGCTGTGCCTGTGGGTGTGTAAAATGTCTCCATAGGTTGGAGGGTTATTGGTGAGGCAAATGAGGAGATTGCAGGGCTGATGCCTAGGGATGTGCCCAGCCCACCTCGATCATTAGAGGTCACCGCTGAATATTCAGCACGCCCCCCAATTAGAGAGCTGACCACCCCCCCCACAGGCCACTCTGTTTCATCTGTGGGAACCAAGACATTTACTGAGGTGACAGCCACAGAATCTCCTGTGGTTCTGCCTGCTGTGACTCGCTTAAACCCAGCCCCTAACAACAGGCCCAGACCTGTTGCATCATAGGTGTTAGCAGAGCTGCCCAATGTGGTGAGATCAATTTTAATTGAAACATCTCCTGTGCGTTTTTGGAGTCGATTAGACCCACTCCACACAGTGTCTAACTCAGCCTGATAACCAAATGGGCCATCTCTCAGAATAGGTCTCTCATTCACAGGGGCAGCACCTGGGATAACCACAGGATCTCTCTCAGCAGGTAGACTGAGATATGTGAGCCCTGATGGGGATGGTATACCATTTGCATCTAGAGACCCAAATGAGCCCTCTGCAGCTATTGAACATGATCTATGCGTTACGCTCATAATTAATCCTCTAAATATAATAGGTCAAATGGGATTCTCAGGATAAGAGCTCTCTGCTCTCCCCCAGAATCTAAAACTGTATCCACACCAGCAGCCCCCACCACTAATGAAACAACACCTGTGATGGAGCTGTCATAATTGGGGCCCTTTAATGTGTTGATGAGGGCTGATGTGTCCTCAATCATCATCCTGTCTAGATAGCCTCTATCCTGTGGAGTATCATAAAAAACTCTCACCTCTAAAGTAACTCGTTTTCTAGTTGATATCCCCAACTGTCCATCATCAATAGGCATTGATATAGGGAGGAGCTCAAACAGTCTATTAGTATGAGCCATGTTATCTAGATCTAGGGTGTATCCTGAGGCATCTCGGATAGCTACAAAACCATGATGTGAATCTCTTTTAGGTAGAATAGACTCTATCTGGGTGTTGAGGTGATCGAGTGATTTAGAGATGCCCTTGCTCATTTGAGGTTACTCTTCATATTTTCTGCAATTGCATCAATTATAATCGATTCCTCTTTTTTTGTTAACCCTATAAATGGTCTCTCCTGATGTACATAATAACCATAATGGCTAGAGGCTGGCCCAATCCCCACCACAATCTGAGTGAGGGTGCTTTTGAGTACTGTGAGAGATGACATAAGGGCCCCACTCAGGATCAAGTCAACCTCAGCCGTTTGCCCTCCCCCTCCTCTGGTTCTGCGTCTAGATAGGTGTTTATATTCCCTGTACCCCTTTTTCTGAGGGTACATCATAGAGAGCCCAGTTCTAGATCTCACCCCACCCTTAGGCTTTAATCGAGCCCCTTTAAATGTGATATAAATTTTATTAGTTGAATAAGTTTTAAATGGTTTATTCTCACTAGATATCCCCTTCATTGTTCTCATTTTAATGAGGGTGATGATATCTAGACCCACCACCAATGAGTCTTTAGCTGTCCAAGGGAGAGGCACATTGAAGGTGGTTTGAACATTTACATTTATTTTTTGGCTCAAAACCTCATCCCCCTCTTGATCTCAAATGTGGTCTCATAGGCTGTGGGTGTTCTGCCTGTAAATGATGCTCTAAAATCAGCACGTTTAGACCCAGACTCTCTAATATTCTCCTCACCCTCATCAAGTACACCATCAGAGTTTAGATCTAAGTCAACTGTTCTGAGTGTGAGATTGAAGAGGTTAATAGCCCTCTCTCTCATCCTCTCAGACTCATCATATTTAGATACAGATTCATAGATGATGGAACATGATAAAAATGCATGAGCCTGCAAAAATGAATCAGCATTAAATATATCATCTTCATCTCTCCCCCTCTCAGTTAACACATCTCTGAGCATTAATTCTAATTCATCCTGAGCTGCCCTCACCTGTGGATTAAATGATGATTGTCTTCTAGGAACCATATCAGCTAATTGAGGAAATTGAGCACAGAGAGCATCATGATTTAGTCCTGTGTTAAAGGGTCTAGGGGTGACCTTTAACAAACCCTTTTGTAGTCTGTTAACTGTTGAGGTTCCTAGATCCTCCACATAGGAGACTGTATATGGAACCTGAGCACTCGCAGCAGTAACTGTGAGGGCTGGGGCTGTGGTGTACCATAAACAAAATTGTAGGGTGGCCGCGCTGCTCAGATCAATCTCTCTTGAGAGGGGATCTGATAAAATGGCTGTGGTTCCCTCGATTCTGATCACAGTGACATTATAAATAGAATCTCCATCTGTGATGAGATACGCTGGGGTCTGATCTGATTTTAATCCTGTGACCTGATTATTGATGGTGAGGGTGCGTCTATCATTGCCCATAGCTGACACAGTAATATCAGCCCTCCCCTGAGTCATTGCACCTGTAACCACAGGAGAGACCACAAATGAGGCCTCAGGTGTGCCTGTGATGGGCTTGGGTGCATACCACTCAAACAAATAATCTTGTCCTGTAATCGCTTTTTTCATCATTTAGCCCCTGCATTTGCTTTTGAGATATCCCTAGATTTAGCCAGAGGGAGACCTGCTGCTTTTATGAGCCCCTGTGAAGTGGCTGAAAAATTATGTCTACAATTATAACCCCCTCCACTCGATCTCACACTCAAACCAGATCCATTATTTAATTTAGAGATCTGTTGATCTGTCAAAACCTTGCCAGCTAGAGCCCTGCAAAATGCTCTAGTGATCCCATCAATAGGCCCACTGTATAGATAGTGATCGAGGCCAGCAGCAGCCCCAGCATCATGCATGATCACTCTCCCAAATGAGGTGAGTTTTGTTCTAGCCTCTGTGAGCTGTCTGCCTGTGGATTTTTTCAACCTAGATGAGAGAGCCCCTATGATTAAATCTGAGCTGTCTCCATAGGCCATCATAGTTAGTGAGTCACTGATGGCCCTCTGTGTATCTGGGATGATCAGCTGATTAAATACAGCGTCCACTGTGCGGCCCTGAATTGCACTCACAGCAGGGCTCACTAGACTCATATCAAAATCAGGGGCAGAGGCCTGCATCACATTCAGAACTGATTCATAGATCTCTAATTGAGCACCACCAAATGAATCAACAGCATCACCCATCCCATTAGCCATGATAAATGCTCTCAGCTCATCAGGTGATAGATTGAGCAGTGCCTGAGGCATCCCCATATCTAGAGCACCCCTCACAGCATCAGCCAGAGCCTCATTAGATTTAGAGATAGCTCTGTTGAGTGATTTAACAGCCCTCACCTCAGCTCTCAGCTGATCACGTCTAGCTCTCAGCAGAGGTCTCAGAGGTGGGGTGGCTGTTTTAGCCTGTTTATTGAGATCCTCAATAGCGATCTCATCAGCATCAGCACTCTCAGCAAATGTGATGTGTTGGTGTCCACAGGCACAGCCCATCATTAACCCCCATCATCGAGGTATTAGGCTAATAGATCAGAGACTAAATAGCCAAATTGAGGTACAATGATTTTATCTTGATAGACGTGCTCACACCAGACATTTTTACGTGTTTGATCTAGTGAATCATATGCACCACTCATCATGCCGCCATGAGTCAAAGAGACAACAGCTGCTGGTGAGGTTCTCACTTTTCCTGAGGTCGAGACTTGAGCCCCATCCTGAGACTTGAGAACGCCTAGCCACATTGAATCATCTGTCCAAATTTGAGCTTGTGTTTGAGTCTGACCTGGGTTGGCATTATTGACGCGTGCTTTACCAATTTTCACATCAACAAATGAGAAAAGTGACTTGAGCACACTGACAACCTCAGACTCCTGCATGAGTCGAGAGCCTGAGCTTAGACCATTAGCAACAGCCCCCAGATAGCCTCTCATCTCAGGGTTACGTTGGAGAGCTAAAAACGCTCGATAACCTAACACTAGAGTCTGCATGGGCCCATCCATCCCAAATGCGTTTTGCCGCACAGTGTCAGAGATAGCCTGCAGATCTGTGAGAGGCTCTGCACCTGCTGTGCCCCATTGTGTGCCTGTTGCGTCTGTGTTCACACCTGCCGCATAGGCTGCTAGGGTGTTGGTGTACCCTGTCCAATTTGCTGGGGTGAAGAGGAGGTTAGCCGCTGATTGCTCGCGCGCCAGCATCACAGATCGAGTATTTTTTCTGACCTCACGCTGCAACATCTCCACAGGCCACTGTGAATCCTCTAGACTCTCAGTGGGGATAGAGCTCTCAATCCCATAGGCTGTGGCCTGATAGGTGGTAGATGAGAAGTCAAATGTGCCTTGACGTGCTCGAGATGAGCCAGGAGCTCTCTCTAGATCTAACTCAGTGCCCATAAAATTAGAGTTATTCTCTACTAAAATGGTGCCTGATTTCATGCCCTGATTTAATTGGATGCCCTCAAATAGATCAGGTGCAATCAATTGAGCATCTAGATTTTTAGATGCCTCAGATGCAAACTGAGAGAGAATCTCATTAACAGGGTGAATATTACTATATGATTGAGCCATGATTTATAATCCTATCCCTGTGGTGTGACGCCCAGATAATCAATGAGAACCTCATCATTAGCTGCAGCGGTCGCATTATGTTTATAGTGAGCTAGAGCATACTGTGTGCCAGCAGCAGTGCCATCATAGGCCTGAATCTGTCCTGCTGCAGCAGCCATCACATTATGATCTGTGCCCAGAGTGATAACACCAGCACTAACAATAGAGGTGAGCCCACGCACACAGATATTAACTGCATCCCCTGAGACTGCATCAACCTGCACCACACCCCAGGGAATATCAGTAGCCCCTGCTGTGGTGACCTCATTAGAGCCATCAATTTTAACTAGGGTGAATTTTGATAATGCCCCCCCAGCTGTTCTAGTCAAATATACAGAAATGCTCATAGTGATCTCCTATAAAAATAGTTTTTGAATGGTTGGGTTTTCACGAGTCATTACACTCATGGCCTCAGAAAATGAGGAGTTATCAGCCTGAGCCCGCGCATTAATCCGTTGTTTTAGATTTGTGCTGTTGAGCCCCTCACCACTCACCCCATGGCCAATCTCAGCTAGGTTGATCACAGGAGCTCTCTCAGAGAGATGTTTCCAAAAAATGGATTTCCCCCCCTGTTTAGAGCCCCATGCCTCCTCAGCCAGAACACGCTCTGCTGGTGTCACTCGACCTGTGGAGATGAGTTTATTAACAGCCTGATCTCTCTCTAGATCTCTTTTAGCCTGTAAAACCTCATTGAGCTGAGTTCTGAGAGTTTTAACCTCACCCATGAGGGAGATGTGTTGACGTTCTGTAAGAGCTGATGATTTTTTCTTTTCTTCATCATCCTCATCAGATTCAGCCATAGACTTTTTCTCATCATCCTCATCAGATTCAGCCATAGACTTTTTCTCATCCTCATCAGATTCAGCCATAGACTTTTTCTCATCATCCTCATCAGATTCAGCGAGGTCTATGTCTGCTTTACCTTGAGAGGCCGCCTTGAGCTGTTCAATGTCTGCCTCAAGTTTTTGAACAAGGGCATCACGCTGCAGCACCAATTTAATGAGTGCATCTGAATCTAGCCCCTTGAGTTCTGTTTCATTCATATCATCCCTCTTTTCACTGAGTTTAACTGTGTGTATCTTATTAGCCTGTTGCTGTGGTCTAGGTGTCAGTGTGACAGCTAGAACCTGACCTATGGAGGAGATCAGAGCCCCTCCATCTCTAGAGAATATTTCACCCTGTAAAAACTCAGGAGAGCTATACAACAG
>Ga0255048_10001207_pt1 | contig 18564 bp, 23 predicted proteins | sample JV7_2_2_MG_FD_183619 | JGI IMG/M metagenome (GOLD analysis project Ga0255048, IMG submission 183619) | Seawater microbial communities from Jervis Inlet, British Columbia, Canada - JV7_2_2 | ecosystem: Environmental > Aquatic > Marine > Inlet | place: Canada: British Columbia | collected 2016-10-06
CATTGCCTTTACCCTCTGGGGGCTGGATGAATGCCTAAGAAGTCTAAAAAGAAATTTACCCAGGCAGAAACAGATAAGATTATCCGTAACTTTATGGATGATTTTGAGCTGGCTCAGACTGCGGAAAATGATAACAGAGTGGACATGGTTGATGACCTACGCTTTGCAGCTCTGGATCAATGGCCAGACGATGTAAAGGCAGAGCGTGAGAAAGACGGTAGGCCAATGCTTACTCTTGATCACACTGGCCAACCGATTAGAAAGATTACCGGCGGCATTAGAACTAACATGCCATCCATCAAGGTTGATCCTATCGATGATGGGGCAGACAAGGAAACAGCTTCAGTATTAGAGGACTTAATCAGACAGATAGAACAAACCTCAGATGCTCAAGCAAGCGCTTACATGACTGCAGCCAACTTCCAGGTTAAATGTGGTTATGGTGTTTGGCGGGTTAATACGGTAGAGAATAACGATGATATCTTTGAGCAGGACATAGTTATCGAGAGGGAGAAGAATCCATTTGCTTGGTACTTTGATCCCGATGCTGTCAAGCCTCAGAGACAAGACGGTAGATTCTGTATCAAGTCAGAGATAATGACTAAGAAGAAATTCGAGTCTAAATTCCCGGATGCGAAAGAGGTTCCTGTTGATATCCCAGCTCAAGCAATTGGGCAATCATTCGAGCTATGGTATTCACCGGATTCGGTAAGGATTGGCGAGTACTTCACTAAGAGTAAGAAGAAACGAGAGCTCACCCAATTATCCAATGGTGTGGTGGTTCCTACAGAGGATATCAAAGAAGAAGACATCCAGGGCTACAGAGAACAAGGCATTGAACCGGTCCGAGTAAGAGAGGTTGAGGTTGATGCAATCGACTGGTACAAGCTGACAGCCTTTGACATTCTCGAACATGTTGAATGGCGAGGTAAGTATTTTCCAGCTATCCCAGTTTATGGTGTTGAAGAGAATATTGAAGGTAAGACGGAATACCGAGGGATTATCAGAGCAGCAAAAGATCCTCAGAGAATGTATAACTATTGGAATAGTTCAGCAGCTGAGACTATCGGGCTACAACCTAAAGCACCTTACAAACTTACAGCTGATCAACTTAAGGGTAACGAGCAATTTTGGAATAACGCTAATAAAAAGAACTTACCTTACTTGGTTTATAACCCTGACCCTAAAGCACCAGGGGCGCCAATGCGGGAAGCTCCTCCGATGGTCCAGTCTGGTTACTTGCAGCAAGCCCAAGTCTCTGCGGTAGATATCCAACAGGCTACAGGAGTATTCCAGGCTTCTACGGGTGATTTACCAGAGCAGCGAAGTGGCAAGGCGGTTATTGCTTTACAGCAAGAGGCTAACTTAGGTTCATCGGTGTTTGAGGCTAATCTCGCATCATCTGTAGAGCATACAGGTAGAGTGGTTATTGATCTAATTCCCCACTATTATGATACTGAAAGAGTGGTTCGGCTTAGGGGTGAAGATGATTCGGTTAGGTTTGTGGAGATAAATCAACCTATACTGACACCAGATGGTAAGAAGATACAGAATGATCTTACTCGGGGTAAGTATGATGTAAGAGCAGGAGCTGGCCCAAGCTTTAGAACTCGAAGGATTGAGGCTGCGAGTAGTATGGTTGAACTCGCTAGGGTATTTCCTCAAGTCTTGGAAGTTGCCGGGGACTTGGTTGCTAAAAACCTTGATTGGCCGGGTGCGGATATTATGGCTGAACGGCTTAAGAAACTGTTACCGCCTGGTATAGCTGAAGATGATGATCTAGACGATGAGCAGAAAGCAGCCCAGCAACAAGCGCAACAGAAGGCGCAACAATTACAGGATGCTCAGATACAATTACAGATGGGCCAGCAACAAGCTGATATCGAGAATAAACAGGCAGACACGGCAGTCAAGAAGTCCACAGCTGCTAAAAACCTGACAGATGCAGAACAGAATGATGTAGAAAACGCCGTTCAGTTAGCAGAGCTAGCGATGGCGCAAGGTAATAAGAATTTAATGAATCTAGCTTTACGTGAGATAGTAGAGTTAGTTTCAGAGCCTACCGTTGGGTTAGCAGCGGGGCAATAATTCGTGGAGACGAACTCATGGCAACAAGAAACAAAGATGAAGTATTTGACTGTTACAAAAACAAAGTAGTTGGCTACAAGCCTGGATCTAAATCAGATATGTGGTCAAAAGAATTCAAAGAGGAAGCTAAGAAACGCTGGGAAATAAAACAGAAGGCGAAGAAAGCTTACTCAATAGCCTACTAGCGGGTATCACTAGGATTAATCGAGGGATCGTATCCAAATGCCAGATGAAGAGATTGAACTGGGAACAGTTGAAGACGCACCTATTGTGGAATCGTCACCCACACCGGCCAGCGAAGCCGAAAATACACCAGAGCCTACGGTTGAAGAGCCTAAAAAGGATAACGGTGTACAAAAACGCATTAATCAAATCACGCGAGAAAAGCATGAGGCGAGACAGGAAGCGGATAGGCAAAAGGAAGCTAATGCGGCTTTAACCAAACGGTTAGAAGCGCTAGAAGCTCCTAAGACTGAGCTATCACAACCTCAAGAGAACGACTTTACAGACTACAACGAGTATCAACAGGCGAACTCGAATTATGTAGTTGAGAAGGCGACTCAAGGGGCGTATGACAAGCTCAAAGCTGAGAGCCTAGCCACAGAGAAAGCCAACCGGGCAGCGGAAGTACAGAACTCTTTTAATACTAAGATTGAAGGCTTTCACGAACGGGTTGCTGAAAAGCAAGAGCATTACCAGGACTATGAACAAGTGGCCTACGGTCATAGCTTCATGGATCAGGACTTGGCTGGTCAACTGTGTGATATGGATAAGGGTGTTGAGGTGGGATACCACTTAGGCGCTAACTTGGATGTTGCTGAAAAGATCTTTGCTTTAGACCCTGTTTCGAGAGCGCGTGAATTGACTAAATTAGAGTTTCAGGTTGAATCAGTAGCCGGTGGTAAGAAGGTTTCTGATGCACCTGATCCAATTGTGCCCCTCGGCAGCTCTGAGACAGTCTCAAAAGATGAAAAGGACATGTCGGATGATGAGTGGTGGGCTGGGCGGTACGCTCAATTAAATGCGAGGAATAATCCTCAATAGGTGAATTAAATGGCTAATACCCTTTTAACAACGGATAAGATTCTAAGAGAAAGTCTTAGAGTGTTACACGCAAAGCTGAACTTCATAGGCCGGGTTAACCGAACTTATGACGATGCTTTTGCAAACAAAGGCGCGCAGATTGGCGACACTTTACGTATTCGCTTACCTGCTGAATATACAGTTACTGATGGCCGGGTTATTCAGTCTCAGGATACTGTTGAAAAGAATACATCTTTACAGGTCAACAACCGCAAGCACGTAGCTGTTACCTTTACCGATGAAGAACTGACTATGGATATCGATTCATTCTCAGCGCTACACCTTGAACCGGCTATGTCTGTTTTGGCTGCTAAAGCTGAAAGCGATATGATCCAAAGTGTTTATAAGCAGGTCTACAACCAGGTCAATAACGTTGGCTCGGATATGACCTATAAGCTTATTGGTACTGGTCGAAAAGTCTTGGTAGATAACTTAATCCCTCAAGACAGCACAGTCACAGGTAGTTTGAATACCACTGATAATCTTGATTTGAATGATGCTTTGAAAGGTCTGTTCAACCCTCAAGAGCAATTAGGGGCTAACTTCCGCGAAGGTAAAGTAGGTCGAACATCTGGATATACTTTCTTTGAAAATACCCATATGCCACGACATACCACTGGTAGTGATGACGGTACAGGTGATTACCTGACTAACTCAGCAACGGCTCAAACTGGTACAAGTCTAACGATTGATACCGGTGCGGGAACTATCTTGGCTGGTGACATCTTTACTGTTGCTGGCGTTAATCGTGTTCATCCTGAGACTAAGATCGATACAGGTGTTCTACAGCAGTTTGTTTGCACCACTTCGATTGCAGCAAGTGCTACGACTATCACTTTCACTCCTGAGATTATCGCTTCTGGTGGATATCAGAATGTGACTAACGGTGCAGCTAACAACCAAGCATTAACTAAGGTTGGTGGAGCTTCAGTGGCACACGATATCTCTCTTGGCTTCCATCGAGATGCTTTTGCTTTTGCAACTGCTGACGTGGAAATGCCCGGCGGAATGGATATGGCAGGTCGTAAAACAATGGACGGAATCAGAATGCGCTTTGTCAGAGGGTTTGACATTCGTAACTCTGAATTCATTAGCCGTTTTGATATCCTTTATGGATTCAATACGATTCGCCCACAGCTAGCTCACCGATGGGCTAACAACTAAGGAGTAAACTCTAATGAGTAGAGAACAATTAAGCGCTAACACTTCAGAAGGGTGTGTTGCACCTGGTCTGGGTGAAGAGGCTCCGGTTGCAAGTGGCCGAACCACTAACGGTGAAGTAGTTCTAACGGCAAAACAATCTGGTAAAACTTTCCTCTGGGACTTGGCAGCGGGCATTGATTATGTCTTACCTGCTCCAGTCGCTGGGATGGTATTCCGGTTTTATGCAACGGTTGCCGCCACTTCAAATACTCACGCTATATCAACGGATGCTGCAACTACTTTTATTGGTGGAGCGTTACAGATGGTTATTGCAGCTTCTGGCACTTCAGAAGGCCAGGTGGGTGATGAAACTAGCGATGTGACAATAGCAATGAATGGCACAACTACAGGCGGATTGGAGGGTACTTCTATTGAAGTGTTTGCTCTTTCTAGCACTGTTTGGATTGCTCGGCATTCTACTGTTGTTGGTTCTGGTACGCTAGCGACTCCATTCGCATAAACTTAAAGGGGCTTAACGGCCCCAATTAGGAGGATTTAACATGGCTGGAGAAGAAAGAGCGTTAGGAGTAGCAACCACTCACACGGTATCTAACAAATTCACCCACGAAACTGGCGGAACGTTTGGTATTAATGGGTCTACGCCTATTGTCCAAAGAACCGATGCAAGTCAGGTGGCTATTACTGATTCGGGTACTGGAACGGTAGCGGATACTATTGCGGCTGGTGTTGGTGTTGAGACAATCGCAATACCTGTCCCTGCTTTGGCAACGTTGGCAGACGGAGACATTCTTACAACTTACACTCCAGGGTATAAGTTTAAGATCTTATCTATATCGTTTGCTGTTCATACAGCGGTGACGACTGCGGCTAAGGCATCTTCTTTGAATGTTGAAATAGGAACCACTAACACCACTGGCGGTGTTGTTGCACTTACCTCTGCTAACTGTACTCCAATTGGGGCGGTTGTTGCAGGGTCGGCGATTACAGCGGCTAACACAGGTTCAGCAGCGGCGACTATTTCAATTGAAGCGGCTAGCACTACGACCTTTATCGAGGGCGGTGGATACATTTTACTTAAGATCCAGAACATGGATACAGCAGATGCTTTTGCTAGCATAGCTGACAAGTGGAATGAAGTAAGAACCACGTTGGTTAACTTCGGATTTATCTCTGGAGCAGCCTAATAACGGGGCTTCGGCCCCTATCTAATGGAGAGATTATGTTTTGTAAAGAGTGTGGACAGAAAATTAGCTCAGAGGCTAAAGATCCCTGGTGCATGTATAAAGTTGAGGGCGGGCAAGTTATCAATCAATTGTTTAACCCTGATCAAATACCAGAAGGTTGGTATGATTCACCTAAAGCTGCAAAAGCCGGGTTTGATCTAGCAGCGGCTGAAGATACCCAAGTTAAGCCAGATTTAAAGAAGCCACCTAAAGCGAATAGAAAAGGTCTTAACGTATGACAACAGCACAAGAGTTAATTGATTCATCTGCAAAGATGGCCGGTATATTAGCAGAAGGCCAAAGTCTTGAGGGTGGAGTTAATACAGATGCTCTAAACCGATTAAACCGAATGTTTGCGCGATGGGCTAACAACAAGGTTGATTTTGGATTGGCTACTCTTGCGGCAAGTGACACGGTTTATATTGATGTAGCAGATGAGGAAGCAGTTGAAACTCAGCTCGCTTTAAGACTGATGGTTAAGCATAGAAAGCAAATACCGCCTGGTTTAAGTGAGTCGGGGGATAATATGTTTACCGAATTACAGGCTAAATATACTAAGTTGCCAACGATGGAATTAGACACGACATTAAGACGAAGTTATCCATTAAATCGAAGGGCATACAATATAAATAATGGCTGATATAGAAATACCTTTAGTGGGACCTACATATACTAATAGATCTTTGTCAGTTGGTAATCAGTTGACACAAGGCTATTACGTGGAAGTCAATCAGACAGGTGATGAGCTGGTATCTTTACAGCCTTTCTGGGGTTTAAAGCCGTGGGGTACATCTGGTAGCGGTAAGAATAGAGGGGTTGGTGAATTAAACGGGAGTTTATACACAGTCTCAGGTGCTGAATTATACAAGGTTGCAACTAATGGGGTAGGGACTTTAATAGGGACCATTTCAGGAGCTAATCGATGTAGTTTAGAGGCTGATAACTCAGGTAATTTAATTATTACTAATGGGGTTAGCAAGCCATATTCTTATAATGGGGTAACACTGTCTCAAGGTTCAGACATAGACCTACCTAATGCGGCCACAGCGACTTATATTAATGAGCGGATTGTCTACGATAGTAATACGGGATTAGCGTTTGCAGACCTTAATACGCCTCTTACAGTTAACTCGGCTAACGTCTTAAATGCGGTGGATGTGGTTGATGATACTTTAGCGGTGATAGCCCATAAACAACAGGTTCTAACGTTCGGTAGTAAGTCTATCGAGCCTAACTATTTTACTGGTTCGGGGACTCCTCCTTATGCTTTGGCTCGGAATGCGGTTCAAAGGGCAGGCACTAGCGCCACTCATTCGGTGTCAGCTAATAACGACCATGTTTACTTTCTTGATAAATTAAGACAGCCATCTCGAACAGTAGGCTTAGCAGTTCAACCCATTGGTAATCCCGCTATAGGTCAGGCTATTAGAAAGTATTCGACTGTCAGCGATTGTTTTACAGTTTGCTTTAGTTTTGATAATCAGAATTTCTGCCTGTTTAGCTTTCCAACGGCTAACGAGTCTTGGCTGTTTAACGAAGAGGCTCAGCTATGGACGACTCTTGCATTTGGTACTAATGGCGATCAGCATTTAATGTCTGACCATATCTTTATTTATGGCAAGCATCTAGTAGCCGATAGACGTAATGGGAGTATTTACGAATTAGACTCTGAGACATTTACAGATGATTCATTAGTCATACAAAGAAAACGACAGACTAAAGCTATCGACTCTAGGGACATTGGATTGCCTAAAGGTCGTATCATGACTATGAATTCCTTAACCTTGGAGATTGAGAAAGGGGTTAGCCTGGTTTCAGCAGAAGCTATAATAATCATGGAATATTCAGACGATCATGGTCATACGTGGTCTAGTGAGCGCTGGCAGACTATTGGAGAACAAGGCGATTATACCAGGGTTATAGAATGGTTAGGTCTGGGTGATTTCAAATCAAGAATGTTCAGGTTTACTATGTCAGACCCTGTTAACTGGGTTTTAACAAGCATGAAGGCTAATGTGGAGGTGGGTTTTGACTGAAGTAGATCCCGTCAACTTACCCCCCGTTTTAACCTCTGGTGGTGTTTTAGATCCAGATGCTTTAAGGGCTGACATTGAACATTTAAAATGGGTCTTATTCCAAACCCGCGAAAGAACCGGGGGCGGCGTAGATATCATTGGTGATAGTGCTGAGGATATCGCGGCAAACACAGCGGCTATAATTGTTAATGCTGCGAACATAGCAATCAATGCAGCTGCAATACTTGTTAACGCGGCTGACATAGCTACTAATACGACTAATATAACAACTAACAGTTTAGCAATTACAGATTTAGAGATGAGCGAGAACACCTCTTTAATTGGACAGATAGCCTTTTTGAAAGCCCGAATTAATGAGTTTGAGATGATGCCGACTAAGAACGATACGCCAGTTTTATTAAGTAGAATTAACGATATTGAATTACAGCTAGCTAGGGCAAGTGAGATACCGATTTTATCCCAAAGGATTAGTGATCTAGAGTTACAGCAATGAGCGCAGAATATGCCGTACTACTACAGAGGATTGAGGAGCTTGAGAACGATACTAGGTTTTTACCCTATATCGGTGCGCTTAGAAAAGAGATTGCCGATATGAATAAGGAATGGTATGCCGAGATAAGAAAAGGCAATATTCCAGGTCATAGCATCGTTCATAAATTCGGACGTAATGACGCTATACCTAACGGCACTTGGGCATTCATTACTAACTTGGGTCAGACTGGGCACGTACTGTCAGCAGCTACAACGGTGCGAGTTAAAGCTGGTAACGCAGCTGATGATACGGCAGGAGCTGGAGCAAGGGAGGTGACAGTTCAGGGTATTGTTGCAACTACATTCCTAGAAGAGGAAGAGGCGATAACTACAGCAGGAGTTAGCGCTAGCACTGCAACATCTAAAAGCTTTTGGCGCATACATAGGTCTTGGGTGTCAGCTGCGGGAACGTATGGCGATGCAAACACGGCTGCCGTAGTCATAGAAAATGGGGCTGGTGGAACTGATATCCATACTATTGCGATAGAGGAAGGCCAATCTCAGGATGCTGTTTGGACTGTCCCTCTAGGGTTCAAAGGTTATCTGCTTGGTGTATATGTCACTGTTGACGCTAACAAGTCTGCTGATGTTAGGGTTTTTACGAGAGCTGATATTGATGTTACTTCTGCGCCTGTTAAATCCAAGCGGCTTAAAAAATACTTTGATGGTATCTTGGGGCCTCATACTTATAAGCCAGTAGCTGCGAACTCAATGATTCCAGCTAAAGGAGACATATGGGTTGAGGCGAGAGGGTCGGGTGCTACCACTGAAGTCTCAGCGGATATAGAAATTTTACTTGTAGAGGATGGTTACTAATATGGCGAGCATATCATTTCCAGAGGTAAGGGTAGAACAGATGGCAACGGCTGATACTACCCAGTACACGGTTGAAGCGGGTAATACGGCTGAGGTAACTCAAGGGACTATATGCAATGAGTCTGCAGCTACGGTTACTTTCAGTTTCCACATTCCCAACCCAACGGCAGCGGCTGGGGATACTAACGTTTTAATAGACACTAAAGCGATCTTACCCGGTCAGACTGATTTACTACCTGAATTACTTGGCAAGAGATTCGCAGCGGGAACGGTATTTAAAACCACTTGTTCAGCGGCCACTGCTTTGAATATGCATTTATCTTTAATGGTACGTACTGCATGATTAAATTACAGATGGTGGAGGTTTAAATGGGCGCATTAGACTTTTTAGAAGATGCTGCAAAGGACATTACAGGGATTTCAACTCTGGAGTCTCTTAGTCTTAAAGAGAATATTATTGATCCCTTTACCGGGAAGACTGCCAGAGATGCTGCGGGTAAAGCTGCTGAAGCTGCTGAGACTGCAGGACAGGCTGCTATCACAGAACAAAGGCTTGCCAGAGAATCAGCTGAAAGGAGAACGCAGCCATTTGAAAGTGCGGGTGTAGCGGTTCGAGATCCTCTATTAAATATGTTGGGTATAGTAAAGAATCCTAGACTGGCAGAATTAGAACAAGCTTTAAAAGACATTCCAGTTAATGAAGAACCATTTATCGCAGCGGTGGCAAGGAATAAAATCCAACGTGAGATTGACGCTACTCCTCCAACTATTCAGGGCAATCAATTATCTGATGGCTCTTTTGCGCCACCTCAAGAATTTACATCTAAAGGGGTTGACGATTTTAACTTAAGACAATTTGACCTACCTGAATTCGAAGCCTTTAACCCTAGCACTGAAGAACGATTAGCCCAGATTAATCCAGTTGCTGACTTCTTACAAAAAGAGGGCTTTAGGAAAATTAGAGAGGCAGGCCCTGGTCGCAATGTAGATAGGGATTTATCAGAGTTTCAAACAGGCTTAACCTCTACTTTGGTTCCCCAGTTCGACGCTTTAAACCTAAACAAGAGGCGGCAGCAATCTAACGAGAGAGGTCAAGCCTTTAACGAGTTGTTTAGCGAAAGACAGCAGGGCTTTAACGAACAATTCAATCTTGAAAATCAGAATCTAAGCAAAAGACAGCAAAGGTTTGGTGAACTGTTTAATGTTTTAGGTATTGGTGCAAATACAGCGGTTAGACAGGGCTCTCAAGGCATTAACACTGCAAGTAATATTGGTAATTTACAGACAGGTATTGGTGCTGCTCAAGGTGCAGGGTTCATGGGAGAGGCTGCAGGCAGAATACAAGGCGCACAAAATGTATTGAGTGGCATTAGTTCAGCGTTCGGTGCGGCTGGTGGCACCCCTACATCAGCTGTGGCTGGTTTTACCCGTCCTCCACAATCCCTAACCCAGCAAGGCAACCCATTAGGTGGTGGGCTACCTACCGATTTAAATAACCCAGGTCAGGTTTTTGCATAGGTGATATATGGCGCAATTTGATTTAGTTGGAGATTTCCAAACAGCACGACAGAACAGAAACGTTCTAGCGAGCCAGAAACAAGGCTTACAGGCTGAAGCTACGGCGGCGCCCGTTCGTAACGAGCTAGCACAAATAGGTCTGAGAGGGGCTAGAAGGGGCGAGGAGCAAGCAGTAGCGGGCCAAGCCCAGGCTCAGAAGCTCCAACAAGTAACGTTATTGAATAATGTAGCTAAAGCCTTGGCACCATTAGAGGGTCAGGACCGTATTAATGCTGCACAATTGATCAACCAGCGCTTACCCCAAGAAATGCGGCTAGATGACAATGATTTAACTGATAACGGTTTGGTTCAGATTGAGGCTTCAAGTCGTGCGTTTATGACTAAACAGCCTACAAATAGATCTGCCAGTCAGCAGGCTTTAGATGTGGCTAAAACACAACAAGCCCAGGCCAAGACAGCACAAATTAAGGCTCAATCAACACCAGCGGCTACAGATCTAGACAGGCAAAAATTCGAGCTTCAGAAACAAATCGAGAAAAGGCAGTCCACTAAATTATCAGCAGGTTTAGAGAATGCCCTATTGAAATCTCAAGATGCGGTAGTCCAATCAAACAGGAGCTCTACAGAGTTTGATATTTTGGCCGACCAGGTTGAAGCAGCTGAGCTTGGTGGTGGTATTGCTACATCAACAAGCGAAACCTTTAAGCGATTGCTAGGAACTCAGGATGATGTTACCGAGTTTAGGCGCAGGTTTAATTCTGTCCGACTCAGCGAAGGATTGAAGAATCTACCCCCAGGCCCAGCAACAGACAAAGATATGGCGGAAGCATTCAAAGGTGTTCCTCCTGAAAACGCCCCAGCAACCCAGATCGCATCATTCTTAAGGGGTGCGGCTAAAATGGCTAGGTTTGATGCTGGTTACAATCAGTTTAAATCAGACTTTATATCTGAAAAATCCACGGCTAAGGGATTGAATAAGGAGTGGAGAAGCTCTGTTCATTCCAATGTTTTAAACCGATCGGTTACTATAGCTGAAATTTATGCTGAAGCATCTTTAGAGGGGATTAGCCCAGAGGAAGTAAAAGCAGAACTAGGTATTGAATAATGGGACTATTGGCTGAAGCTAGGGCAAAAAACCAAGCTAGGGAAACTGAAGGTATTAAGCCTGCACAGAGTGTTGGCTTATTGGCTGAGGCTAGAGCTATACAGGGCAGCCAACAACAGACTGATTTGCCTACTTTCGATGTTAAGCAAGGGGATCAACCTGGTTTTGATAGGCCCGAGCCTACATTTGGGGAGCAAGCTGTAGCAGCTGGCGAAACTGCTAGAACACTTGCAACAGGTGCAACGGTTGGCGCTCTGGGGTCGATTGCTGGAACATTGGAGCAAGGAGCCGAGGAGTTTAGAACTGGTGAATTTGGTACACCGGCAGCGGCTGAAAGGATATCGGTGGCAGCGAAAGAAAGAGCGGGGGGGAATATTATATTGCCCGAATCAGAGCTAGGTAAAAAACGAGTTAAGCAGGTTGGCGAATTATTGGCGCCATTGGCTGCAATCCCTATTGTTTCGGCTGAAGCTGGGGCAATCACTCAAGGCGTTAAAGCAGCGGCACCAGCGGTTAGACAGGCTGGGCAGAATGTTAGGAGAGGGGCTAGACGTGCCGTATCTGGAGCTGAAGAGACAGCAGAGCAGGCAGCTAGGCGAACAACTTTACAAGCTGAAGGTTTAGACCCATTAAGGGCTCAAGTCACTAGAGATGCCTCAGAGTTTCAATCCCAACAGGAATTAGCTAAGAAATCAGGCCCAGTAAGAGCAAGGCAAGAACAGCAAGAAGCTAGATTAAATACCGCATTTGAACAAAGAGCTGTAGATACCCAAGGCAATGTTGTTACGTCTACATCTACCCCTATTGATGAAGTTTTAGAGCGGTCTATTCGGATTGACGAACAGGTAGGAACGCTTTACAGGCAAGCCCGTGAAATTGCACCTAATGCCCAGGATATTAGATTAAATCGATTAGCAGCAAACCTTGATAGGCTGGCAGGAGAGGAGAATATCTCAGGCGGCTTGATATCATCAGTTAGAAATAACCTGAGAGCAAGAGGCATTCTAAATGAAAACAATCAGATTGCTGGGCGAATCTCTGTAGAGGTGGCTGAACAGATTAGACAGGATATAAACCTTTTACATAACTCTGTTACCGATAGAGGCAGACAGTTATCAAGGCAATTAAAAGATAGTTTGGATGAGGATGTTTTCAGACAACGTGGCGGTGATTTATTTGACCGGGCCAGGACTGCCAAACGAGAATTCGAGCAAGGCTTAGATAGAGCTAACATAAGTAAGTTTGATAATCGGAAAGCTAGCCTAGTCAGGGATATGCTTGATAACAAGATCAATCCAGATACTTTTATCAATGATGTTGTATTCGCTAAGAAGTGGCGGTCTGAAGATATAAACCAATTAAGGCTTTATTTAAATCAAACAGACAGCGGTAGACAGGCTTGGAATGATCTTAGAGCGCAAACTATTATAGAGATAAGAGATAGGTCTTTTAAGGGTCCGGTTAGGGGTGATGGGGTTACTCAGTCATTAAGCCGTGACGCTTTAGAGAAAACATTAGATAAGCTGGGCAATAAGACTGAAATACTATTTAACGCAGATGAGAGGGCATTCTTTAACAGAATGCGGGAAGTGTCGAGATTGAGAGAGCCACCACCAGCAACATTCACGGGTAAGGGTCCATCAGCACAAGCGATAGCACAAGCTAAGGCTAGATTCCCAATTGTTGGCCCACTGTTAGATAGTTTAAGCGAATTTAGATTGTCTAGATTATTATTAAGATTGCCAAGACAGGCAAGATAACGCATTAGTAAAGGAGTCTAAATAAATGGCTGTCTGGACAAAAATGGTCTCAGTACCAAACCCTATCATAGTAGATGCTGCTGGAACTGCGGGAAGTGGTTACGTTCTAAAGGCTTACACTCCTGGTACTACGACTGCAATCTCTATTGAAATTAGTACGGCTGGCGGTTCACCTCAATCAACAATAACCGCTAACTCAGAGGGTAAGTGGGAGGTTTCAGGCAATGAGGTTATCCCTTACATTGATAGGACTTGTAAGTGGGCAATCTTTGCAACTGCGGCCCATGCAACGGCAAATACTCCTGCCTATATGGGCTTTTTTGACAATGTGCCTCAATCATCATCAGGCTTAACCACAGAAACAGTCTATGAAACGGTTGCAATAATGGTGGCTGATTCTACCTTATCGGTTGGAGATCATGTTAGGACTTTAGGTTATCTAGCAATAGGCGATGGTGGTGGTAATGAATACGATGTAGTTGCAGCGGCCACTGGTACAGTGGATGGTGGTCAATACATAAATCTAGCAACCCATCAAGCTTTAGGATTATTCCCATCTGGGAGCGTTAATACAAAACAGTTTGGTGTGGCAACAGATAATACAGGGGATCAATCGACAGCTGTACAGGCAGCGTATGATTTTTGTGACGGAGATGTTGCAGGCACATCAGGATTACTCTTTTTGATTGCTGGAGATTACAGAGTAACATCTGGTTTAGTTTTTGATAAAAGGGTGCGTGTATTAGGTGCAGGAAATCAAATCACTGATATTAAGTGCGTTGGTACGTTTGACGGCATTTTAACACAATACGGACAACCTATAAGTGGGTTTAGGATTGATGGTACTGGCCTTACAGGGAGAGGAATGGTACTTGGGTCAAGCACAGCGACTGGGGCTACGTCTGCAAATATACAGCTATCGGACATAGTAGTGAACGGTTGTTCATCTCACGGCATCGAGATAATATCTGGTGATATTGGGACGCTTGAAAACGTGGGGTGTACTAATAATGGTGGCGATGGTATTCGCGTTAAAGGGAAATCTGGCGAGATAGCAACGGCGTCTTGTAATGCATGGTCAATTAAAGGAGGTCTAGACCTAAGAAGTAACACAGGATATGGTCTCAGAATCATGGATAATGGAGGCTCAGCCAGTAATAACTGGATGGGTCAAGGTTTGGTGATACAAGAAAATACAGCTGGCGGGGTCAGGATTGAAACATTGGCCCACCAATTATCAATGTACTGTGAAGCAAACCAAGGAAGCGCAGAAGACTTACACCTTGTAACAGCATCTCAAACGAACTACATAACAATGTTAGCGGCCTCTGCAATCGTTAACGATGAAGGCTCATTAAATAGAGTATTTAACCCCTTCCAAGGATTTGATAGTATCCCCGCTATTAGGCCATCACCAATGCAAGTAGTCGGAGCGGGGCGAGATGTATCAATTACTGCGGGGTATGCCTTAAATGGATCTACAGGCGGTATTGGTGGCAATGCATTTTTAACGGGTGGTACTGGATATATAGGCTCGAACCGTGGTGGACATGCAATTGTTAATGGTGGGTCTGGAGCTGGTGATCCCGGTAAAACGCTAATCCAGAACACCGCATATGTTACAGGTGGTGAGGTACAGATAGGAAATAATACCTCACTAACTTATATGTATGCACCAGTGTTAGATGCCCAGGCGGCAGACGATGTAGCAGCATCAGGTGGCGGGTCTTTTGCTGCAAGTGTTACAACTCAGCAAAGTAATATAGCCTCTACTGGTGCCGACACAGTTACGTTAGCAGCTGGCGGGGATGGGCAGGTAAAGACACTCTACTTGGAGTCCAATGCTGGGGGTAATGTAACCGTAACGCCTGTAGTGATGCATGGAGGGACAAGTGTTGTAATGACCACAGCGGGGCAGACGCTAACGTTTAAGTACAAAGAGACTGGATGGCTGCTAATAGCTAACCCATTCAGTTTAACTGTTTCATAAAAGAAATAGTGCGGGTATTCATTTATCCGCCTCAAGATAACACTCCCCATTTCGGACTATTAAATACCAGTCAAGACCACTACTCTTAATCATCTCAGCTAGCACATGGGGTGGCGGTAAGTCTTTAAGTTTCATTTCTTAGCCTTATTCCATTGTCTACGTTTAAACTCAATTTTACGCCGAGCCTCTGATTTCTTCTCAGGGCTAACCCCATCATTATCCATCAGGAAGGCCGACTTAATAATTTCAAGGGCGTCACCAGTCCATTCACCATAGCACTCACCGTCATCTATAGAAAAATACAAATATGGCTTTTCCCCGTTAAGAATTTGTATGTCGTCTGGTAGCCATAACTCGACCTCCAATGGCTTATCATCAAAGCAACTACCCGCCATAAATTTACTCATACATCTCTCCAAGGTTGTTATTTCATATCCTTAAGAAACTTATCGATATCAGATGATAGGTCCTTTTTGATGTCTAGGGGTGGGCCTTGTTTAGTCATATTATTCTGCTTGATCTATTTTTTTCTCGCACTATAGCCCTTTGAATTTCTTCTGCTGTTTTAGTAGATCGAATCCACTGATCCACACTCCAATAAAACGTCATACCTCTTAGGCCTATTTTGTAGTGCCCGCCATCAAGATAAACTTGTGATTCTGATATGCTCATGATTCCTCTCCATAAAGTTATTCTAAACTCAAAACCAATTGTGATTCGTTAACTAGCCTATCCACTTCTTTCTTATGCTTACGCTTTACTCTTTTCCACTGGTTCAAGCCTTGAGCGCACAAAGAAGCTGTTTTCTTATCCTGCTCCATAATTGCCAAGGCAGAGTTAATCTTTTCCATCATTGTTCCAGATTGGCTAATATGGGCTTCCATGTGATTGAAGGCGCTTATATAGTCTTCTTTCCACCTAGCTGCCTTTTTGCCAGTAAAGCCCATGCCTAAGAACATGAATCCGTCTTTAGTAATCTCGTAGCACTTGATTCGTTTGTTTTGTGTTGATGTATAGTAGGATTGAGCAAAACATCTCCCTCTAAATTCTTCAGAACATTCAAGAAGTTTGATAGCTCTGATCACATCCCTGTGAGTCTTTCCAAATCTGTCAGCTATGATTTTGCTGTTTGTTGTGACTACACCGTTGGTAAATTTAACCAGATCCATATTGACCTCCATTATTAAGAATGGTCATTGTAGCTTATCCGGTTATGAGTGACAACTATGGCTAGCCCTAAAAGGGAATATCCAGATTATCATCGAAGCTGTCATGCCCTCCATCCTGATTATTTTGATTCTGTCTAGGTGCAGGCTTTCTAGCTTGGTTGTTATCATAACTTTGCTGTGCTCCTTCTTTGTAAAACACTTTACAGTTACCAACGATAGTGGTTTTAGTTTTAGCCTCCCTCTCTTCTTTAGTTTGTTTGTGTGAGATAAAGCCATTATTGTCGAATTTATCAACCTCCTCAGTGTCGATGAACGTTGTTAGGTTTATATATTTACCCTTCTTTCCCTGGTATAACCTGGCCTTTTCAATCTTGGTGACATCAATCGAAATTTCTACGCCAATTTTCATTTACATCTCTCCGGTGTGTTCTTTAGTTATTTGTTCAATGAATTGTTCAACTTGGTTTTGTGCTGCAATACACTTGTTTTCAATTAGCTTGTCTTTGTCAGCATCACGCTCATATTGCAACGTTGTAACCCTCAATCTAGGGTCAATCAAGTCAACATAATGCAGGTCAGGGTCTTCCCATTTACATAATTCTTCAGGAGTGGATACCAGACAGAAAGCTAGCTCAAAAAGGGGCTTGTCATATAGGATCATGTAAGCACGACCTTGCCATTCATATTTAGTATCGTGTGCTCGCTCACCAGTGGCCGGGAATGTATCGACTGACCAACTTGTCTTGATATCGATTATCTTCTCAGGTGCGTCTATGTCACATTCACCAGTCATCCAATCGTTGGTTATGCGTTCAATGTTCTTAACGTGTTCAGTACCATAAACAGAGTTATACAAATCAATACTGTCCTGCTCGCAATCAATGCCCTTGGTCATGGCCTTAGATTTGATGTCTGGGGTGTAACAATAGACAAATTGTTTAGCTAGTTCGTAGCAGTGGGTTAATGCTCCAACTGACAGGTCTGAATCCTTCTTAGACTTAGCTTTGGTCATTATCTTACCTAATGACGATGGGTGTAACATGATCATTTAACACTCTCCATTTCTTTCTTAGCGGCTGCTCTAATCTCATTCATGGTCTCTTGGTATTGGGCTAGGTGGCTTTCTTGCCAGGCCCTCATATACCACTTAGGGAGCTTTTTATTGCACTGAGCACTGATATTCTTAGGCGGATAGCCATTCTCTAAGTCAATCCAAACAGGGTCTAGATAGTATAAGCATCGACCAACACCCCATTTAACAGCAGCTCGCTTGAAAGCATCTGATATGCCTCCCTTCTCACCCTCCATATTCGTTCCACCAGCGCCATCACACTTACTTATCCATTCGCCTAGATAGATGGATAATTTACATATGACGCGCCCTGAGGCTGTCTCCTCGTAACTATCCTGCCAATTGTTGAATCCAACCACATCATCTAGGCGCTTCATTACATCCCTAGCATCGATATAGGCTAAAGCTTGACCTTTAGTTGCCTGCTTGCCCTCGCTGGCCATCTTTTTCTTATTGGTATTGCCTATTCGCCAATGTAGTGTCTTTGGATCGAACGGCCTTTTCAGCTCGTTGTAAATCCTCATTTCGTCTGCTGTTTGCTCTATCATTTTGAATCTCTCTCTCCAAGCCTTTAAACATTTGCCAAATATCCGGTTGTAAGCCGAACGCCGAACATATTATTTTAAGTAAATGAGAATAGTAAATCTCCTCCTCATCTATTTGCTGTTGCATTACTTCCTCCCAATGATAGTTTTCTTTCTATTCCAAATTCTCAGCCTTCGTCTAATTCGCTGCATCCTACCAAGCTTAACTGCGCCTCGGTGCTTTGAACCGTGTCTGTTTTTTGCCATTAACATAAAGCCTTTTCCTCACTCTTTGATAAAGATCCTCTTCCCAATCCCTGGTCGATACTTCGATTAGATCATGGGTGGGTCGGTCGTAATTAATGATGGTGTTTCTCATTTTTAGCGTCCAATGCCTCTTTAATGTCACAAGCTTCAACCCATCTCTGATGAGTCGTTTTAGCTTTCCTGACTACATATTCCTTGATCCAAACCCGCGCTATAAT
>Ga0255048_10001210_pt1 | contig 18541 bp, 26 predicted proteins | sample JV7_2_2_MG_FD_183619 | JGI IMG/M metagenome (GOLD analysis project Ga0255048, IMG submission 183619) | Seawater microbial communities from Jervis Inlet, British Columbia, Canada - JV7_2_2 | ecosystem: Environmental > Aquatic > Marine > Inlet | place: Canada: British Columbia | collected 2016-10-06
CCCAAATCGCAGTCTTTTTAAAGCTGTTGAAAATCCATTTACGCAAGTCGCTTTATGTCTGTGAGCGTAAACTATTTTCAAAGCTTCTTCTTTTAGTGCTCCCGTAACCAGAGCTTTTTCTGTTGGTGTTCCTTTCATTGTCTAATTGCTTTATGGTAAATTAATGAAGAAGACCGAGCGGTTAAAATTACATTCAATTTATCTCCATCTCGATCAATGTCGGTAATAATTATTTCTGGCTTTTCGTTTGGAGCGCAAAGATCCCTCTGAAGAACTATCATTCTGCTTTTAATATCAAGAAGTTCTCCCGCAAAAGATTCTATAAAAATCTTGGAGTCATTCTTTCCATACTTGTATATTTTGAATCGCATTTTCTGTCGCTTTAATTATTTAATAATAATTCCTTTCTCTGTAAAATACATTCTTTGCGTGGTGTCTTTTTCAATATCTAAGTGAGCTAAAGGGACACTCCAACAGAAACCTCTCTTACATGTAACATAAGCTCGTGTCCTGTTAATTTTATCAAGTGTTACTTTTTCGTTTTTCTTCATACCCTTAAACGAAGTGCCGATAAAAAAGATCTTCTCTCCCATTCTCGTTTTTAAGTCGTTCTTCTTCTTCGCGTATCGCTCTTTTCTCCTCTTCGCTAAAGCTTCTTTTTTGAATTGACTCCATTTAATTTTACAAGCTCGATGTATCTCTTTAGTGAGAGCGCAATATCCGCTTTTCTCTTTGATCTCTTTAATCTCATCTGAAGACTTCGCAGCCTCAATATCAGAGATAAGTTTTTCAAAATTAATTTTTTTCATAATGTCGCAAGTTTTTAGCGGTTAAAATAATTTTTTAATTCTTGTAGTGTCTTCATTTTTAATGGGGGCCTCTGCCAGTAATCATACAAGCCTATTTTTTGATGCCTCTCTGGTCTTATATAGACAGATTCTAAAATAAAACTTTGGTTTGGATGATTTTTCTCTGCCAATGCTTTAGCCTCAAGGGCATGTTCTTTTGTATAGAAATACCCGCAAATTGATGGTATCACTTCTTGTATTGCAGTTAAGGTAAATCCATTAAATTCATTTTTCATAATATCGCAAGTTTTAAAAAGTTAATAAATTAATTTTACATATCATCGAATCGAGCACCTTCTACAACTATCACACCTCTACAATTATCAAAGCAAATTCTATCAAACTTTAAGTCGTTTGTCATATACTTTTGACATAAAGCCATCGCTTGTCGTTTGAGTTGATTGTGTGTATAAACAGAGTAAGAAACACTCCATTTATTTAAAGAAGTTTCTACCGCAGACTCGAAGCGAACCACATCGATATAAATGGGAAAAGATTCTGCGATTTTTTCTTTTTCTTTGTACTCATTGCTTTTTGCTGTAATTGTATTTCTTACGTGCCCCTCGATCAAATAAGCTCCATAATATGAAGACTTCTTATAAAATCCCAAAGGAAGATTATGAGTATTGAATGTTCTTAATTTTGTTTTTGTTTTCATTTTCTGTCGCGTTTAATGATTATTTAATCCTTAAATATACAAATTAATTTCTTAATAACCTACTTTTATTTAAAATAAATAAAAAAAGCTGCTCAAGATCTCGCCTGAGCAGCATGTCCAATTAAGAACAAAAAACCAACCTGAAATGGTCTCTTAAAAAACTTTCTTATTCTTTAGAAAACGGTCGTAGAAAAAGACGAAAATCTACGACCGAAACCAAAACCAGTTCATCCCATAGAACTGACTATCTTTTAAAACGATAACAAACTATAATTTATTCCCACTCCGATTGTCCACCCAAGCTGTGCGCCTTTATCGTTAAATAAGACTCCATAACCTGCTTGTAAGCCTATATTATATCTTTTCTTTCGAGTAGTAAGAAGAAAGCTTTTTAAGCCCGTAGTCGTGCTGTATGGGTTTTTGTTCGTGGCTGTGACTTCATATCGAGACTGTCCCAGATTTAAGAACCCTCTCTTAATTTCTTTGATGTTATAAAGTATCGTGTCTTTAAAAGAGACTTTCCACACAGAATATTCAGGCCACACCCGAACCATACCCGAGAAGTAATCGTCATCCTTAACTCCTCCCACCGGCCATCGTACTCCTTGAGCGAGAACTGTATCTCTTATGATGATAGTCGATCCCGTATCTCTAACCGAAGTTTCTACTGTATGAACGATTCCAGCTTTCACTCTTTTTGTATTTCTAACAAGATCTTGGAGCTCAAGAATTAAACTGTCCTTACTTGAAAGATTTAAAAAAGATTTTGATGAGCTGGCAGATAAAGAAGCAATTGAAGCTGAAGCTCTCCCAAGGTCATCATAAACGACTCGGAGAGTATCTTGTAAAGCCTCTATCATTGCTAGGGTTTCCGTGGCCCTGTCATTGCGTGTACAAGATATATAATTTGTTCCGAGCAAAACGGCAATTAAAAAGGCTGATATGTATTTAAAGTATTTCATAATTTGCGATAACCTAAAACTCGTTTTTTGTAATAAGCAGAGATTTTTACCCGATTTGATTGATTTCCACCAAGAACATATGTCCATTTTTTTGTTTCTCGGACAAAGATTCCAACATGCCCTTTCCAAGAGCTTGGCGACTCTCTCCAAAATATAACAAGATCCCCAGGCTCTGGGCTTTCCGTTGCCTCCCCGACCTTGAGCCACGACCGAGCATTTAATTTTCCAGACATCGGGAGATCAAGCTTCCAACAAATCCAATTGATAAAAGCACTACACCACGCAGTCTCATCTTTTATCCGGGAGGAGGATAACCCTACGGATTCAAAATACTTTAACACCTCTGGGTTATCCTCTTTTCCGGAAATCTCTTGAATTCCAAATTGGCCTAAAGCCATGCGTAAAATTCTTTCTCTTGTAGTCATTATTCCGCTCCGGCTTTTTTGCTGTTAACACCATTATCCCGGGCTTTGATCCCTGTAAAAAGAGCCCCGACCGCCGCCGCAATGATTCCCCAATCCGGATTCGTTAACGGATCAATGTCAAACAAATAACCAACTTGTGTAAATACTAATCCCAAAAAAACCACAATACCTCCAAGCGTGGTTTCTGGACTGCTAAATAGATTCTTAAACATAATATTGTTTTAAGTGAAAAAAATTATTTAGGAGTGATTTTTATACTCCTTTTCTTTGTTCCGTTTTTTGTCACGGGTATTCGTTTCGATTTTAGTTCGAGTAATATTAATTCAAACTTATGAATCATTTCCTCCCTCCCGTCTTTCAGTAATGTAATATTAATTGGTGACATTTTTTTGTAATACGTTTAACATGTTATCTAAACCCACCTTAACCCCTTCATTGTGTGCCTTTATTTCATTAAATAATTCCTCTTGTTTAGTTTTTAATTCTGTTATTTCTTCGTTTTTTTCTATAATCCTAACCTCATACATTTTATGTACTTGTGTATTCATATATCTGACAACATAAACCATGGTAGCAAGGATAGCAAGTAGCGCTCCTACAATCCACCTCACCAAAGTAAAGTAATCTTGATCCTCCGGGATATTCGTGACAGTGTCTGTTATCCCTTGAAAAAATAAATTCATAGCTCTGTGTATTTTTAGGGTTAAAAAATAAAATTCTCAACTATATTTTTAGCCCTATTTTTCTTCAATTTTTTAGTTTGTCAATCTCAAGGTTTTTTTGTTTTATTGATTGTTTTTTTGCGTCTATATAAACAGCCAAACTTTTTTTGGCTAATTTTGCTCTTGCTATATTTTCGTTTTCTACTTGCATCATTTCTCTCGCCCTGGCCAAGTCATCTTTATCGGCATCTCTTCCCTTCTTTAAATCTTTCTTGGCATTTGATTTGCCTTTGATAGGTTGGATGTAGATTGATTCAGATTTATCGGGGAGCACACTTTTTTGAGTTATAATATAGTTTCCGTCCGAGTCAACCTCTACTGTTATAGTCACTCGCGTAGAGTCTAAAGGATCTACTATTGAATCGCTTTGTGCATTCAATGAAAATGCTGTAATTGTTAGAATAATAATTAGTAATTGTTTCATGTTTTTTGTTTTTTATCTGATTCTTGTAATACTTACTTTTGCTTCTTTTATGTCTACTGTGCCGGATGTTGATTCGGCAAAAAATTCTAAATTGTCACTAGCGGCAAGCTCCATTATTATAGTCTGGTTTTGTGTTTGTACGGTGCTGTTAGTGAACTGTATATATATGGATTCAAACCAACTATCTAAAATTCCGTTATTTTTAGCTGTTATCTTTCCAAATCCTGTAGCGTTGCAAGAAAATGATATTTGGTAGGTACCTGCAATACTGATGTCTATTTCATCGGAGATGTTGTCCATATTGATTCCATCTCCTGACTCGAAAAGGACTGTATTAAATTGTAATTGTGTTGAAGATGATATACTCGTTTGAGAAGCGGAATGATACATTGATCCGGCTGGGTTATCTCTCCAATCTATGTTAGTGCCGTCACTTACTGCAATATCTCCAGCGTCACCATTTGAACTATTTGAGTCGTACAATCCTGCCTGTATTCTTACATCTCCATTTACATCTAAATCGTGTAATGGTGAAGTTGTATTTATACCTACCTCATCATCACTTACATCAATAACCATTATATTGTTCAAAGCTACATCTGTAAATTGAATGTCATCAACCGAGCTTGTTGGAGAAAACGTTAAATCTCCAAAAGTATTAAGGCCCATTAAATAAGCCCCTCCATCATTTTCGAGTTTTATCTGAACATCTGTTGTTGCTCCTATGTCTTTTGTAGTAATTAGTAATTCGTTTACATTAAATTCTAACGTGTTGGCTGAAAAATCTCCATAGATCACAGGGTCTACGGTATTTGAATTATCTACATATAATAAATTACTTCCTGTTTCGTTTTCCCCTGTCTCACTTCCTATAAATACACTACCCGACCCCGTGTTTATTTTCCCTGATTGCATTCCTATAAACACATTAGAGCTTTCAGTTGTTAAGGCTTTTCCTGCATCCCTACCTAACGCAATATTATCATCTCCCGTCGTGATTTCCGATAAAGCTAAATACCCAACTCCTACATTATAATTGGAAGTAGTCGTCAATCCGATTTGCCCTTTCCCGGCTTGATAACCCAAATAAACATTTCCTTGTTGAGTCGTCCCGTAATACCCTGCGTTATACCCTGCTGCAACATTGAAATGTCCAGAAGTTTGTTTATTCCCTGATAAATAGCCCATAAAGATGTTGTCGTGTGCTGACGTTAAACTCTGTGCAGAAGCCCTCCCTATTGCTATATTTTGATTTCCCGTTGCGACTCCTGCATTTGCAACATCATACCCCAAAAAAACATTATAATCGCCCGTTGTCAAAAATTCCCCTGCCTGATAACCTAATGCGACATTTCCTTGACCTCCCAATGAATTGCCCAACGCCTCATAACCTAACGCTACATTATAACTTCTATCAGTTTCTAATTGCAAAGCACCCCTCCCCAGCACCACATTATAAGCGCCACTTGTTAAATTTTCTGCTGCGGTATAACCAAGTGCAATATTTTCATCTCCCGTCGTTATATCTGTCAAAGCAAGATACCCAAATGCTATGTTATTATTTGATGCAACACTTAACCCGATTTGCCCCATTCCTGCTCTGTAACCTAAGAAAAAGTTCCCTATCCCTGTGGTATGGTACCCGCCTGCAAATTGGCCAATCATTACGTTGTTGTCTCCTGTTGTAATATCATACCCTGCTCTATATCCAATTAGATTATTGTATTGCGCTCCTGCCTCTAAGTCATTACCAGCATTAGATCCGATTTGAATGTTGTAATCTCCTAACAATGAAGGCGTACCACTCTCCCACCATGCAAGATTTGTACCCGTAAAATTAGAGATAGAATGAACTTGTATTGGTTGTGTGTCGTCTACTGTCGCGGTATATGTTCCATTGTCAACCCACAATGAAACTGTATAACCCAAATCATCTACGTAATTAGAAAGGTTAGGATCTACTACATAATCAATTGTTCCGTCTGCGTCTTGATAAGTAACAGTAATTAAAGTTTCTGTATTTCCAGTAACCATCCCCCCCGCAAAATCCTCAACCTCTTCTTGACTTAGATTTGTGTCTGTATCAATAGCGGTTTGCATTTCTGCCAAAGTCCTTTCAATAAAATTACCGCTAGCGTCCCATGCAGAATAGTAAGTTGGCGTTCCCGTAAAAGTTCCAGCCCCATAAGTTCCAAACTCTACTAAACCATTGCTGGCAGCAAACAAAATATCAATTAATCCATTGTTTCCTTTTACATCAAGTGCGGCTCTTGCGCTGTTGTTATCTTTATCGGTTATTAAAACATCCGATATTGCGCTTGTCCCTAAACTTGTATGCCTCATTTGTGTTGCGTCTACTTCAAAAGTAGAATTGGCCGCATTAACCATAAACACCGCTCCCGTGCTAACCCCGTTTATTCCTACTGTTGTGTAATTGTCCGTTAAGTCTGATCCTGACAATGTCCAGTGGTTTGTTGTATGTGTTAAATCATCGTTAAACAAACTTAAATTAATTGCGCTTGTAGGTTTAAAAATTAACTCTCCATCCGATTGACTTATTATCATGGAGTCTTGCCCTAATGCGTATTCTATCTGCCATAAAGCCACCTGACCACTAACTCCAAAAGAAGCCAGAAGAAAAACAATTATTATTTTTATCTTTTTCATAATATTTTTTTAGCTTAAAATTTCAACTTCTATTCTATCGTTTGCGGCAATCGTCCGCCGAACATGTACTCGATTGTTTCCTCCCGACACATCAACTTTAAAATGATGATTCATGTCAGGAATAGCTTTATAATCTTGTTTTACACCGCGTAAAAAAACTCTTACCCGTCTTCGAAACTGCGTACCCCCTACCCCAATAGGACTCGGGATTGTCCCAACCGTTACATCTACAAAAGTTCCTCCGACAAAAGTGCTTATATCCGTACCGATCCCATCAGGTGAAAATAATTGATTTCTCCAAATCCAATTCTCCTCATCAGGATCAGGAGTAATTTCTATTAAAGACCATTGAGCCAACGCTACCGCAAGAGCATCGTCTATGTCAAGTGTCGTATCGGTTGCCCCTAAATCATTCGTTAAGGTTGTCCGTATGATTTGCCCCGTAGCAAAATCCGTGATAACTACCGTTGACCCCGCCGGGTAAGTTTCTCCAGGCTCATCGATAGACAACTGCGTTTCTGCAATCGCCTCAAGTGCCGTTGTTCTAATTCCTGGTAAAACGGTTTCGCCTAATCCCGGATAAATATTTTCTTCCGTTGATGCTATCGTCGGACTCCCTGATTTCTTCGCAGGATCTGACACGAACCAATCACCCTGAATTGTATTCAAACCTGTTTCCCATGTTCCCTGAATAAAGGCATATAGAAAATTGGCAAAATATATTTTTTCAGGATAAATAGGATCTCCCGCTTTATCGCTCGTTAATTCACCCTGAATCATTTTAAAGGGATTATAAAAAACCTTGATCATCTCCTGAATAAAAAGTTCTTCTATTCTCATTGTAGTACTCGCCCCCGTAGATTCTTTCCAATTAGTACTCGTATCTATAAAAGTAGTTTCATATTCTAATATTTCATGATTTTCTACGTTATTAATTCCTGTAAATATTAAATCTTTAATTTCTTTATCGCCATTATATAACCTTATATCCATTTTAGCGGTCCATGTAAAAGCAAATCCACTCCACGGGCTTCCGAGGGGCTCTGAAATAGCAGCCCCGACGCCATCTAAATATGAATCTCTTTCCACTTGAACTTCAAGCGCCGAAGACGAAAGGATCATTGGTGTTTTAATATTTATTTCTATATATGATTTTCCGTCCCAGTTATTAAAAACCGGATCCGTTTTTGGTTCTGCCCAACCGATCATATATACATAATCGGAAGAGCCAACAGTCCACGATGGATCTACTTCATATTTTCCACCCGTTACATTTTTAAAAACAACGGGTAGCGTCAAATAATCCGCCCCTACTTTTATTGTCACTTTCCATTTATAAAAATGCTTTACATACGCACTCGACCCAAGAGTGTCGGTTTCAAAGTCTATATAAATTTTTATACGTAAGTGCGTCGCCTCATTGTCAACCATATCTCCGAGATCTTCAAGAACGGACAAACTTTCTGTCCACACCTTATCATATGCCAAATTTAATTCTGGACTGTCTTTTACCGTTACCGAAATCCACTTTACAGGAGGGACAATGTGATAATCAGGAACGGCGGCGAAATTGTAAGTAGTTGCGGGATCGACTACATCTATTATAGTTCGGCTTGTCGTTTGATCAAGATATGAAGCATCTTTTTTAAATCTATCAATAACATTTGAAGAGATCAGCGCGGGTAATTGTTCAAATCTAAATACTCCTCCGACTTGTCGAAGTCTAAATGCGTATCTTTCACAAAAAGCTTTTAATACATCCCAGCAAGACCAAAATTTAAAAGATCCATCGGCGTTAACTTCATAAAATCTCGTCGGGTCATAATCGGTAAATTGCCACGTTGTTGGAAAAGACGTATAATTAAAATCACTATTAACCCATTCGGTTAAAAATTCAAACTTGGGCTCTGATGTCCCATATAATAAATCAAGATTAGGGATAGCATCTAAGCAATTCCCCATGTGCGTTGTCATTCGGAAATTAGTCCCGTCATACCAAGATTGCGTCCTATCGTATTCTGTATTGGAAAGATCTTTAAGGCCGTCGTATCCATTTATTTCCATGATATAAGGTACGGAATCGTATTCGATAGGGCCGTAATTATTTATTAATAACCCCTTAAATTCTGTTGTCCAAGTTCCTCCCTTATTTCTCCGCCTAAGTTCTAATAAAAAACGATGATCAAGAGATTCAATAATGGCATTTAATAATATTTCGTGATCAGAATTTTCAATATAAACCGAAATTCTTAACTCCGCCGGAACAATCGGTGAATAAACCTCGTTCTCTGACCCCGACCATCTAACGGAAGCACCGGGAAGCGTGGCGTTCAAAGCATAATCGCTCGACAAAACATCGTCAGTATCATAAATCAAGAGTTCAAAATCCTCTTGTTTATCTATAAAGTTTTTATATGCTACCGTCGCCGCGAGTGTCATGGTTGTACTCTTTTTGAAATTTTTCCTCTCCTACCCATTACAATTTCAAGATCGCTCCCTTTCACACGAACGACACCAACTACATTTCCACCCCCTCCGCTTTTATCAATAGCACTAACTATGTGACCAGTTAACGTATTAAGGGGTGCGAACACCTCTGGATTTGAACTCGCTCCGGGATACTCTCCAGCTCTAACGATTGTTTCCCCTCCAAGAAGCCCTCCAGATTTCATATCTTTCGGACCTTTCGCAAAGATCCCTTTTACAACTAATGCTCCCGCAAATAATGCCGCTCCCGCAATAAGGCCGAGAACAGGATTAGCAAATATAGATTTAAACGCCGCCGCCGCTTTACTCGACAAAATCAATGCTTTTGCAAGTCCTTTCATGTAATCCGCTAAAGCTCCCATTATCCCATCTAACATAGATACAAGGGCTTCTTTTGCCGCGTCACCTCCTTCAAATAATCCCGCGAAAATATCTACCGCTCCAGTTGCTATTAAATTTTCTAATATTATCCCTAATTCAACCGTAGACGCGGCAAACACGTCTTGGAACTCTTGCCCCTCTTTCATCCTTCTATTTAATCTCTCATAAGCATTTCCTAAATCATCTAAAGCCCTGTCTAAATTTAAAGTCAAGTCGTATTGTTCCGCTAGAGTTTCAATACCCGCAACCTCAGAAACACGAGCGCGACCCGGCGCAATTTCTCTATCAAATTTAACACCCTCCATTCCCGGCTTCTGATCTCCCGTCGTAGTTAAATCAACGGGTTTGCGCCCTAATTTAACGCCTAAAACATACACCCTCCACATATCTTTAACCTCTTGCTCCCGCCCCGATTTCCTTGCTTTTTGTAATCGCTCAAGAGCCTTTATTTCTTTATCCGTTAACTCTACTTTTTTATTTTTCTCGGCATTTAAAAGCTTTTCAGCGTCCGCCATTTCTTTCGCTGTCTTAGCTCCTGCTTTGATTTGCAGAAAAAGCTCTACTCCTTTCTCTCTTGCTTTCTCTGAAGTGTTACTCATCTTCTGGTAACCTTCTGTTAATTTTTCGAAAGCATCTAAGACCTTAGGATTCGAAGCCACAAGAGCCTCTTTACTAAATCCTTTTAAAGATCTCGTCGCCTCGTCTACAAGAGTTTTTCCTTCTTTAAACTGTTTAGGATCAACTAAGATCGCTTTCCCAATTGTAATATCTCCGTTCGATATCCCCTTCCATACAGATAGGTTATTCGATATTATATCTACAAACTCTCTTAACGCGGGAGTGGCTGCTTCTAAGAGGTCATTAACAAGCGTCCCAAGCTCTACTTTTAAATCTATAATAGAAGCTGAAAATTGAGCTGTTTGAGAGCCTGCTTCTTCTAAGATGTCTCCGGCTGCAGCAACCTTCCTTTCCGCTATATTCGCGACTGCTTCTAAAAAATTTGGAGTCTTTTCAAGCTCTGCATTTAGCGCCATTTGAGATATCCCTAAATTATCAATCCTTAATTTTGATTCCTTAGAAAGCCCTTCAATGAGAGAATTTCTCATAATGTCAAAGCTCTTTCCCGTCTGTGTAGCTGTTACCGAAACAAATTTAAGGAGTGTACCAATCTTTTCTGTAGATAATCCGAAATTATCAAATTCTACAATAGATTTTTTAATATCAAGATCCGATAAAAGCCCTTGAGTTTGTGTCCTTGCATCTTCTAGAGTGTCTATCGATCCCGCGATACGATTAAAAGCGAACTCTACCCCCTTAGCTTCTTGAGCTAATTGAGAGGCATCCTTGGCAAGATTAACAAAAAGAGAAGCCCCAAGAAGTAACCCCCCGGCGGAGGCTATATTTCCGATTTGTCGATTAAGACCCCGGACCTGCTTATTAACTTTTTTTAAGCCTTTGCGAAATTCAGTATCGGTTAACCCGACGCTAATATTCATATCTGAAATTCCAGCCATAAGGTTTATATTTTACTTTCTTCGAGAACCACTTTATCCCAATACTTAAATAATTTAAGAGCCTTTTTACTTGGCCCTTTATACTCCTTCCTCTCTTTACTCAGCTTCTTTAATTCGCTCGGGAGCTTCCATAATTTCTCCGGCTTAATCGTTCTTCCTTTTTTCGCGTGAGGTTGTAATAAATAAGCGGTCTGAAGTCGCGTAATAAACATGGCTTGATCGAACTCATATTCTTGCTTCTTTCGTACCGCTTCAATATATATAAAAACCTCTTTCAAATTCATCCTCCCATACTCTGTATCGGAAATCCCGCAGCCGTAGGCGATACCCCTCACTTTATCCCATGTTAGCTTTTCGTTTCCTCTGGAGGTAGTTTCTCCTCGGCTGCTATTATCTTTCCCGACACTTCCGCAATTGATCCATAAAATAACGTAGTAAAAGCTGGAGCCTGTTCAAAATTATCTTCAAGTATGCCCCCAACTTCTCGCCTCGTTAAATTAAATTTAATTCCTTGCCTCATACATCCTTCCTGTATTCCCCGATGAATAGCCACAATCGTTCCTTTTATACCCATCTTAAATCCTGCGCCAAAAAAATCAACTCCTAAATCTTCGCAAATCTCGCCTAAACAGTTCATCCCATACGCAACAGGGTAAGTATCTTTCCCCAGAGGGAGCATTTTAACATCCATTTCAGTTAGTTTTTTTTAATAAATTATATGACCGTCGCTTCTGTAACCGCTCCAACTATATCAAGAGAAACAGATCCTGTTGAGGAGTCTCCCTCTGGTGAATTCCCAGATAGCGAAGTAATCAAGGCATTAGCAGACATATACTTGTCTCCACTTACCTCCGTTGAATACTTGACCGCAACTTGTGTACCTGCAGCAAAAGCCGTAAAAAGTGCGCTCCAACTATCGCCTTCTTCTCTCATGAAGTCAGAAGAAAAAGTACCAGATTTTTGTCCTGCCAAAGCTTCTGACCATCCACCATTAGTTCCGGTTGTATCTTTATGAGCAACCGCCCGGGGGCTCATAGACATATCTAAAGAGCAATTTGTCGCATTAGCGACCGCGACCGTATCTATATATAATCTCATAACGTGTCCATCATGAATTCCTGTTGTAGCCATAATATTTTATTTAGTAATTATTTAAAAATTAGTTCGTTTTCGCAGGAGCTTTATACGCCGGATCGTCCGTAAAGACAAAAGTCCCGCCCCCGTTTTTTAATAGTTTTTTCCCAGCATCATTCGTTACCGTTATAGTTAACCCCTTCTTCGATGTTCCGTAATCTTTTAAAAGTTTAATCATGTACATAATAATAATTTTAAGCGTTTGATAATTTGAAAATTCCGATCGTCATGCTTGTTACGGAAGCGTAATCAATGTGTACTGTGTTGTCTGAATCTTGCTTGTAAGTAGTGTTTCTAAAAGGCCCGATCTTTGCTTCTGCTCCCGCCCCAATAGAAATAGTTCTATCCGCAATCGCCAGATCTGTATCTACAAATCCTGGAGTCGGTATCGTTACAACAATAGCTCCCCCTGATCCATTTTTAATATGTAAATAGGAATTTTCTCCTGAATTATCCCAAGAATTGCCATCTACATTACAGGCGGCGTAAGCCGGTGTTAATCCTGTTCTTATTGTTTCCTGTACTGTTATTGCTGAACGTGCCATATTTTTTAATATTGATGTCTAATTAAATAATCGTGTGCTTCTCCGTGGATTCCCTCCGGCCCGATTTCATCTTCTCTAAGTCCCTCTTGGCCGTCCTTCCATACTCGTAATTGAAAAGTCCCTACCTTTCCTGTATATCCATCGAGAACAACGGAAACTTCTTCCATAATCCTTTTTGCCCCTCCCAAATCTTCATCCCATGCCTGAATCGAAAATCTATATAAATCCGGTCCTTTTTTTATGCCCCCTTTTACTCTCGTCGGCGTCTTTTGAATTTGACGTATAACGATAGATGGAAAAGGTGTCGACTCGTCTACTATATTAATTTGTATATCTCCGCCATTAGGGTTCAATAATCCAAAAACTTCAGGTGTTAATTCGAGCAATTCTTTAATCGCTTCTTCGACGTATCGGATACTCATAATTTTTTCTTTTTAATAACTCTTTTTATCCTCGCATCGGTCCTTCTTATTATTTCGTTTTTTAATTTCGCTCCTACTGCTTTTGCCGCCCTCCACATAAACAAACTCTTTTTAATCCCTTTCCTCGTTCCGAAATTTAAAAAATGTGCATACCACCCGTCGACCTTTGTATTTGAATTAAAGTTTCCTCTCGATGCTGGGTTTTCCTTGAACTGCCCATTTTTTCCCCTTCTTGCTCTGAAATAACGTGGACCTGCAAAAGCATTCCATGATTTTCTAAATTGCAACGCTTTCAAAGATCTTTTTAAATTCCCAGGACTATATCTTGCCGTTTCTTTCCCTTTCCAATTCTTTCTAATCAATACTTTCTTAGCTTTCGGCGCTCGTCTCGCTGCTGCTTTCACTAAGATATTTTTAACAGGAGTTTTTAATATTCTCAATCTCGTTTTTCGATCAAGAGTTTCTCCTATTGTTTTCAACTTCTTTTCAAGTATTTTAACTTCACTTACCGGAAGCGACATTGAAATTCTAAATCCCATGCCATTGTATTTTTAAATACACATAAAACCGATCTGACTCCTCAACCCCTAATACATCAAATTTTTTATCACTAATCTCTGCCACCAAATCTGTTGTCAATAAGTCCGGTTCCCTCCAAGTTTTTAGCCATGCCATTGCGGATGGCATATGTTTTTCGGCCTCATCCGTTTCTCTCAATGCCCCATAAATCATCTGGCAAAATCTAATACCCATATCTACCTCGACCCTCTTTTTTCCCAGGCTCGTTTTTTTTCGATTAAACCTAAAAAATCGAACTGGAGTGTCCATCGCTCCTACCGTCTCATGTCTTCTTAATTTACTCATAACTCGGAACGTATCTTCTTATTCTCGTTGGCCTTATCAGTTTATCTACAAAAGTGGGTAAACTATGTACCTGATTATCTGGATTTTTATACATATACGCCCCCACTTGCTTTATCGCTTCAATTAATCGAGGGGGAATGTCTGCGATTGCAGCATAACCCGCCACGACCTTTACTATTATTTCCGTCCCTGATGGCCACGACTGATCATATTTTAATTTTATACGATGAGCTTCTTTATAATCATCAAGCTCATATACAGATGTTGCAAGAGTCGTTCCCGACGTTCCTGAATCGTCTGTATATAAAATCGATGTTATGCTCGTTACTGGTGTTTTCACACAAATAATTTCGCCTCCGTTCGATGGAAAAGAGGGTATTTTAAATTCAATCGTTTGGCTTAATAATAACCGCCCCGTGTCTGTCTCAATAAGATCCACCGCCGCCTCTTGCAAGTTTTGAAGTAAACTATCATGTTCCGTGTGATGAACGCGACAAGCTTCCTTAAAAACCGAATCGACAACGGGCCTATTATCAGGCGTCGGGGCTGTTATTACTTTATAATCCATCTCGCTTTTTTAAGCTTTTATTATATAATCGACGACCTCTTTTTGTGATACTTTTTTACAGTACCCTTGATCGATCATTTCGTCAATTAAGTTAACTTCGACGACCTCTTTCCCTCCTCCTTTTTTATTCTTCCAGACATTAGTCGTATAATCTTTACTAAGAAAACAAAACTGTCCTTCAGAATAAGAAAGGCGAAAAGCTCCCGTAGGGGTTTTTAAAAACTTAATCCCTACTGTATTGGCTGGTTGTTTAAATTCGGACATTTTTAAATATTTAAAAAGTTATATAATTACTTTAATCGATTACACGATTAAAGCATCTTTCATACATGAAAAAGAAGCTACATTTCTCAACGCGACATCCATCCAAGAATTAACCGCAAGTTCAATGATCGTTTCTTTCTTACGAGAGTAAGGATCAATTACTATGTCAACTCCTCCCCACTTCGCAATAATAAGGTCTGACCAATTTCCGAAATAAATAGCGTGACATACTCCAGATGAAGTCCCTTTTGTAAGGTCGCTAGGAGCTTGAGTCGTTGCCCATGCACTAAATCCGTTGATCTCATTGCCCATATAGACAAATTGCCCCGTATCCGTTCCTTTATCAATCGCTTTTAAAACTCCCCTAATACCTGGAGTAGTTACATAATGCATTGTATCGACATCTGCATTAGCTGCCGCTACATCTGTTTCAAGCTCGATAAGGTGCGCCCAAGTAGGTATTAGACCATTAGCTCCTCCTGCTACATCTCCGATCCCTGAAGTGGCAATAATTCCCGTTGGTTCGTTCGTTCCTCCTCCTTCAAGAGCAACATCATCGGCCGCTCGTGCAAGGGCGTTATTAATGTCATTCATTAAAAAAGCATCAGCCGCCCAATTTGCCTGAAAGCTTAATTGCTTTGAGTATGGTACAAATAAACCGAATCTTTTCGGAGATAAAGTGGTTTTAGCTAACGTTGGATTAGATTCTGCATTCGCATCTACTTCTCCCTCCCAAGCTATCGCACTTTGACCATCTTGTTTAATAAGTGGTACATCTCCTGTTAATCCAGAAAGTACCGTTGCTCCAAGTTGCGTCGTTAAAAGGCGTGGCTGAAACATACCGACGACCCCAATCGCTGGATCATCAATTATTAAATTTCCCGCCGTGGCCGCTGTTCCCGCCGTCTGCGTGGTCCGCTTTTGGAATGCATATTTGGAACGCTCAACAGTATTTTTCCCGGGGTTTCCGATACGGTAAAAATTCGAAGGAATAACAATCCCAGAATAAGAAAGCTTTAATTCTTGACATTCTTTAGTCCCCTCTTTGTGTACTTCCGCTTCCGCTCCCTCGAGCATTCCGCCTCTGTCCATGTAATTATCTATCGCTCTCGTGATAGAAAACTTTTTCATCAATCCCACTTCTGAATCGTCGCGATCTTTAATAATCGTCGGGGCTTGGACTTTTGCTTGTCTTTTCACCGCCTCATCAATTCCTTTTTGAGTTTCGATTCTACCTTTAATCGTTTCGATTTTTTCATCAAAAGCTCTCATTTGAGATGTGTAACCGTTAAATTGATTTTCTTCTTCTTCCGAGAAATCTCTAATTTCTTTACCGTCTTCCGCTTCAGTTTGGGCTTTCTGCAACAGTTGTCCTTGAGCGGTTTCGGCTACGGTTCTTTTTTCCGTTAATTCAGTTAATTGCGTGTGCAATTCCTGTGATTTAGTTGCCATTGTTTTAAGATTTTAATTTAAAAAAAGTATATAAATGTTCATACATCCTCATAGATGTAAGAATTTTTCTTTTATCTATTTTTAACGTCTCTGGGATTATAGATCTTTCGACGCTTTCGGCTAAATAATTTTGCCAATCAACTAAGGCTCTCGCTTTGGCAAGTCGGTGAGATCCAACGTGAACACATGAAAATTCTATTAACTCACATTCGCCAAAATAAAATGCTTCCGGGTTTTCTCCTCTTTCTTCATCTCCCATAAGTCCGCGCTCTTGTGGGATAAATCCAACTGAAGTCATTTTCATCGTCCCGAAATCAACTTTTCGCATAATCTTGTCGGCAAGAGGATTAAGGTCGGAAGGTTCAAAATTTCCCCTCCCTATTAAATTGCGATCTTCTATAAATGCAGTCGCAGGACCAAGGGCATTATCTGGATCCGGGCTATTAAAAATGTCGTCTCCTTTTTGGTGCATGTAATAAAAAGCCCCTACATCGTTGAAAGATATAAGATTCCATTTATCTATCGGAATTATCGTCTCGTGACGGTCCGCCTCCGTGTCGGTATGAATTACCCACTCCCTTTTTCTTTCATTGCCCTCTCCCTCAATTTTTCTAATTTCCGTTGAGGCTTGGAACATGCGCAATATTTGCTTTTCCATTTTTATCGTTTAACTGTTCTTTAATTATTGCTCCAAGAGTCCTTTTAAATTGCTCTCCGTTAATTATAGATTCGAGACTCGCTTGGTTTAATCCCGTTGTATATTCTTTTCCCGCCCCTCCGGGTATTGGGTTTTGTTCATCTATTGCCCGACCTTCATCTCGTGACAATAATCCTTTATCCACATACCTCGTAACCCGATCTGTTACTGCCTCAAAATTTCCCCTCAATAATCCCTTTAACTCAATTCTATTGTAAACACCCTCTTCCCCTGCAAAGACTTTTCTGTCAAATTCATTTTCTATCAACACGCTTGTCGGTCTTAATACAAAGTCCACTAATTCTCGGTATGCATGTTCTTGCGAGTTATAGCTCGAGTTACCATCTACCCCAAGAAAATGAGGATTGATGCCGTAAATCATAGCTACATCACGGACCGATTGTACCCGGCCTTGAATATATTGGGCATCGGCCATTGGCATCGTCGGCTTAAATTGGTGAAATCGCACCCCATCTTCAAGTCCTACAATCTTTCCAGCTTTAGAAATCCCAGCATATTCATCTGCGAAACTGCTTGTTAGGTTTTCCATCGCTACGGGAGAAAACTGTCCACGAGCCTCAAGGATTCCTCCAGGAAAAACACCTTTTTCATAAACTTCAGCTCCATATTGAATACCTGCAATTCCAAGACCAATAGATTGAGCGTTTAATTGAATCCTCGATAATCCCGAAATCCCATCTTTTGTAAGGTCAGAAAGATGAATTACATCGATATAATGATACACCTCTCCTGTCATATAGTCTTTATACCAAAGATCTTCTTCTCCTTTCAATGGTCCTGATTCATATGTTATTTTGTAGGGTTGAAAATTCCATGGTTGCTGTAAAGTATATTTTAAAGGACGGCCCGATTCTGATCGATTTATAATAGAATACCCATTTCCCCAAAGGTTGTAATTTGCGATTAAAGCTTTTCTAAAATTGACGGTACCTACCCATGGATGAGGCTCGACTGATAAAAGCCTATACTGATCATGCCCCGGCAAAACCACCCGGCTTTCTTTATCTTTTTTATAAACTTTCCAAGGTAGCGTCGCAAGTTGGCCATATAAATTAATACAACTTATAACTGCTCCAAACTTAAGTGCTGATTCCGGGGTAACGGTAACTCCGGCCGTTGATGATCCTCCGTTAAGAAATGTTTGTGGCCAATTACTTGGATCTTTGAGTGTAAGCCTTACCGCTCGATCTTCCGTTTTTATAGAATTTCGACCTACAAATGAGGGTAATAATTTGTCGTACCACTTTTCTTCCACGGAGCTTACTTTCTACAAACATATATCGATTTATTTTATTTGTATGTAATCTATGATTACAAAAAAAGCTCTGCGTGAACAGAGCTTTGAAAAAATGCAATAATAACATGGAGATCTAATGGCGCTAATATACTATTTTTTTCGTAGTCTATCTATATATTTTTTCTTCGCCTGACGAAATGAAATATAGCTTGAATATCTTTTAGCCGAATAAAGATCAACATGCTCCCT
>Ga0255048_10001211_pt1 | contig 18535 bp, 26 predicted proteins | sample JV7_2_2_MG_FD_183619 | JGI IMG/M metagenome (GOLD analysis project Ga0255048, IMG submission 183619) | Seawater microbial communities from Jervis Inlet, British Columbia, Canada - JV7_2_2 | ecosystem: Environmental > Aquatic > Marine > Inlet | place: Canada: British Columbia | collected 2016-10-06
CTGTGGTTGGTACTGCTACAGACGGAAGATGTTGGAGGGGGTGCGTTGGTGCGCTTGTGGGTGTCATCACATTCGTGACTGCGTTCCTCGTGTTCTTGTCGATCAACTGAAGAAGGAGGAAAAGTGACGTACCAGCCCGAGGAGGCCGGGGCTTGACACTCGGAAACCATTCTGGTACAATATGGGTGAAGAAAGGAGACACTGAAATGATGCGAATGATGCTCCGAAAGCTCGTCCCCGTGAAGTGGAAGTTGATGTACCGCGACACTGGCCTGATGGTGTTGATTGAGCGGCATCTGCGGGATGCGCAGCGGCGAAAGATGGTTGCCCTCGCGGTCGCTGAGCTTCCGGCTGCTTACACCGACTGAAGAGAGAGGGGGTTCAAAATGCGTTGTGACCACTGTGACCGAAAGCTCGTGCATGTTGAATCTCGGTCATTCCTCGTTGGCCGGGACCGTGGCGCGTTCATGGATACGGAAGATCATGAGGTCTTCCGTCATGCCGGGTGTGGCGAGTGTGACGAAGACGGCATGGTCGAGTTCGATAGTGATGGCCGTGCCGTTCGTGTTGTGTGTGACTGTCAAGACGAATGCGCCCGCAGGGTCTGGGTGGACCCATCCGGGGACCAGCTTCGCGGTGAGCCCGACTGGTGTTGACACTGATGAAGAACTTGACACTCGGAAACCGCTCTGGTACAATATGGGCGAAAGGAGGTCACCAATGACCACTTCCGAGATTCTCGCCATGTTCCAGCCGCTCATTTTCAAGAAGGTCGGTGCCGTCACATACGAGTCTGACTGCGGTACGTTCAGGATCATTAACATGGGGAAGTGCTACAGGCCGTGTCAGTGGACCCTGTTCGTCAAGGTCGAAGGTGCCGACGATCACCAACGGTCATATGCCACACTCCGCCAAGCCAAGAACGCCGTGGCAAGGTACACCAGAGGCGGGCTGTCTCAGATTTAGGGACTTGACACTCGGAAACCGCTCTGGTACAATATGGGCGAAAGGAGGTCACCAATGACCACTTCCGAGATTCTCGCCATGTTCCGCGCTCACGGCTTCGAGCCGAGCGCCGTCACCCACATCAGCGGTGACATCACCATTGACGCTCCGGGCTCCGGCCTGGAGGTCTACGTCGGTGCCGACGCGACCGGGCGCTTGAACCGGCTTCGCCTCAACTCTCCGGGGGTTGCCCTCGCTAACGAGATCGAGCGCCGTGCCCGCAACGACAGCATCACCGTGGTCAAGGCGACCGTGATGCCTGCTGGCATCGGAGAGATGACCGGCGACACCATCGTGGAGTGCTGGGACGGGATCAGTGACGCCACTTACAAGGAGGTGTGGTCGTTCGTCAACGAGGCGCATCACACCAGTCGAGCCATCCACGCAGAAGGCGAGAAGTGGATGGCCGGTCGCGGGTCGAACCTCAAGGGCGGGGGCGACACGATGAACATCATCTGGCCGAAGCTGAGCGAAGACGCGAAGCGCGACATCATCGCGGCTGACCGAGTTCAACTAAAGAAGGAGCAGAGATGAGCAGCATGAAGACATGCTTGATGTGCGGTAAGAACGCCAAGCCGATTGAGAGTCGAGCGACACCGTTCTGTTCGGAGCGTTGTCATCGGCACTGGAAGACATGCGGCGCAGCGTTATGGAACGAGGCGATGTGGCGAGTGCAGGCAACAGAGCCTTGCGATGAGTGCGAAGATCAGAGGTCAGCAAACAACAACAAGGAGCAGAGATGAGCATGAAGCAACTGATCGTCCCATGGGGGTCTCCTCCTTGGCCCGAGGAGCACACTCTTGACACTCGGAAACCATTCTGGTACAATATGGGTGAAGAAAGGAGACACTGAAATGAGCAATCAAAAACTGAGATTTAAGACCGTCCCCCGCGCCGCCCGTACTGGCTGGCGTGCCGGTGCGGTTTACAAGGGCCGTTTACGTTTGCTGAGCGGCACCAAGGCCGACCCCCGTGGTGTCCTCTACTGGGAGATGACCGGCACCGTCGTCCCGCCGCGCATCTTCGATGAGAACTACGTCGAGTTGCCTGAGCACCAGGAGGCTGCTTACGAGGCCGAGACCGCCGCCTTCCTGGCGGCCTACCGCCGGAACCCGCCGAAGCGCACCGCCGAGGACCGCGCCGAGATGCGGGCCGCCTTCGGCCCCGGCGAGGTCATCCGCGATGTCATCACCGGGGAGACCTGGACGATATGAAGCTCACGGCGAGATCGTTGCGAGGTACGCCGTTGGACATGAACACCACAGGAGAACGACATGAGTTACGACCCCGAAGCGATCATTCAGGACGGTGATATCGAGATGTGGGAATTGCGTCAGGCAGCGAACGAGGGAGCCGCGAGGAAGCGACGGTCGAAGAAGCTGCGGGACGATGGCGATCTGAATGCAGCGGCGTCTGCCTGTCCCCACTGGGCGGGTTACGGGCTGCGCGGTGACGCCGCCAGACATAAGTCTGATCCGCGTGCAGGGGAGGACGGTGACCGCTGTAGTGACTGCAACTCGGTGGTTGACGACCTCTGCAATGGCTACGGGGTGAAGGTCATCCATCCATGTGAGCCCAAGTGGTAGGGGCAGAGTGAGTACCAGCACCGGCAATGGTGCTGGTCTGCTGCGGGCCGCTGAAGTTGAGCAACCCCCAAGGGTGTGGACCTGTGAGTTGGGAGATGACTGGCGCACAGCCTGATCCCCGGCACGCACCTGCTTGGCTATGGCGACCCGCAGCAGACCGGCAACGTAAACCCGAACCAACAGGAGGAGAAGTGATGGACGGCTACAAGAAGCACCCCAACGGCGGCGGGTGGGTGGCCGATACGGCGACGGTGGCCGACACGGCTTATGTCGGCCCGATGACCAGTACGGGCCGGACATCCGTCTCGGTCAAGCCCTCGCAGAGTTCGACAAGCTGAAGAAGGAGAAGTAATGACACCTGAAGAACTCAAGGCAATCGAGGCGCGGATACGGGCGGACGACGCCACCGCCGAGGACATGCGCGCCCTCCTCGCCTATGTGAAGGAGGACTTGCTCACCAAGTTAGAGACCCGCCTCGCAGCCGCCGAGAAGGTGGTCGAGGCTGCGCGGGACCTCGCACTTGAGGATGCCTTCCTTGGCGGGACCCCGCTGACACCAGATCAAGCTATCGCCTTCCGTTTGAAGGTCGCTCCCCTGATCGCAGAGTTCGACAAGCTGAAGGAGGAGAAGTGATGAAGACAGCGGATGATTGGTGGAAAGAGAGAGGTGGCCGTGTCTGGCTGGAGGATTTGCGGACGGAGCCCGCCGTTGTAGACGTGGAGGCTATACGCGTCATCCAGCGGGACGCGCGGGCAGAACTCAAAGCCGAAAACGAGCGGCTGCGGGATTTCATTGATCGCGAGGGTTATAGGCGATGCGACTGCCCGGCGTGCAACTGCGACTCGTTCCACGGCGGTCACGCCCACACACGGCTGAGTGAGATTTACGAAGCCCTCGGTGGCTGTGACGGAACGACTGCGCTGCGGGAAGTTAGGCGGCTGCGGGAGGCGTTGGATGCTGCCGAGAAGGTGGTGGAGGCTGCGCGACCTTACACGTCGGACTTCGAGTGTGACTTCCTCGCCGCCTACGACAAGCTGAAGGAGGGGAAGTGATGGACGGCTACAATGAAGGGAGCAGAGAAACATGCGCTTCAGAGCTGGGTCTCGAAAGCGCTTGACACACGGAAACCATTCTGGTACAATATGGGTGAAGAAAGGAGACACACTTGATGCCTGAAACCACTTGCGCACCGAAGGTCATTTCGGTGACCACGATCTGGAGCGAGTCGAATCACCTTACGGATGGTGAGGTCTTTGCGACGTTTATGGAAGCCCGACTTGCCTACCGCCAAGCTGCTTGGTCGGCTCCGCGTTCCGGTGCCTACGACAAGACGAAGTTCAAGATCGAGTTCGACAATGGCACCGAATACATTGGTCGGCTCGATATCCAGCACCCGTTTTCTGTCGCGCCTCACCCGACCTATGACCTACTCAAGCACATCGAGCGCATGGTCGCTCATCTCACGCCAGTGAACGCCAAGCGATACGGCTACACGCCCGAAGACATTGAAGAAGTGAAGCAGCAACTTGCCGCGATGCGGGGGGAGCAGAGCGATGGGTGATGACAGATACCTGCCCGCCGGGCACAACATGGAGAGGGTTCAATGACTACCAGGGTAATCGCACTCGACTTTGACGGCGTGTTACACGATTACCGGTGTTGGGACATTTCTTGGTCCGATCATGGCGATCCTTTGGAGTTGCCAGTCCAAGGTGCTCAAGACGCGGTTGGGCGGTTTTTGGAAGCGGGGTTTGACGTTGCGGTTTTCAGCACATCGGCCAAAAACCAGCTTTACATTGACGGAATTCGAGCGTGGCTCAGACGCCATCAGTTCGCATCGGAGTGGGCGATTAACGCAACGATCACCAATGAGAAGTTGCACTGCGCTCTGTATGTTGACGATCGAGGGTTCCGATTTGAGGGCCACTGGGAGCCGTTGTTCGAGTTCCTTGAAAAGAACCCGCGACCGAAGCGGTGGGGCCAAAAAAGATGACGGTTTTGAAAGATTTGTCCGACGCACTCACTAAACCGAGACTATGCCTGGGAGGCAGGGTGGGGTTTGGGAAGTGGTTCTGAGTTTCGGAGGCTCCTTGAGGGGAGCCTTCTCAGCCACGGGTTCTGCCCGGTGTGGTCCGGTTGAAGTCCTACCACACGTTTATTTACTCTCATCCTCAACGCGGTAAACTCGTAAACACATGGACCCTGACTTTGACCTACACCCAGCCCGTGGCTGGGTTATTGCATTCTGTGCCTTGCTGCTGTCATGGGGTGTTGGGTACATCGTGATCCTGTTTTGATCCAGTTGAGAAATCTCAACTGGCGAAGGAGCCTGTAGGATGTTCAAGATCGTTGTGCGACTGGCGAACCCTGCTGAGACCATCGTTATTGATGATGCGGCTCCTGAATCCCGGTCGGTGAACGGTCATTTGATCGTGACAGCCCACACTTTGATCCAGCAGCGCCTTTATGCGTTGGAGGTGTTTTCTCGGCGACCGGGCTTCGCGGAAGGTCATCCACTTTCGCTCCAAGCCATCGACATTGAAGCGATCCAGCTTGGGGTTGATCCGGGTAACAACCTGACCCCCACATACATGGGATTTGACGGCACTGCGCACGCTAAGTCGTATGAGGCTTGGCCGGAGCTTACTGGGTGTGAAAAGGTCTTCTGGGTGTTGCACCCGACCATCGGACGCAAGCCGGTTCACGGTCGGATTCCACCTTCGGGGCACTGGCAGATTGATGGCAAGCGTTCGCTCTATTTGCCATTCGGGCAGCCTGGGTCTGAGCTACCGATGGACCGCACGCAAGATGCCGGGTTAGAGCGCTTGCTTGGTCGGCGTCCTGGGCAGTTCGCGACCGGGGTTCACTCAGGGCTTGATGCGTTCATCGGCACATGGGACGGCGACCTTGGGAGTGATGCGTTTGTGTACAAACCGGGCCACTGCACAGCGGCGCAGTGGTGGTGTGTGCCTCATGAAATCATGCCGTGGTGGTTTAACCCTCCGCGTGGCATCTACCACCTGGGCGCGACAGCGGGCGCAGACGGCTATGGCCCGACATACATGGGCGGGGAGAATGGGCGGTACGAGGGGCCGTTATACATGTTGACCGGTTCCAGCGATGACATGCAGCTTGCGCTGGTCATCGCTCGGCACATTGCAGCGCAGGGGTTCCAGCACCTCGATCCAGACGGTTCGTTCAACGATCAACACGGCGCGCAGCGTCGTAGCGAAAAGTCCCGTGGCGACTTTACGGGCGATGACAAGATTCCGTGGCTCAGCCACAACTGGCTTGCGGACCTGATCGCGGTTGCTGCGTACAGTAGAGACCCGGTTGTCTTCAGGGCGGCGCGTGACGGCTTGCGAAAGGTGCTTGCCACCAACTCGTTCTGGCAGCGGAAGACAGGCCCCCGGATTGTGGATCGGGCTCTTGGTGCGCTTCAAGCTGGTGCGGCGTTTACGAAGGACCATTACCAGTCGCTTTATGACGCCTGCCTTGATCACATGGTTGTCGTCATTAATCAGATGCTTCAGCAGGTCGGTGACGAGCACTACGTTCTTGACGACGGGATTACGAGTGGGTCCGAGAATGCGCTGCTTGGCGGCGCTGTCCATGTCTGGCAATGCGGTGGGGTCTACAAGCGGATGGTTGAGTGTTCCGAGATGCTAACCGCGTCTGGTCGCACCCCACCGCCCGAGTGGCACCCGAAGATCATCCAGTTCGCTGAGTTCATGGCGCGGAACTGTATCTTGCACCAGGACACCACCTTCCAGTATCGCAGTTACTCGCGCACGCAGCCGCGAGGCACTACCGCGTACTTTGGCTTCCCGAACTATGTGGACACGATGCCCACCCCTCTGCCGATCGCGTACAACTACTATGGCTGGGCTGATGGGCTTGACGGCGGCAAGTACGCTTACCCGTCGTGGGCAGGCACCAACAACTCATGGCATGTCAGTTATCTTGCGTACCTCGGTGACCACAAGCCTGAGTATCGCCCGCTGGTCAAGGATGTGCTTGGTACTTGGATGAACCGCCTCAGCGGCGATTTCCGGGGCGTTGGCGGAAATATCAGTGCCAAGGTGTGCTCAAGCTATATGGTTGGAGCGGCGGACACGGGTGCAATTCTGAAGATCAGTAGCTGGTAGGGAGCGTTATGAAAGCAGGCGATGCGGACTACGTTGTGTTGAGCGAGATTCGGAGCGACACCATTAATGTCGTTCGGGTTTGGCTGCACAAGATTGGCGGGGAGAAGACCCTTTGCGGTGATTTGCCTTACGTTGGCGCGGACCACCCGCAGGCTTTCATGCACCGGCTGATGATGATTGCGAACACGGTTCGAGTGACAATTCAAAACCTGCATTTGGCGCGTGTTCATATTGATGAGCAGAGTTTTGTGGGTTCGCTTGAGACGGCAGTTCGGGCGATTGCGGAAAAGCTCCGTCACACGCCGCTTAACGCAGACGGGAAGAAGGAGCTAAAGACGCGGGGAGACGGCTCCGTTGCGGTGATCGGTGAAGATGCGGTTGAAGTCGTTGGCATGGATGGTTCGGGGGTTCCCGAAGTTGATGATGGGGTGACGCAAGTTTTGAAAGCGTCAATCGACCCGGAGCCGTCCAATGACGAAGGTCACCCGGAAGCTCCGGGTCAAGGGCGGTTGATCCTGCCGTCTTGATGAATACTGACCGACCGATCTGGAGCAGCCTTCGTCCGGGCGACCCCCGGCGGGGGCTGTTGTTGGTTCAAGTGGCCTCGGTCTTCGAGAAGGTCGTTACCCCAGACGCGGGCAGTTGCTGGATGGTTGGGTGTTGCGTTGTTTCGATTCGCGGGCGGGTGACTTCGGTTGCACGGCTGATGTATGAATGGCACCACGGCATCCGTGGCCCGTTCACGGCGAAGAGTTTCAAGCGGTCGTGTGGTGGCGGGAAGCACTGCGTTAATCCCAGGCACCTGACACCAAGATGGGGGGAAAATTCGAGAAAGTCTTGACATACGGAAACCCCGTGGTAAATTGGTGTTGTAGCAAACCGGTGCTGTACCGGGGCGAGACACTACCTTCAACCGGAGACTTTCACTATGATGACCCAGACCGCGTCCCAGCTTGCCAATCGGCCCGCTTACGAGCATTGCGCGAGCTTCGATGACGCATTGACCAAAGCCAACGCTGTCCGTGAAACCAGCCGAGAACTGGTCGTGGCCCCAGAGCAGATCAGTTACGAACTGGCGGAAGACGGTGATGAGCGCCGCCTTGTCGTCAAGGTGGGCACCCCCAGGGGCGAGAAGGTGTTCGAGGCGACGAACTATCTCATGGGCCAGATCGGGAGCCACACGGGGGTCAACCTCAAGCTGGTCAAGCACCTCACGCCCGAGACCCTGACCTCTGCGCTTCGCGAGACATGGAAGCCCGGTGAGACTCTTCCGAAAGAGATCAAGCTGCTTCACACCGACACCAAGCTGCGGGCGTTCACGGGGACTGGCTACACCCGGCTCTGGGACGCTGAGATCCTTGAAGCTCTCGACCGTTGGCTGGTTGGTTCCGGGGGTTGGATGGCCGCAGAGCCGACCATCAACCAGTCGTGGGCCACGCGAAACCCTGACGGGTCGATGAAGCCTGCGATGTTCCTCGGCGACCGCTCTTCTCACTTCTTCATGTACTCGAAGGAGCGCGACGACGGCAACGGCGGGATGCGCACCGGCTTGATCACCAACAACTCGGAAGTTGGTGCGAAGAGCTTCACCTTCTCCCACTTCCTCTTCATGGAGATGTGCGCCAACTTCCTGATCTGGTCTCCCAAGCAGTTACGGACTCAGATCTACAAGCACACTCGCAACACGCTCCGCCATGGCTGGGCGGCCTACAACCGCCTGCTTCAGGAGTTGAGCAACGAAGTCAACCCGCTGGTCATGGAGACGCTCGAAGCGGCCAAGGGGCAGATCTTCCAGCGGGTGGTGACGCCGAGTCGCGACGAACAGGTCAAGGCTCGTGAGTTGAAGATGGACCCGGAGATCTTCGCTCGTGACGAAGCGGCGGCGCGCAAGATCGCGGGCAAGACTTCCTTGACGCTGACGCAAGCGCGGCGCGGGATGGTGGCGTCCAAGCGTGATCACAACCACCTGGGTGAAGACCCTTACTCGATCTTCGGGGTCGTGCAGGGGATCACTGACGCGGCGAAGGGCGAGAAGTTCCAAGACGCGATGGTGGACATGAGCGAGGCGGGTTCCCGCCTGCTGGATCTTGTGACCGTGTAAGGTTACAATCGGAACTCCTTTCTTCACTGCGCGGTGTGGGCCTTTGCGGGGCTTGCGCCGCGCTCTTTTGTGTTAAGCTCCGAGTGGAAGTGAAAGTCCAGCCCGTTTGTCTGAATTTAGCGCCGGTCGCCTATTCCCTGGTCGGCGCTTGAAATCAGATGAGCGGGTTTTTTGGTAATCTCGCGCCCATGGCTGACGCACTGATCTTCGTAGTAGGTGATTTTCTACTCGATCGTTATATCCAAGGCGAAGCTACTCATATCTGCCCGGAGGCACCGGTCCCGGTCATCGTTGAGGACAACTGTTGGACGACACCCGGCGGTAGTTGGAATGTTGCGCTAAACGTCGCGGCAGCGGGGGCGCGGGTAGTTTCATTCACGGTTGATGGAGCTACGGCGGGGGGCGTCTCAGACGCCGTAGCAAGCGAGACGTTCCAAGATGGGCAGTCGGTCATCTACCGCTCTCCGGGGCGTGTCACGCAGATCAAGACCCGCATTCTGGGCCAGTACGGCCAGCAGATCGTCAGACTTGATACGCCGAAGGATGGCCCGATCACTACCTTTGAAGCGAGCGAGTTGGTTGGGCTGATGCTTGAGGCGGGTAAGCCTGACATCTTGGTGGTGTCGGACTACGGGTGCGGTGTCATCACCCCGTATTTTATGAACATGCTGTCTGCGGCGTTCCATGGTGTGCGCATAGTGGTTGATCCGTACCCGACGACTGACCCAGCGGTGTATGGGCGGGTTTATGCCATGACGCCTAACCAGTACGAGGCGGCGCGAATCGAAGATGCGTTAGAGCCCGGTGAGAACATGTCTGAGTTCGCAGAGTACATGGTCATTACACATCGCCATGACCCGGTCGAATTGGTGCGTGGCGATGAGGCGTTGAAGGTCGCAGTTCCGCAGCGGCAGCTTGTTGATGCCTGTGGTGCGGGCGATGCGTTCGTCGCGCACTTCGCTACTGCGCTGGCGGGCGGTCATGAACCGGTAAGTGCGCTGATCCCGGCGGTTCATGCGGGCGCGGTCGCGGTTTCGGAAAGAGGGGTTAAGGTCGTCAGTCGCGAGGAGGTGTATCAGTCTCTTCAGTCTGAAATCACTTGACACCCGGAAACCGTTCTGGTAAGATATATCTGCGTCGGGGAAGCTCTCCCCCTCGCATGGGAGACCGAAAGGCAACTCCAACGGCCCGCGAAAGCTCTGGTCAGTGATTAGCGGGGGTAGCTCAAGCGCCAACCTCAAGCGCACCCGGCTGACCACCGGGCGAGAGCACCGGCTGCGGTCGGAGATGTGGTGAGCCTTTCGGGATTCCGCCCCTTGGGGGTGATATGGGTTAGACGCGGCATCAATCCCGCATGTCGGAGTTGTCGCGGACGGGGGTTCGACTCCCCCCACCTCCACTTGCGTTGGGCAGTCCTGAAACCAGGGGCTGCGAACGGACTGAATTAACAGCATCCCCATGGGGGGTGGGTTTCCTTTTACGGGGAGACGTACCGAGGGAATCAACCCCAGCGCCTCGATTTCCCATACGGAGCAGTTATGACCGAACGCTGTGACCACTGTGACGAGGTCTTTACGGGCACCGATCACATCTACATCTTGGACGCTGACTGGGCGCTCGTCGCTCAGCAGCCTTGGCAGCATGGCGCGTGTGCCGACTGGGTTCACGCTTCGTGCTTCGACGAGTTCCGCGCAAGCGGTGACGCCATCTCTGACGAGTGAAACCTGGGCGACCCCCTGCAAGGGTACTTGACACTCGGAAACCGGCATGGTACAATATGGGTGAAGAAAGGAGGTCACCAATGACCAACCGAGGAACCGCCCGCCTATTTACGGAGGCCCACGCTGAGCTTCTCAGTAAGCCGTACCCAGCGGGCACCGACGAGGCGATTACTCATGACAGCAAGTTTTTCGATCTGATCTGCCCGCCTGGGCATTGGAAAGATCCGATCGACGGTCTCGTTACGGGCATTCCGGCTGAGCATTACGTTGAGGCGGTTGAGCGGATCGTGACCGCCATCGTTAACTTCACGGCCACCGTCCCCTTCGTTTCCGAGGGGTTCGGGGCGGCGGACTACGCGCTGTTTCAGGCTGAGGGGTATCGAGCGGGTCCGGCGGGGGACCATTAAGGAGCAGAGATGGCAGTGAACGCAGAGCGAGTGTGCGAAGCGTTGAACACCACGACGAACTCGATCCGACAGGCGCACCTTGCTCGCAAGTGGGTGGAGCGTGCCTACGGCATGGAGCATGGCATGGAGTGGGTGGACCTGCCGAACGGCACGGGCGTCTGGTACGTCAACCGTGGGGACACCTACGACACGACCTTGTGCAAGGTCACCGACATGGCGACAGGTTCGTTCGATTGGATCGTCGGATCATGGGGCGGCTTGTTCGAGGAGGCAGAGCGCGAACGCTACGCCCACACTGGAGAGCAGTCGTGTTGCAACTGCGGCGAGTACGCCGAGTGTGAAGAGCATAGCGGCAAGAACTGGCACGGCTATGCGTGTGAGTCGTGCCGCGAGGAAGTGATCGACAGGCGCACCTAAGAGGAGATTGTAAAATGAGCAGCGACCGCCGATGCGAGCAGGGGGGATCGCACCGGCCCTTCCTCGGATTCCCAGGCAAGTTCGTCTCTTGACACTCGGAAACCTATCTGGTACAATATGGGTGAAGAAAGGAGGTCATCAATGACCATGACCATGAACGACGCGGCCCTCTCCCTCTGCCACGCTTGCGAACAGTGGGTTGGCACTGAGTTCACCACCCAGATCGCGGGTGATTCCATTTGTGAGGCTTGTGAGGAAATCGTGGAGGAACAGTTGTGGAACGACTTCTATGAGCAGGAAGATCGTTGGGGTCTTGCGCAAAGCATCATTGCTGCTTGATCGAAGAGAACACCGCTCACCTGGAGGCATGAGAACCCAATGAACACCTACCACACAGACTACGACGCCGCCCATGATGCGGCTCAGGCCCTCGCTAACCGTTTGTCCCGTGATGCTGGCATAGAGAGATCAGGCCGGGGATTCATAGTGCGCCTTCTACCTGATCTGGCTCACTCCTACGGTTGGGATCTCAGAGCGGAGCGCGTTACGCCGAACCTCTCTTGACACTCGGAAACCGGCATGGTACAATATGGGTGAAGAAAGGAGGTCACCAATGACCATGACCGCGACCCCAAAAACGACTTGGACGGTTAGTTTCCGAACCGGTCGTAGCGTTACCTTCGACAGTGCCTACTACTCCAACGATAAGGAGTTTTGGGTCAAGCTCGAAGGGCTTGCTGAGACCAACGATTTTGCCAAGAGCCTTGTCGATGTTGAAGCCAAGTACGGTCGGCTGAGTCCCAAGCAAGAGGCGTGGGCTCACTACCTTGTGTATCAGGCGGCGTCGGAGTCCGAGCCGCCGGTTGCGGTGGGGACCTTCTCTGGGCTGATCGAGATGCTCGACCGGGTCTTTGAAAGCGGCGTCAAGTACCCCAAGGTTCGCCTCATGGGTGACGCCACTGGTACGGTGGTTTTGGCTCGGACGAAGGGCGGGGCAAACCCTGGCTCGGTCAACGTCACGGACGGCAGGCCGTTCGGTTCCAACGTCTGGTACGGGCGCGTCGAGCTTGACGGGTCGATGGTCGCCAGCCGGGACTTGACGCCGGAAGTCAAGGCGCTGCTCTCGGCGTTTCAAGCTGACCCCGCTGGTGTCGAGGCGCGGGATGGCGAGCCTTCTGACGACGCAGACGCAGGTGTCGGCCTCTCGTGGCTCTGAGTCTTCAAATGAAAGCTGCCGCTAATCTGGTATGATCCGGTTGGTGGCGGCCCTGTTTTGCGGGGGTCAGATGAGCAGACTTCGGATTAAGGCATTCCTCCGCCAACAGGGAAAGGCGTCTACCGACGCCTTTCTTGCTGGATATGGCGGTGAGGTCGTCATGTTCTTACCGGAGGGCGGTGGGCGCACCCTTCCGATGAATCGCCGTTACAGCACCTTGACCGCGAGGGGCGAAGTACGCGATGCCGAAAGCGCACGCCTGAAACGTGCCAGCATCCGGTTGTCGGCTCGGGACATCTTTTGGGATGAGACCAGGGACTGGAGGCGTGAGATTGCTCGCCCTGAAGCGTTGCGTGAGGTTGACGAGCATGTGCTCGATGAGGGACTGCGGCGGTTGGTAAGAAACCTCTGCGTTCGCTTTGGGAAGGGCTCTGGCGGGGGGTTTGCGCCGTGCAATAAGGTGGTGTCTGCACGCACAGAGAAGGCGTTTCAGCGTTTGGAGTCGCGTCGGCGGAAGAAGTTCAATCTCATCAATGATGTGCTCTTTGGCCGAAAGGACCCCCCTGAATCTATGCAGCTAACCCGCCGCTCCGTTAATTTGAGTACCGGGGTGGTGACCCAAACGACCGTGACCAAGGCGATGCCTCGGCCTGTCACAGTGCGTATCAAGGGTGGGAAGTACCGTGGGAAATACGGTGAAGTTGTTGGTTCCGATCCGGGGAGTCGAGGCGGCGCGACCGGGCGCTTTTTGGTCGTAATCCCTGGCACGACTGATCGGGCTACTGGGGTAGCGCAGTTGGGTCGTCGGGCGCGGCATATCTATGGTTCTGACCGGCTCGTTCGTGGCAGTGGTTACCCTGAAGACCATCCGGTGCTTGGGCGGGCGCGGTGGGTTTCAGCTAAAGATGTGTCGCCTGTTTCTCAGCGTCGGTTTGAACGGTTTGAACGCAATGTACGGGCGGGTAGCCGGAGGCCGGGGGTTGAGGTGGGGGTAGGGGTAAGGGGTGTCTAAGCGCATCAAAGGCAACCTTTGCCGGATGAAAGACGGTAAGTACGGTCAGTGCGAGCCGCGTGGCTTAACGCTTGCATCTAAAGGCGCGGACACTCGTAACGTGGCATTGGCTGGCCGCATGTCGCAAGCAATCGCTCAGAAGATCGACTCGCAGGCAGAATTCAAAGCGGCGCTTAAAACCGAGAAGGGCGTTCATACGGTGACGGTGTTTGCTGGGCGTTCTATACCGCTCGGTAAGGTTGTGATCGGGACCCGCAACGATGGTTCGATCAAGCTGGCGTATACCGGGCGGCTGATGCAGCATGTGCGCTCTTACGAGACGCAGAAGTTGAAAGGCTTGGAAGGGCTTGGACGGGGAGCCAGTGTGGTCCATCGCCGTGGGCAGTCGAAGGCTGGCTGGCAGGCGTCAGAATACACGCGGGCGCAGAAGTCAAATGCTCGGAAGCAAGTGCAGATGGCAAGCGCTCGCGTGGTCGCGCTGTCACTGTCGCGGCTTGCGAAACGGGTTGCCAAGGCAAACCGTGGGTTGCGACGAGGAGTTGAAAAGAAGCCGGTCGATCTTCTTTCGCTGCTTTACAGTGAGCAGCGGGCGGCAGTTGGGCCATCATTGCGGGCTGCTCGGTTGATTCTTGAGGCCAAGAAGAAGCTCAGGGGCAACCTTTGCGTGAACACTGGTCAGGGTAGTGGAGGTGGTTTCACTGCTTGTAGCACGGGCGCTACGGCCACACATACTTCGGCGATGAGCGCGCTCCATGGCGCGCTCCGGGCTGGTGACGCTGATGCTTTGCGCAAAGCTGCGCGTGAGTTGGTGGACAAGGGTTACCAGGGGCGCATTACGATTGTTCCGAATGCCGCGACTCTGGACCCACATTATTTGGCTGGTGCTAACGCCGTGGCCCTCGTCCGAATCGCGTCGGTGTACAAAAGTCTGATCGAAAAGTCTGAGCGCGCGGAAGATCGGCGTATAGCACTTGAACGCAGCCGCAGCGTCTTGGGCAGGCCCTTCATGGGCGACCCGGAGACGTTCCCATTGTCGGGCGGGGACACTCTTGTGCCCTTCAAGGAGGGTTCGGTTTCGCCTGAAGTGACCGAGATGCAGCGGATGGCTGTGGCGAAGCGCGGCGGCAAAAAACAGGTGCTCGCAAGCGGGTGGGAGACGTTGGAGCAGAGCGAGGCTCGTATTGCAGGGAATGCGCACGAATCCGCAGCGCTCTTCAATAGCGCGGGCGATCAGATACTCGCGAAGCGCGGTGGTAAGCACACTGTGAGTTTCAATTACCGCGAGTTGCAGGTTATGGAGGGTGGGGTGATGACCCACAACCACCCCAGTGCCCTGGGGTTGTCTGGCCAGGATCTACACCTCGCGGTCTCGTTGAACCTTGCACAGGTCCGCGCTGTGACCGAACTTTTCGATGCGGATGGTAAATCTGTTGGCCGTATTACATACGCATTCACTCGCCCGGAAAAGGGGTGGCTTGATGGCGCTACAGGCAGCGCGGGTGACTTGTGGCGTGGTTATCGCCTCACGGGCTCCTCGGGCTCCTTCCTCGTGGCGGGTGAAGTGCCGCCTGGGGTACGAGAGATGGCTGAGCACATTAGAGGTCGTCAAGCGCGACACCTCAAGACGTGGAGGAAGTCGTTTGACCTTGGCACTAAAGAGATGGGCGCGCTTGGTCTTGATGCCGCGATCGTAGGTGTCATCAAAGTGAACCAGCGGGCGGCGGCGGATGCGGGGCTTGCTGACTCGTTCAGTTACAAGATCGAAGGTTCGGTTCTTGGCCGGGCGGCAAAGGATTTGTACCCCGCTGGTCAGAAGCCCTCCAAGCGCCGAAAGCGAGGCGTCTCGGCGCTTGGGCTCGACAAAGCTGTTAAGCGCGCTATTGACATTTTTCAGGGCGTCGAGAAGCCGACTGTTGATTACTTTGCCCAGCAGCGTTCTGACGATAAGCAGTTGGCCGGTAGGGTGAGCGGGTTTTCGCTCGGCGGCAAAACGCGATTTCGTAGGGTGCTTTTCGACACGAAAAATTGGCACAAGGGCATTGCGTACTTGCTGCGGAAGGAGGGCGCGAAGAGCGGTGGCATTGCATTAATGCGGCACCCGGATCGTCCTGAGATCCTGTTTCCGGTTAATCCAAACAACCTCGACAAGCCCACTCGGTATGAAGGGCGGCTGTTCAAAGTAGTTGATGGGGACATTGTACCGGCATGATTAAACCAGCCCTCCGATATGATGAAGCCACCGGCAAGATGATCCCGGTCCTGGTGGATGACCAAACGTCCGTGACCCTTGATCCTGATGGCACCACGTTCGGCATTTTGATTCGCGGGGGGTTTGCTTGGGCCGATACCGCAGGCGGCCCGAAGCCTACGGCTGACCAGCGCGAGGCTTTGGAGAGGTTGCGTGATGAACTCTAAGGGTTTGAGCGAAGCCAAGAAGAGGCTACGCGGCAACTCTTGCGTGAACACTGGCCGGGGCAGTGGTGGGGGTTTCACGGCGTGTAGCGCGTCGGTTACGGCGCAAGTGAAGAAGACGCATGATGCGATGTTCTCGTCGGTTGCGAAGCGGTTTGGTAAGTCGGCACCTGCGTTGCGTGATGAGATTGATCGGCAGATGCGCGATTGGCTGGGTGACGCTGATGTTTATGTGCGCGTACCGGCGGGTGTCGTTGCGAGGATCTTGGATGACGGCAGGATCAAGACTCAGTTTGAGTCGAAAAGCAGCGGGGGGATGTTCAACCCATCTTTTCGATCGGGCGTTGAGCACTCGCTTCTCGGCATTGACAAGAAAACCAAAAACGCGGATCGACCGGTTTATGGGTATCTGGCGCACGGGCCTGAGCGTGTGAACAAGGTGGCTGGCTATGGTGGTGTGGCCATTAAGCTGAAGCCTGAAGCAAAGGCGCGTGTAAAGTTCACCGTAGGGGACTCATTCAAGACCTACCGGCATGGGTTGATGGGCGAGGCGGAAGCTCGCCAAAAAGGCAATCCGGTAGCGCAGAGCATCAGCACACGGACACCGAGCTACACCCTTAATCGTAAGCAGGTAGAGGAGTCGGTGTTTAGCGGTGGCTTTTCGGCGTTTACTGAAAAGAAGACCACTGGCCCTGATTACATTGAGGCCATGGTGCTGGGCGGTGTAAAAGTGTCTGACATCGCTTCGGTCACTTACACTACAGATGTCATTTACTCGGGCTCCTTCCTGGCGGAGATGCGCAAATCGGTGAAACGATTGCAGAGTATGGGGATCGAGGTCCATGGCCCGAGTGCCTTGTTTGACACGTTTGATGAGAGTACACATGCGTATAATCGTGGCTCAGCGGGAGGGGCAACTGTTGATAGCTCTCGACGCCAAGGGTCTTCGGATGGGGGCGCAGGGCGAGATAGCGGATCTGGAGCAGCGGACCTTGATGGGTCCGTTACCGCTTCAATCGTTGCTCGCGAGAGGATACTGGGAGCCTGCGAATCACTCGTCCGAGCAGATGAAGATGATCGAAGGGTTTCAGCGCATCGCGGGCTGATTGCCGAAGCCAAGAAGCGGATCAAGGGCAACCTTTGTCACGATAAGACGTTTGTCGCGTGCAACAGTGGTGTGGGCGGTGAGGGTTGGCAGCAGACTTTCGGCGAGTTCACCGAGACGCTCGTCATCAAGTACAAGGTCAGGGAGCGTTTTGACGTGATCGGTCGGGCCGCGCCCCAACTGGTCAAAGACATGACCCCTGAACATGTGGTTGCCGAGATCGGGCGCATGGTGATGAAGGATGACCTTAAGGGTGGCATCGCTAAGAACCGTCCACGTCTCCGCTCCGGTCTGGAGCGGGTCGGGTTTGCCACCTCGGAGCCGGATCGCGTGTTCGGTGGCCGGACCTATCCACTGGCAGGCGACGGCAAGAAGATCAAACAGGACTGGCAGGACCGCTGGCTCTCGATCCGTCGCGCCGCGCAGCGTGGTGAGACTATCCCTGAGTCGGTGCTTGGCGAACTGACCAAGAAGAATCAGGTGTGGTTGAAGGCTGGGGCGATAGAGGAGGCCACGACCACCGACCGCTACCAGATGGCTGCCCTCAAGGACCGTCTGATCAAGAAGGCGCTCACGCACCTGAAGGTCACCGGCAATGGTGAGATCGTTAGCAAGAAGACGGGCAAGACCCTCCCAGGGGCCAACCTGTCGGGCTACCGAGTCCACAAGCTGACGGTGGACGGGAAGAAGGTCCAAGCCCGTGCTCATCGGATCGTGGCGCTCAGCAGGCACGGTCATCTGCCCAAGGGCACTTACATCGACCACAAGAACCGGAATCGCTCGGACAATCGCCCTGGCAATCTCAAGGTTGCGACACCAGCCGACAACGCCCGGAACCGGGGGGCAGTGACCACTGCGAAAACAGTGGACGACTTCTCGGAGGCCAAGAAGAAGTTACGCGGCAACTCTTGCGTGAACGCTGGTCAGGGCAGTGGTGGCGGTTTCACCTCTTGCAGTGGTGGCCGGATTGAGGTGGCACTGACTTCCACCAAGGATCGGATGACCATTGACAAGACGCTCGCTTACATTGACGCTCGGTCACGCGGCAAGATGGATCTGAAGTCGTTACGGGCGCAACTGAAAGAGGCGGCACCGAAGGGGTTGTTTGGGAAGACCAGCGTGGACCCGAAGGTCTTGAAGATCCAAGACCTTGATTTGGTTAAGCGGCGGGTCAAGAAGATGGGCGGTAAGCTGTCGTCTGACGCTATCGTTGTGGACTCTAACGGGTACGTCATTGATGGCAGGCACCGGGCGGTGAGAGCGCTACTCGCCGGTAAGAAGATCGAAGCCTATGCGCCGATCACCCGGAAGAAGCCGCTCGACGAGGCGTTGATTGCCGAAGCCAAGAAGAAGTTACGCGGCAACTCTTGCGTGAACACTGGTCAGGGCAGTGGTGGGGGTTTCA